>BFBZ01000017.1_pt24 | contig 36633 bp, 34 predicted proteins | sample 1888401 | NCBI WGS metagenome assembly BFBZ01 (sample SAMD00112614, study PRJDB3348) | symbiont metagenome | host: Chara braunii | reverse complement strand
CGGGTCGGCGGCACCGAGATTGACATGCCGCGACAGGATAGCCTGGTAGTGGTCCTCATCGATCTCAAATATCTCGGCTATGCGGTGCAGGAACTGGCCTTCCCTCTCATGGATCAGCCCGTCGGCCTTGGCGATGTGGAACAGACCATCGAGAATATCTTCCAGCATCATGCAGTTCGCATGGCCGGAGCCGCACAACTGCGCCATGCGCCGTGCATAAATTTCGAACCCCGCGACATCCTGCTTGGCGATGTCGTAGAGACGCGCCACGTTGCGCGTCTCCTCCGGGGGCACTTCGAAGATTTCCTGGAACGCACGCACCTCGTCCTGGGTGACGATGCCGTCGGCCTTGGCCATCTTGGCCGAGAGCGCTATCATCGCGACGGAAAACGCGACGCGACGGCGAAGATCCGCATCGCCTGAGAACACGGTCCGCACGGCCTCGACGACATCGGCCACGCCCGAGGACGCCGACGACGAAACACGTACGATGAAGTCGCCGAGGCGGTCCCAAATCGACATGCAGGCTTCTTAGTGCGAACCGGCCATCGCTATCAAGCCGGGACGATGCCGCATGTGCAGTCGTGAAGCGGAGCCGAACTGGAACCGAGACGAAGAAGGCCGGCAAAAGGCCGGCCTTCTTCACTAATAGTGCTTATCCAACTCTTACTGCGCGGGCGCGGCAGGAGCCGGATTGGTTGCCGGAGCCGGTTGGGCGGGCTTCGAAGCGTCCGGAACAGCCGGCTTCATCGTCTGCTCGTTGGCCGGAGGCTTGGTGCTCTGGGTGGTGGTGTTGTCCGTGCCCGTGCCGCTGTCGCTACAAGCCGCGACCCCCAGCAGGGCGAGCGCCGAAACAGACGCCAGAATGAGCTTCTTCATGCTATCTCTCCTTCAACAGACACTCACATTTCGGTGAGCGGTCGAAGACGAAATGCACCAGCCGGCCATGGGTTTCGTAACGTTGCGTTTCCAGATGTAACATCGATGGCGATTGCCGACATCGAATTGCCGAACTAACAAAAGACCTGACGAGACATATTGGACAAGCCGAATGCCACAAGCAGCCGACACCAAGAGATGGGATTTCTGGATCGACCGCGGCGGCACCTTCACCGATATCATCGGGCGCGATCCGCAAGGGTTGCTGCATCCGCGCAAGCTGCTGTCGGAAAATCCGGAAGCCTATGCCGACGCMGCCATACAGGGCATCCGCGATCTGCTTGGGCTGSAAGCCGGCGCGACCATTCCGGCGGGCCGCATCGGCGACATCAAGATGGGCACGACAGTCGCCACCAACGCGCTGCTCGAGCGCAAGGGCGACCGGGTGTTGCTGCTCATCACCAAGGGGTTTCGCGACGCGCTGCGCATCGCCTATCAGGCACGGCCGGATATCTTCGCCAAGGAAATCATCCTGCCGGAGCAGCTTTACGAGCGGGTGATCGAGATCGACGAACGCGTGCGCGCCGACGGCTGCGTCGAACGCCTGCTCGACATCGCCGCATGCCGTCCGGCGATCGAGCAGGCAAAGGCCGACGGTATCGACGCCGTCGCCATCGTCTTCATGCATGCGTGGAAATATCCCGACCACGAGAAGGCGGTCGCGAAGGTCTGCCGCAAGCTTGGGTTCGGCCAGGTCTCGGTCAGCCACGAGGTCTCGCCGCTGATCAAGCTGGTCGGCCGCGGCGATACCACCGTGGTTGATGCGTATCTCTCGCCGATCCTGTCGCGATACGTGCGCAAAGTGGCGGGCGAGTTGGGTGTCCTCCCCCCCCTCGAGGGGGAGATGGCCGCGAAGCGGCCAGAGGGGGTCCTATCAGAAGGCACCGCCAGAACGTCGCACCCGGTCGATCGGACCCCACCCGGCGGCTTCGCCGCCACCCTCCCCTCGAGGGGGAGGGAAACACCTCGCCTGATGTTCATGATGTCATCGGGTGGACTGACCGCCGCCGACATGTTCCAGGGCAAGGACGCGCTGCTGTCGGGTCCGGCCGGCGGCGTCGTCGGCATGGTCGAGACGGCGAAGCTCGCCGGCTTCGACAAGGTCATCGGCTTCGACATGGGCGGCACCTCGACCGACGTCGCGCATTATGACGGTGAATATGAGCGCGCTTTCGACACCGAAGTCGCCGGCGTGCGCATCCGCGCGCCGATGATGCGCATCCACACGGTAGCGGCCGGCGGCGGCTCGATCCTCCACTACGAAGCTGGCCGCTTCCGCGTCGGCCCGGATTCCGCCGGCGCCAATCCCGGGCCTGCCGCCTACAGGCGCGGCGGTCCGCTCGCCGTCACCGACGCCAACGTGATGCTCGGCAAGCTTCAGCCCGATTTCTTCCCGGCGATTTTCGGGCCGGGCCAGAACCAGCCGCTCGACGTGGCCGTTGTGCGAGAGAAATTCGCCGCGCTGGCAGCAGAAATCGGCGATGGGCGCTCGCCGGAAGCGGTAGCCGAGGGTTTCGTCACCATCGCCGTCGAGAACATGGCGAACGCCATCAAGAAGATCTCGGTGCAGCGCGGCTACGACGTCACCGAGTATCTGTTGAACTGCTTTGGTGGCGCTGGCGGCCAGCATGCCTGCCTCGTCGCCGATACGCTCGGCATGGAAGCGGTGCTGATCCACCCGTTCTCCGGCCTGCTTTCGGCCTACGGCATCGGCCTGTCTTCGGTCTTCGCGTCGCGCCAACAGGCCCTGCTGATGCCGCTCGCCGAAGAGTCCCGCCAGGCGATCGAGGAACTGATCGCAGCCTTGCGTCGGAGCGTCATCGCTGAACTTGGCGAGCAAGGCATTGCGGAGGCGGCAATCGCCTCGAAACCGATCCTGCAGATCCGCTATGACGGTACCGACACGGCGTTGCCGGTGAATTTCGACCACGGCTCGATCTTTCGCGCCAGAGGCGATTTCGAAGCCGCACACAAGGCCCAGTTCGGGTTTGTCTACGAAAACAAGCCGATGATCGTCGAGGCGGTCGGCGTCGAAGGCACCGACACCGGTGTCAGCGGCCGTGACGAAAGTGAATCAAGCCGCGAAGACAAGGCCGCAAGTCCTTCGCAAACCCGGCAAATCTTTGCTGAAGGCGCCTGGCGCGATGTGGGCATCTTCCGCCGCGAGCAGTTGAAGCCGGGCCACAAGATTGCCGGCCCTGCGCTGGTCATCGAGCCCAACCAGACTATCGTCGTCGAGCCGGGCTGGCAGGCGGAGGTCACGGCAAGGAACCACGTGCTCCTGCGCCGCGTAGAACGCAAGCGCCGTCAGGCGGCGCTCGGCACCGAAGCCGACCCGGTGATGCTGGAGGTCTTCAACAACCTCTTCATGTCGATCGCCGAGCAGATGGGCGTGACGCTGCAGAACACCGCCTACTCGGTCAACATCAAGGAGCGGCTCGATTTTTCCTGCGCCGTGTTCGACCGCCACGGCGCGCTGGTCGCCAACGCGCCGCACATGCCGGTGCATCTCGGCTCCATGGATCGCTCGGTTGAAACCGTCATCCGCCTGAACTCTGGCGATATCCATCCGGGCGACGTCTTCGCGTTGAACGCGCCTTACAATGGCGGCACGCATTTGCCCGATATCACCGTGGTGACGCCGGTGTTCGACGATGCGCGCAAGGAAATCCAGTTCTGGGCGGCCTCGCGCGGCCACCATGCCGATGTCGGTGGCACCGCGCCCGGCTCGATGACGCCTTTGGCCACCACCGTCGACGAGGAAGGCGTGCTGTTCGACAATTTCCGCATCGTCGACCGCGGCAGCTTCCGTGAGAAGGAGTTGGAGGCGCTGCTGACCGACCATCCCTACCCTGCGCGCAATCCGACGCAGAACATTGCCGACCTCAAGGCGCAGATCGCCGCCAACGAAAAGGGCGTCGCGGAATTGCGCAAGATGGTCGCGCATTTCGGCCTGGATGTCGTCGAAGCCTATATGGGCCATGTCCAGGACAATGCAGCCGAGAGCGTGCGGCGTGTGCTGGAGCGGCTGCCCGATACCTCTGAATACGAATATCCCACCGACACCGGCCAGGTGATCAGGGTCAAGATCAGCGTCGATCGGAAGGAACGCGAGGCGACGGTCGACTTCACGGGCACCTCACCCGTCATGAAGAACAACTTCAACGCGCCCGAGCCGGTCGCCCGCGCCGCCGTGCTCTACGCCTTCCGCGTCATGGTCGAGGACATGATCCCGATGAACGCCGGCTGCCTCAGGCCGATCAACATCGTCATTCCCGACGGCTCGATGCTGAAGCCGGCCTATCCGGCCGCGGTCGTCGCCGGCAATGTCGAGACCTCGCAGCACGTCACCAACGCCCTGTTCGGCGCCATGGGAGCGATGGCCAACGCGCAGGGCACGATGAACAACCTGACCTTCGGCAACCGGCAGTATCAGTACTACGAGACGATCTGCTCCGGCTCGCCGGCCGGCCGCATGAATTCGGGCCGCGGCTTTGCCGGCACCTCCGGCGTCCACACCCACATGACCAATTCCAGGCTCACCGACCCGGAGGTTCTGGAACTGCGCTTCCCCGTCATGCTCGAAGACTTCCACATCCGCGAAGGCTCCGGCGGCAAGGGCAAGTGGAACGCCGGCGACGGCACGAAGCGCACCATCCGTTTCCTCGAGAGAATGGAATGCGCGATCCTCTCCTCCCACCGCAGCCGCCCGCCGCAAGGTCTGGACGGCGGTGGCGATGGCCAGCCGGGCTCGACCAAGATCAGGCGCAACGATGGATCGATCGACGTCCTGAAGGCGTGCGACCAGACGACGCTCGATGCCGGCGAGGCCGTGATCGTCACCACGCCAACGCCCGGAGCCTTCGGCAAAGCCTGATCATTGTCGCCTAAAAGCGTGCGGCGTTTTTGGACCGACACATGGACGAAGGCTGAAGCGCGGCCAGCGCGGCGCGTTTTGGCGTCAATTTAACGTCAACAGGCTGTCACCTGCCTGTCATGACGCTGCGCTACCCGCTTGCGCCAACGCAAACGGGGAATCACCTTGCCATGTCGGATGTTTCGGGAGAACTCGTCTATCGCCGGGGCAAGGAAGTCGGAAAAGCGGTCTACCAGAACAAGGCCTTGTCGAAGGACGGCATTTCCGAACGGCTCTTCGCCTTCCTGTTTTCCGGCCTCGTCTATCCGCAGATCTGGGAAGACCCGGACGTCGACATGGAGGCCATGCAGCTTGGCGCCGGCCACCGGGTCGTCACAATCGCGTCAGGCGGCTGCAACATCCTGGCTTACCTCACCCGCTCGCCGGCCAGGATCGACGCCGTCGATCTCAACGCGGCCCATATCGCGCTGAACCGCATGAAGCTGGAGGCCGTGCGCCACTTGCCGTCGCAGGGCGACCTGTTCCGCTTCTTCGGCGCCGCCGACACCAGCCACAACTCCGAAGCCTACGACCGCTTCATCGCGCCGCATCTCGATCCGGTCAGCCGCCACTATTGGGAGCGCCGCAACTGGCGTGGCCGCCGCCGCATTTCGGTCTTCGACCGTAACTTCTATCAGACCGGCCTGCTCGGTCTGTTCATCGCGATGGGGCATCGCGTTGGCAAGCTGTTCGGCGTCGACCCGGCCGGCATCATGGCGGCAACGAACATCGGCGAGCAGCGCCGCTTCTTCAACGAGGAGCTGGCGCCGGTCTTCGACAAGAAGCTGTTGCGCTGGGCGACGTCGCGCAAGGCCTCGCTGTTCGGCCTGGGCATTCCGCCGGCTCAGTATGACTCGCTGATCACGTCGGGCGACGGCTCGATGGCGAGCGTGCTCAAGGCGCGGCTGGAAAAGCTCGCCTGCGACTTCCCGCTGAAGAACAACTACTTCGCCTGGCAGGCCTTTGCCCGCCGCTACCCGGAACCCGGCGAGGCTGCGCTGCCGGCCTATCTGGAAAAGCGCAATTACCAGACGATCCGCGACAACATCGATCGCGTCGCCATTCATCATGCCAATTTGATCAAGTTCCTGGCCGCCAAGGATGCGGGCACGGTGGACCGCTTCGTCCTGCTCGACGCTCAGGATTGGATGACCGACGACCTGCTCAACGCGCTCTGGGCCGAGATCACCCGCACGGCGTCGACCGGCGCCCGCGTCATCTTCCGCACCGCCGCCGAACCGAGCCTGCTGCCTGGCCGCGTCTCCACCTCGCTGCTCGACCAGTGGCAGTACGAGGACGAGGCTTCGCGCGAATTTTCTGCCAGGGACCGCTCTGCCATCTATGGCGGCTTCCACCTTTACGTGAAGCGCGCCGCATGAGCACGACCGATCTGCCGGCCAGCCATGCCGAACTGATGGACGGCGTCTATCGCTGGCAGCGCCACATCTATGATTTGACCCGCAAATATTATTTGCTCGGCCGCGACCGGCTGATTTCCGGGCTCGACGTGCCGAAGGGCGGTACGGTTCTGGAGCTCGGCTGCGGCACCGGCCGCAACATCGCGCTGGCCGCCCGCCACTATCCCGATGCCCGTTTCTTCGGCCTCGATATCTCCGCCGAGATGCTCGAGACGGCCAGTGCCGCGATCGCCCGCGAAGGTCTCGCGGCCAGGGTCACGCTGGCGCGTGGCGACGCCACGGATTTCGACGCCAAGGCCTTGTTCGGCGTCGAGCGCTTCGACCGCGTCTTCGTGTCCTATTCGCTGTCGATGATCCCCGGTTGGGAAAAGACGGTTTCGGCAGCCCTTGCCGCGCTAGCGCCGGGAGGCTCGCTGCACATTGTCGATTTCGGCCAGCAGGAAGGCCTGCCGCGCTGGTTCCGGGCGCTGCTGCGCGGCTGGCTGCGGAAATTCCACGTCGAGCCTCGCGCCTCGCTGCGCGACGTGCTGGAATCGGAATCCGAGCGAACCGGCGCAACCTTCCGTTTCCGAACGCTTTATCGCGGCTATGCCTGGCTGGGTGTGATCGGCGCGAGATAGCGCGACCGCGGCCCTGCATCAGGGCGTAACGTTGCCAGCGGGATGAGCTACCTCCCAAGGCGCCACCCAATCGCCGGCGACGCGAAGCGACACATTGGCGTCGTCCTCGATAACCTTGCAGACGGTCATCTCGCCGGCGCCGAGGCCATAGCGCTCACCCGCCAGCTTGAAACGATCATGGGTCGCGCGCGTCAGTTCGTTCCTGGTGCCGGTTTCAGCCATCAATTCTTCGATCAGGCTCAGATCTTTCAGGCATAGCGCGATCGGAAACGAGGGATCGTAGTGGCCGGCGAAGATGGACGGGACATCGTGCTGCAGCACGAAACTGTCCGCGGCGCCGCTCTTCATGACGTTCCACCAGACCTCCGGCTCCAGCCCCGCGAGCTTTGCCGTCACCATCGCCTCGCCGATCGCCGCGGCGTGGATTTTCCAGAGCTGKTTGTTGACCAGCTTGGCGACATAGCCGTTGCCGTAGCGGCCGACCCGCCGCAATTCACCCATCGCCTCGATAACCGGGCGTACGGCCTCGACATCGCTGTCGGTGCCGCCAACGAACATCGGCATGTCGCCACGGATGGCGGCATCCACGGAACCGGTAACCGGCGCATCGACGGGACCGCCACCTTTCGCCTGGAATTCGCTTGCCAGCGCACGCATCAGCTTCGGGCTGCTGGTGGTCATGTCGATCCAGTATTTGCCCGCGCAGGATGTGGTTAAAAAGCCGCCTTCGCCTCTGACGACGCTCTCGATTTCCTTCGGGCCGAACACCATCGTCACGACCACGTCGCTGCGTTCGAGCACATCGGCGGGACTGGTTGCCTTGGCCGCACCGACGGCCGCGAGCGCCTCCATCGCCTCCCGGCGGACATCGTAGACGACCATGTCGAATCCGGCGCGCCGCACGTTCAGCGCCGCGTTTCGCCCCATCGTTCCAAGCCCGATGAACCCAACGATCATGATGATTTCGCCTCCATTGATTGGTCGGAAAACTCGGCGGAGGCGCCTGATTTGACAAGCAAATTGTCCTTATTGGCGGAATAAGCCATGCTGATGCTGCCATGGATATTGAAGTTCGCCTGCTGAGAAGCTTCGTCGCCATCTACGAGCGCGGCTCGCTGTCGCGCGCCGCGGAGCGGCTTGCCTGCACGCAGGCCGCCATGAGCATGCGGCTGAAGATGCTGGAAACCGAGATCGGCGCGCCGCTCTTCATCAGGCATCACCACAGGATCGAGCCGACGTCCAAGGGCAGCGAGCTCTACGCCAAGGCATTGAGCGTCCTGGCCGCTTACGACGAAATGCTGTCGAGCACGCGCAGCCAGCGGCCCCGGACCAAGATCCGTATCGGCATGCCCGACGACTACGCCCTGGCCTTCCTGCCGCGCTTGATCGCGACCATGCGCGATCGAATGGCGGAGATTGAAATCGAAATCGTTTGCGATCTCAGCGCCAAGATCGCCGCGGCACTGCAACGGCAGGAGATCGACATCGCCCTGGTTACGCTCGCCGCCGGTCCGCCTTCAGCGAGACACCGGCTTCAGGCGAGGCTGAACTGGGTTCTCGGCGCGGATTTTCGGGCGGAGCCCGGCGGCACGATCCCGCTTGCGGCATATCCGGAAGGCTGCGTCTTCCGTCGCACCATGATCTCGGCGTTGGAGACCGCGCAACGCGATTGGCGCGTCGTCGTGCAAAGCAGCAGCCATCCCGGCATTCTCGCGGCAGTGCGGGCCGGCGTTGCCGTCACCTCGATGGCGGCTGGAACTGCGCCGGCCGGATTGGTCGAGGTGGCTGGCAACGATCAGCTACCCGAACTGGAACCCATCCCGCTCTATCTGCTGAGCCGGGGCCAGAATGCGGGCACGGCCATCCGGCAGTTCGAAGACCTGATCCTCGCCGAACTCACGACGGATAGCGCGGCTGCCTCGCTGCTTAGTGCAGCGCCTTGACCAGCGCCGCCACCATCGCCTGCGGCCGATAGCCCAGCTTGGCGGGCGTCAGCCCGAGACGAACCACCACCAACTGCTCCGACGGAATGATGGTCACCGTCTGGCCGTCATGGCCTTCCATCCAGTAAGTGTCCTTGGGCAGACCGGCGGCGGCGCCCGCGCCGGGATTGTCCTCGTCACCCGGCCCTTCGATCCACAACTGGCCCTTGCCGTAAACCTTGGAGGCCGGAGCCGGCTGTCGCATCCAGTCGACAAAGCCCGCGGGAAGGATCTCCGTCATGTTCCAGACCCCACTTTGCAGCAGGAACTGCCCGAAGCGCGCCCAGTCGCGCGCCGTGGCATAGAGGTAGGACGAACCGACGAACGTGCCCTGCTCGTCGGTCTCGAGCACCGCGCTGTGCATGCCGAGCGGCTCGAACAGCGCCGTGCGCGGCCAAGCCAGCGCCTTCGCCTTGTCGCCGATCGCGCTCTGCCAAAGCCGCGACAGCATCACCGCCGTGCCGCTCGAATAGGAAAACACCTTGCCCACCTCGCCGCCGAGCGGCTTGGCCTGCGCGAAGCGCGCCATGTCCGGCTCGAGATAGAGCATGCGCGTCACATCGGCGACGTCGCCATAGTCTTCGTTGAACTCCAGCCCGCTCGACATCGCCATCATGTCGGCTAGGCTGATGGCGGCCCGCCCGTCGGCCTTCCAGGGCGCGAACAAGCCCTTGTTGTCGACAGCCATTTTGCCGTCTTTCACCAGAGTGCCGATGATCGCGGCGTTCACCGTCTTGGTCATCGACCAGCCGAGCAGCGGCGTCCTGGCCGAAAAGCCGTCGCCATAACGCTCGGCGACGAGGCGTCCGTTCTTCACCACCACGATCGCCCGCATGCCGGCTCCGGCCATGGCCGCGTCGTCGACAATTTTCGACACTTCAGGGTTTTGCGAGGCGTCCACTCGCTCGCCGTACGGCCAGAGCTCGTCCGGTTGCGCCGCCGCGGACGGCGCGGCGCGCAGCGATGTCTGCCGCGCCCTGCCCGTGTCGCCATCGGGAACCGATGCGCAGCCGACCCCGTCGCGTTCGACGGCAACGCTCTTGCCCAGCACCCAGAGCAGGCCGGCCGAAACGAGCCCCCTCTCCTTGTCGACCGACACTTTCATCAGCTTGAGCAGCGGATGGCCCGGTGCCTGCACGTCGACCGCAAGCACCTCGTTCGGGTCGCGGCCGGCGATGAAGACATTGGAGCAGACGATCTTGGCCGAATAGCCGGAGCCGACGCGGATCAGTTCCGGCGGCGAGAAGTAAAGCCAGGCGAAGAGCGCGACCACGGCCAGGACGATGAGGCTGAGCAGCCATTTTATGAACTTCACAACGATCCGCATCTCTTTCGCCCTGCGCGTTTCCGGCTCGATGTATGTCATCGATTTGCCGCCATTGCTTCCGCAAAATCGCGGTCGTTGTCGAGCGTCGTCAATGGATTATCAACCATGTTCGGCGATCAACGATTATAGGACGGTCCTGTGGGGCGACCGCCCGGAGGGGGCCTGAGCAAGCGACGGCCATCAGCAAGGACCCATCAGCGACCGGCTGGAACCGGCCAGGGAAATGCCATGCGCCGTCTAGCGGCCCTGCTGATGCTGACGTTCCTGGGCGCCTGCTCGACCGTGGACGATCTGTCGCCGCTGGCGCCATCGTCGCAGACGGTTGCCGTGCGCGCGCCGCGTTTTGACGATTCCAAGCCGCATGAATGGGACAGCGGCGCACCGTGGAACTATGCCATCCACGGCACCGACGTCTCCAAGTATCAGACCTCCGTCGACTGGCCGGCCGCCAAGGCCAGCGGCATCTCCTTCGCCTTCATCAAGGCGACCGAGGGCGGCGACCGGTTCGACGAGTATTTCAACGAGCACTGGGMACGCACCAAGGCGGCAAGAATCCCGCGCGCGGCCTATCAYTTCTTCTAYTTCTGCACGCCGGCSGCCGCCCAGGCGCGCTGGTTCATYGCCAATGTCCCCAAGGACTCGTCGGCGATGCCCCCGGTTCTGGACATGGAATGGAACCCGAAGTCGCCGACCTGCCGGCTGCGCCCGGATCCGGCGACGGTGCGCAGCGAGATGACCACCTTCCTCGAAATCGTCGAAAGGCACTATGGCAAGAAGCCGATCATCTACACCTCGATCGACTTCTTCGACGACAACCAGCTTTCGACCTTCCGAGGCTACCCCTACTGGCTGCGCTCGGTCGCCGGCCACCCGCGCCAGAAATATGGCAGCCACCCCTTCACCTTCTGGCAGTATACCGGCACCGGCATCGTGCCCGGCATGAGCGGCAAATCCGACATCAACGTCTTCAACGGCTCGGAAGCCGCCTGGAACAAGTGGCTGCGGCAGAACACCCGTTGACATCCGTTGCCACGCCTGCTTTTCGACACGGCCAGCGGCGATACATGCAACCGCTGGTGATCCGGAGCGGCGCATCCAGGTGGATGCCGATGGGCGTTCCCGGGCTCTGACGTCCACACATGCTTCTGKCGAGGCCCTCCAGGGCCCTTGCGGGATCATGCGGCGGTCTCGAAAGGGAAACGATGCGATTGCGCGTTGAAATCTTGGCGGCGCTCGCCTTCTGCGCCCTTGCCTGGCCTGCGTCGGCGCAGGAATGCGGCGGCGATTTCGAAGCCTGGAAACAGGGCGTCGCGGCGGAAGCCAAGGCGGCGGGCGTCGGCACGGTCGGCCTGGACGCGCTGGAGGACGCCACGATCGACCCGAAGGTGCTGGCGCGCGACCGCGCCCAGGGCGTCTTCACCCAGACCTTCACCGAGTTCTCGAACCGCATGATCTCGGCCTACCGGCTGAAGCAGGGTGCGGCCAATCTCAAGAAATATGCCGACGTCTTCGCCCGCGCCGACAAGGAGTTCGGTGTGCAGCCGGCGATCATTGCCGCCTTCTGGGGATTGGAGACCGATTTCGGCGCCGTCCAGGGCGACTTCCACACCCTCAATGCGCTGGTCACCCTCTCGCATGACTGCCGCCGGCCTCAGCTCTTCCGGCCGCAACTGGTGCCGTTGCTGACCCTCATCGACCGCGGCGTGCTGCCGGCGGACGTCAAGGGCGCCTGGGCCGGCGAGATCGGGCAGACTCAGATCCTGCCGACCGACTATCTCGCCGAAGGCGTCGACGGCGACGGCGACGGCAAGGTCGACCTCAGGAACAGCGTGCCGGATGTCATCATGACCACGGCCAACAAGATCCTGTCGCGCGGCTGGAAACGCGACCAGCCCTGGGTCGAGGAAGTGCGCGTTCCCGACGACATGCCCTGGGACCAGACCGGCCGCACCAACAAGCTGCCGCTGTCGCAGTGGGCCCAATGGGGCGTCACCAGGCCCGACGGCACGCCGCTGGCCGACAATGRGCTCAAGGCCGGCCTTGCGCTTCCGTTGGGCCGCAAGGGCCCGGCCTTCCTGACCTACGACAATTTCGACGTCTATCTGGAGTGGAACCAGTCCTTCACCTATGCGCTGACCGCGGCGGTGTTTGCCACGCGTCTGGCCGGCGCGCCGCAATTCGACCCACGCACTCCTGAACCAGGCCTGAGTGGCGACGAGATGAAGGCGCTGCAGACCAAGCTCGAAGCGAGAGGCTACGABGTCGGCACGGTCGACGGCATCCTGGGCACGAACACGCGCGACGCGATCCGCAAGGAGCAGGCGCGRCTCGGRYTKCCSGTKGAYGGCTGGCCGACGGCGGAGCTGTTGGCGAAACTCTGAGAGCGAATAGCGAATAGAGAGTAGCGAATAGGGTTCGCCGCGGCGGTTCCTTCGCTTGCCTACTATTCGCTATTCGCTACTCCCTATTCGCTAGTCCGCCATCGTCTCCAGACTCGCGAACCCTTGCGGCGCGTCGCCTTCGTCGAATGGCGTCGTCACCTCGACGAACGTATCGGGATAGAAACCGTTGAAGCGCGTCCTGAGCGACAGCGAGTAGGCGCCGATATGGCCGATCTCGATCCAGTCGCCGGTGTCGACCGTTTCCGGCAGCCAGAACGGCCTTGACAGGATGTCGACGGAATCGCAGGTCGCGCCACAGACCTTGAACGGCATGATGTTCTTTTCCGCGCCGTTGCGTGTGCGGATCGCGGGATCGGGGATGAAGCGCGCCGGCAGCGTGATCTTGCCGGTCCACGAATCCGAGAGCGAGGCCCAGATGCCGTCATTGATGTAGAGTCGCTTGCCCTTGCGCAAGAGCACGCGCACGATCAGCGACAGGCAGCGCGCCACGATCACGCGGCCGGGCTCCGCCACCAGCGGCATTTCATCGAACTGGTATTCCTTGAGGTCGCCCGCCAGCCGCGACATGATCTGCCCGAGCGACGGCATCTCGACCAGCTTGCGATTGGGGTCATGGCCGTATTCGGCGGGAAAGCCGCCGCCGACGTCGAGCCCGGCAATGTCGAAGGTCAACCGGTTGCGCACCCAGTCGGCCGAGGCCAGCGCCCGCTCATAGGTGTCGGGATCCTCGATCTGGCTGCCGACATGGAAGCAGAGGCCGACCTTGTAGCCTGTGCGGTTGAGGCGTTCGGCTAGCTCCACCGCGTTGGCAGGGCCTGCACCGAACTTCTTCGACAGTTCGTAAGCGGCGTGGCCCTTGGTCTGGATGCGTACGAACACGGTGATCGCGCCCGGATCGATGTCGAGCGCCCGCACCACGCGTGTCAGCTTGGTGATCTCGTCCTCATGATCGAGCGAGATCACCCGGATGCCGTATTTCTCCAGCGCCAGCTTGATGTCCGACTGCGCCTTGATCGGATGCATGTAGAGCATCTCGGCATCGGGCGAGACCGCGCGCACGGCGGCGAACTCACCGGGCGAGGCCACGTCGAAGGCGGTCACGCCTGCCTCTACCAGCGTCTTCAGCACGATATGCTCGCCATTGGTCTTGACCGCATAGGCGGTCTTGCCGGGAAACATGCTCATGAACTGCCTGGCGTCCGCCTTCAGCACCTGCGGGCGAAAGCAGTAGACCGGATCGTCCGGACGAAGCGCCAGGGCCGCCTCGCGGGCATTTTCGAATCGCTGCATGGACGAATCCCTCGATCTGGAGCGCGCACAATTAATCCTAGCTAGCCGCCAAAGAAAACAGTTCTGTGTCTCGTCCCTTCGCGCAATCGATTGCACCTTTCCGGGGAACGGCAACCAACGGTCAGGTTTCGGGTGGCGCTTTGCGCCGGACCGGATATCGGTTGGACGGATGTTCAATGGGCCGACGCAACGCGCGGTCCGGGAGGCTGGCGACATGACGATCACGGCTGGCGCCGCGCCGACGCGCGGACCGATGACGCTCAAGGATTGGAGCCAGCTTCTGCTGCTCGGCGCGATCTGGGGCGGCTCGTTTTTCTTTGCCCGCATCGCCGTGTCCGAAATCCATCCTTTGGCGCTGGTGCTGTTTCGCGTCGCCATCGCCGCAGTGACGCTTCAGCTCTATCTGGCGGTCCGCGGGCCATCCTTCCGCCTCGCCTTCCCATACGCCGGCTTGTTCTTCCTCTTGGCGCTCACCAACAACGTCGTCCCTTTCTCGCTGATCTTCGCCGGCCAGACCGAGCTCGGCGCGGGCGTCGCCTCGGTGCTCAACGCGACGACGCCGTTCTGGACGCTGGTTCTCGCCAACGCGTTCACCACCGACGAAAAACTCTCCTGGAACAAGCTCGCCGGCATTGCGCTCGGCGTCGCCGGAACGGCCGTCATGATCGGTCCAGGCTTGCTCTCGGGGCTTGGCGGTCCGGTGTGGGCGAAGTTCGCGCTGATCGGCGCTTCGCTCTCCTACGCCGTCGCCCTGATGATCGCCCGCCGCTTCAAGGGCGTTCCCTCGCCGGTCGTCGCCACCGGACAGTTGACCGCATCGACCATCATCATGATCCCGGTCGTGCTTGTCGCTTACGGCCCGGCCGGGCTGTTGTCCGCCTCGCCGCCCGTCTGGGCCGCCGTGCTGGGTCTGGCGCTGCTCTCCACCGCTTTCGCCTATATCCTCTATTTCAATCTCGTCGCATCCGCCGGCGCGACCAATGCGTCGCTGGTCACGTTGATCGTACCGGTCAGCGCGGTGCTGCTCGGGTTCCTCTTCCTCGGCGAGCGGCTGGCGCTGTTCGAAATGTCCGGGATGACGCTGATCGGACTCGGCCTGGTCACCATAGACGGGCGCGTATTCGGCCGATCGTAGCGTGGCGGCGCCACACCGCCGCCACAATTTATTCACAAGSGCCGAGCCGGTTTTTGCCGAAGAATTTCAATGGCTAACGACTGGTTACAGGTCGTAAAAACCACATTCACGTCGCATTGCAGCACATTTTCCGCTTGCCTGTGGCCCAAATGACCCTAGACTCCTGCCATAGCTCTGAAGAGGAGGCTATGACATGGGACTGACGAGGCCAATCAACGCATTGATGATYTGTGCAGCGTTCGCATTCATCGGCGCCCTTATCATAGGTGTTCTTCCCTGACCCGCCAAAGCCGGGAAGACCAGTACCGAAAATAGTCCAACCAATTCAAAAGGCCGGGTTTTTACCCGGCCTTTTACATTTCAGGCTGCGGCCGACCCGGCCACCTCCACTTCATGCGAGCGTATCCCGATCATGTGGCAGACGGCGAAGACCAGATCGGCGCGGTTCATCGTGTAGAAATGGAAATCGCCGACACCGCGCTCGACCAGGTCGAGCACCTGCTCCGCCGCCACGGCGGAGGCCACCAGGGCGTGCGTCTGCGGATCGTTCTCGAGCCCCTCGAAGCGCTCGGCCAGCCACGCCGGCACCAACGCTCCGCAGCGCGCCGAGAAGTTCGCGACCTGGGTGAAATTATGCACCGGCAGGATACCCGGCACGATCGGGATGTAGATGCCGGCGCGGCGCGCCCGCTCGACATAGCGCTCGTAGAGGTCGTTGTCGAAGAAGAACTGGGTGATCGCCCGCGTTGCGCCATTGTCGACCTTGCGCTTCAGCATGTCGATGTCGGTGGCGAAGTCCGGGCTTTCCGGATGCTTTTCGGGATAGGCCGAAACCGAGATGTCGAAATCGCCGACGCTCTTCAGCGCGCCGACCAGCTCGGCGCCATTGGCATAACCGCCCGGATGCGGCCGGTAGGCCGTGCCGACGCCCGCGGCCGGATCGCCGCGCAGGGCAACGAAACGCTTGACGCCAAACTCGGCGAATTCCTGGATGACGGCGTCGACCTGATGGCGAGTTGCGTCGACGCAGGTCATATGCGCCGCCGGCGTCAGCGTCGTCTCGTTGAGGATGCGCTTGACCGTGCGCGCCGTGCGCTCGCGCGTCGAGCCGCCGGCGCCGTAGGTGACCGAGACGAATTTCGGCTTGAGCGGCTCGAGCCGCGTGACGGTGTCCCAAAGCCTTGCCTCCATCTCGTCGTTCTTCGGCGGAAAGAACTCGAACGAGACCCGGACCTTGTCGCCGATGTCGGGGCGGCGGGAAAAGCGGAATTGGTTCATCAGGCTGTTTCCCCCATTTGGTATGGTTTGGCTGGCAGCGTATCGTTCGATGGATCGGCGATCAGCAGACGGCGGTCGCGGCCGAGCCAGAGCTTGACGGTGAGCTTGGCTTCGGCCTGGCTGCGCGGCTCGAATTCCTGGCTGTCCTCGAGGTCGACCCCGGCTTCCGCGAACCATTCGGCGATCTGGCGGTCGGAAAAGCCGAGCCGCATATGCGCATGCTGGTCGCGCAGGAACTCCAGCGAATGCGGCGCGAAGTCGACGATCACCAGCCTGCCCGACGGACGCAGCAGCCTCGCCGCCTCGCCAATGGCGCGGGCCGGGTCGTCGAGATAGTGCAGCACCTGATGGATGGTGACGAGATCGAAGGCGTTGCGCTCGACCGGTGGCGAAAAGATGTCGCCCTGGCGCACCTGCGCATTGGCGACGCCCGCCTTGTCGAGATTGGCGCGCGCCACCGTCAGCATCTCGCGCGACATGTCGATACCGACGCCGCGCCGGTAGAGCGGCGCAAAGATCTCGAGCAGCCTGCCCGTGCCGGTGCCGAGGTCGAGCATCGACTGGAAAGGCCGCTTGCCGACGAGCTTGAGCAGAGCCGCTTCGACCGCGCGGTCCGGCACGTGCAGCGAGCGGATGTGGTCCCAGCTTGCCGCATTTTCCGAGAAGTATTCGGCCGCGCGGTCCTGCCGCTTGCGCTTGACCGCCGCCAGCCGTTCGAGATCGCGCACCACCTGCGGATCGGCCTCGCGGACGCCAGAGACCAGCCGCTGCACGAAGTCGCGCGAGGCGTCCGCATCCGACAGCCTGAAATAGGCCCAGGATCCCTCCTGATAGCGGCCGATCAGCCCGGCATCGAGGAGCAGCTTCAGATGGCGCGATACGCGCGGCTGCGACTGGCCGAGGATCTCGGTGAGGTCGGAGACCGTCAGGTCGCCGCGCGACAGCAGCACCAGGATGCGCAGCCGGCTGGATTCGGCCGCCGCCTTCAATGTATCTACCATCGTGTCGAGCGAGACATGCATGCGCGGCCTCTCGTTGAAAGATATAAAGATATGTTTATGTCGATTTTGAAACTCTGGCAAGGGCTATGTCGCTGTCGGACAACAAAATGGCGCAGCCGTAAGCCGGGCAACGGCTTGCTGTTCCAACACTGAAGGAGCAAACGCGATGTTCGAGCAGCGTGAAGGCGAGCAGCTTCTGGAAACCGACCCGGCGCACATGCCGCCGGACGGCCATGTCGTCTTCATCGGCCGCATCGTCTCGCCATGGGCGAGCCGCGAGGACTGCCCCAAGAATATGCGGGCCGCCCGTGAAACCGGTCGGGAAGCCACGCTGCTGATCGACGAACCCTACCGCCGAGGTTTGCAGAACCTCGATCGAGCCAGCCACATTGTCGTCCTGTCCTGGCTCGATCACGCGCCGCGGACCCTGATCGTGCAGAAACCCCGCCATGCGGCTGAACCGAAAGGCGTTTTCTCGCTGCGCTCTCCCGCAAGGCCGAACCCGATCGGGCTGCATGTCGCGAGGCTGGTCGCGCTGGATATCGAGGCCGGCAAGATCGAGATCGATGCCATCGACGTGCTCGACGGAACACCCGTGATCGACATCAAGCCCTATTACGCGTCGACCGATGCGTTTCCGGAGGCGACCATTGCCGGGCGCGACGAGAAATGAGCGCGCCGACCGGCCGCCGCCGCGCCATTGCGAAAGCGCTGACCGCGCTTTTGCCGCTCGCGCCTTACGCCGACATGGAGAAGATCCGCGCCGACGCCGGCGCCGTGCATATGAAGACCCTGCCGCCGACGATCGCCGTGTGGCTGGCGACGATCGCCCATGTCCGCCACGCCCACACCGACTACGAAAAACTGCTCGCCGATGGCTACGACCGGGACTCGGCGCGCTTCTTCGTCATCGAACAGACCAACACCGTGCTCACCCGCTGGCGCGCGACGCGGTTGCTGGAGGAAGACGACGAGGATGAGTAAACTATTGCCGCGTCAGCACGGCAATCGCATTGAATTGCTGTCCCTGCGCAGCGCCGAACCACGACCAGGCCAGATTGCCATTGACGTAGCGCACGGTAATCGTGCCGCCGTCGATGCATTTATCCTGACCATAAGTGATGCTTTCGCGGTACTGCGCCGATGTGTCGTCTCGGGATATTTCGCCCAGCGTCCCGCCGCAACCGAGCGACGGATAATCGATCGACGCGCCGCTGTCTCTTATGGTCATGGCGATCGACCAGTCGGCACCGGCAGCTCCGGCCGGGCTCTGATGTCCGTCGCCGACCCAGGTGCCGGCGAGCGACGGGACATTCACGGCGCAGGGAACGTTCTGGAAGATCGGCGCCAGTTCGCTGCCCGCCTTCTCGCAGCGATAGGTCTGGCCGTTCTGGCAGAGTTCCTCGCCTTCCTGCGTACATTGCGCGAAGGCTCCGTCGCTAACCACCAGAATGGATACCGCGACGATGATCCCGCCGAACCCGAAACGCCCGCCCATGTCGCCCCTCCCCGGCATGACAACCATCAGGTGAACATAAGGCGAGTCTAATGTTGAGACTAGGCCCGGTAGATCCACTGTTCGGGCACCCGTACCGAAATCTCTTCGCCGGCCGTGATCGTGCCCGGCTTCTCGACCCAGGCAACGAGGCCGCGCAGCCGCTTCGCCGCCTTCGGGAACAGCAGCGCTCCTGCTTCAAGGTCGGCCATCCCGGCGTTCCCGGCGACCGAGCGCCCGGAGAAGCGGCAGGGCCCGTTCTGCGCATCGACCTTGATGGTCACCCCACCGTTGAAGAACAGCAGCGAGCCGGCCGGCAGCATGGAAAGGTTCGGCACCCCTTCGATCAAAAGGTTGGCGCCGATCCATTCCGGCTTGATCTCGGCAAGGCCCATGCGCTCCGCGACGATGGCCAGTTCGTCCGCGGCCACCAGCGACAATTGCCGCTCGTTGCGCATCTCGGTGCCGCGCGGATACCAGGGCTCGCGCCCGCCGGAACGCCGTGTGGCTCCTGCGTGGAAGTCGCCCTCGATACCGTCGAAGCCGAGCCGCAACTCGTCCACCGCCCTTGTCTCGAAACGGTCGAACGGCGCGACGTAAAGCGCCGCGGCCTTGGCGGCGAGCTTGCGGCCCGGCACGATTTCGACGGATGGCTCGGGCGCCGGGAAAAGTTCCTGATTTGCTTTGGTGTCCTGCATGCTTCCGGTCTAGAGGCCCGCTTCCGCGCGGTCCAGTCGAAAGCGCTGATAGTCCGATCAAGCGGCTTGATGGCCGATCACGACCTTCTTACCGGAACCGTGCCCTTCGCGCCGGCCTGACGCGCTCAGAGCATTCTGAGCAGCGCGCCACCGATCGAATAGCCGGCGCCGAAGGCGCAGAGCAGGCCGAAATCGCCGGCCTTCATGTCGGCGTGGTTCTCCGCCAGCGCCACGATCGCGCCGGCGCCTGCCGTGTTGCCAAGCCGCTCCAGCACCATCGGCGCACGGTCGTGGTCGACATCATGCCCGAAGGACAGCTTCAGGATCATCGCGTTCATTCGTGCATTGGCCTGGTGCAGCCAGAAACGGCGGATGCCTTCCGGCGTCAGCCCATGCTCGGCCAGGAATTCGACGATGAACTTGTGCCCGGCGACAGTGACTTCCTTGAACACCTTGTTGCCGACCTGCTTGATCAGGTTGCCCGCCAGGTCGATCATGTAGGGATCGGCCTGGGCGGTGCGGGTGTGGTAGCCGAGATTGGTGCGGATGTTGTTCGACATCTGCGTCCAGGTGCGCGTGTCGAGCACTTCGAAGCGGCCGGGCCGTTTCTCGCCCTGCGCCAGCCCTTCGACCACCATGGCCACCGAAGCGTCGCCGAATATGAAATGCGTCTGCCGGTCGCGGAAATTGAGGTGCCCGGTGATGATCTCCGGCGTCGACACCAGGATGCGCTTGTGCGCCCCTGCCCTGACCAGATTGACCGCGATGTGCAGCGCGGCCGCGGCCGACGAGCAACCGAGCCCCATGTCGAAGCCGGCACCTTTCGTGCCAAGCGCCTCCTGCATCTCGATGGCGATCGCCGGATAAGGGCGCTGATGATGCGAGGCCGAGCAGATCACCAGGTCGATGTCGGATGCATCTATTCCGGCATGCGCCAAGGCCTTCTTGGCCGACGCGATGCCGAACTCCGCCTCCAGCGACAGCGCGTCATCCGACCGCGTCGGAATGCGCGGCGCCATGCGGGTCGGGTCGAGGATGCCCTCGCGTTCGACGACATGGCGGGTCTTGACGCCCGACGCGTGCTCGATGAACGCGCTGTCGGATTTCTGCAGCAGCGTCTCGCCGGTCAGGGCACGGCGCGCATTCTCGGTGTCGACCCAGTTGTTGAAGCTCTCGACCAGCTCTTCATTGGTGATGACGGGCTCAGGGATTTCGGCGCCGATGCCGCTGATGATGACGCGATGCATGTCCAAATCCGTCTGAGGCACGGGCACCGGAGCGAGCCCGGCGCTACCCTTGTCGCATTTGGCCGGTTTATGCCAGCCTAAATCGACAGCCGCCGATAAGCCGACCGGTAGACGCTCAGCCCCGTTTGGCGATGATGAAGATGCGGGGGAAGCGCAGCAGCACCTTGCCGTTGGCAGTCTTCGGATAGGCCTTGGCAATCCTTGCCGTATAGTCGTCGAGGAACAGCTTTTTCTCATCCGCGTCGAGCGGATCGAGAAACGGCTTCAGCCCGGTCGACTTAACCCATTCCACGATCGCCTCGGCATCGGCCAACGGATGGTTGTAGATCGTCTGCCAGATATCGACGCGGTCGGCGAGCGGCGACAGGAGATCATAGTAGAACGACACCGGCGGCAACGGCTCGCGCGCCGCACCTTTCAGCTTCGCCGAGAACGGCATTTCGGCCGCGGTGTCGCGCATCAGCTGATGCGAAGCCTCGCCGAGATTGTCGGGCATCTGGACGGCCAAGGCGCCGCCCGGTGCAAGCAGCCCCATCAGCCGCTGGAACACGGCCGGATGTTCCGGCAGCCACTGGAAGACGGCATTGGCGAAGATGACGTCGACCGGGTGCTCGGGCTGCCATTTGGCGGCGTCGGCGAGTTCGAAGGCAATGTTGGGCAACCGCGCCCTCGCCTTCTCGATCATATCGGGCGAGGTGTCGAAGCCGCTGACCTCGGCATCCGGCCAGCGCTCGACCAGAAGCTCGGTCGAGTTGCCCGGCCCGCAGCCGATATCGACGACACGGCGCGGAAAATCGACCGGCACCTGCTGGACGAGATCACGCGCCGGCCGCGTGCGCTCGTCCTCGAACTTCAGATATTGGGCGGCGGACCAGTCTTTGCCCTCGCGTGTCATCGTAATCCAGTCTCTGTGATTGATCCGAGCACATGCTGATATCACTCAAAGCCAAAAGGGCAATCGACTTTTTACAACGGTATCAGGCTCTTGATCCCCCTAGTTCTATAACGGTAAGTTTCGAACATTCATGTTCCAGATGGTCTAGTTGCGAATGAAATTTGGTTTCGAAGAAGCGCAAGCCAAATACGTCAGTGGCTCTCAGCGCGCGAGGATCTGGACCGAGCAGTGGGTTTCCCAGTGGATTTATTGCCCTAACTGCGCCGGTTCACGACTGAGCCAGTTCTCTGCAAATCAGCCTGTTGCCGATTTTTTCTGCGGCCATTGCAGCGACCAATTCGAGCTGAAAAGCCAGAAGAAAGCCTTCGGCGCTAAGGTTGCCGACGGTGCATATTTTACCAAGATCGATAGGCTGGCCTCGTCAACTAATCCAAATCTGATATTGCTAAACTATGATCTAAACAAAATGGCGGTATTAAACGTCTGCATGGTGCCCAAGCAATTCTTTGTTCCAGACATCATCGAAAAGAGAAAACCGCTTGGGTCAACAGCGAGAAGAGCGGGGTGGATCGGCTCCAACATACTGCTTAGCCGCATACCGAATTCGGGGCGAATCTATATCGTTCGAAACAGCATTCCGATCCCAAAGGAAGCTGTCATTGAGCAATGGCAGAAGACCCTTTTTCTTCGCGAGAAAGAAGCGGAAGCTCGTGGCTGGCTGGTCGAAGTTATGAAATGCGTCGACCTGATCAACACCGTGGAATTTGATATTGAGCAGGTCTACGCGTTTGAAGGAAGATTGAGCGCTCTATATCCGCACAACAGGAATGTCCGGCCAAAGATTCGTCAGCAACTGCAAGTTCTTCGAGATAGCGGATATATCGATTTCGTGTCTCGTGGACGCTATCGCATTAGAAGCAGTCCGCTATAGTCTCGCGGCGCACGGAGACTCCAACATGGCCTGGTTTGCAAACCACTACCAATGTTACAGGTGCAACGAACATTGGATCGACGAATGGTCCTGCACGTGTGATGACGAGTGCCCAAACTGCGGCGCACGTCATGCGTCGCCTGTAGAAAGTGAAGACCTAACGTTTCAGGTAGTTGCCGCCGCTGGAGCTTTTGTTGTTCTGAAATCGCCGGACAGTGCAGAACATCGCCCAGATTACGAAGAGATTGGACGCTTCGCCAGCGAGACGCTAGCGAAGCAATTTGTTGCGCAGTTCGAGCCTTTGTAAGCTCCTACCGCGTCAGCCGCTTGTGCGTCATGCGGTGTGGGGTTGCCGCCTCCGCGCCCAAGCGGCGCAGCTTGTCCTTCTCGTACTCCTCGAAGTTGCCTTCGAACCACTCGACATGCGCGTCGCCCTCGAAGGCCAGCATGTGGGTCGCCATGCGGTCGAGGAACATGCGGTCGTGGCTGATAATAACCGCGCAACCGGCATAGGCCTCCAGCGCATCTTCCAGCGCACCCAGCGTCTCGGTGTCGAGGTCGTTGGTCGGTTCGTCGAGCAGCAGCACATTGCCGCCGTTCTTCAACATCTTGGCCAGGTGCACGCGGTTGCGCTGACCGCCTGAGAGGTTGCCCACCTTCTGCTGCTGGTCGCCGCCACGGAAATTGAAGGACGAGCAATAGGCGCGGCTGTTGACCTCATGCTTGCCGAGCTTGATGACCTCGGCGCCGCCGGAGATTTCCTCCCACACCGTCTTGTTCGCATCGAGCGCGTCGCGGCTTTGGTCGACATAGCCGAGCTTGACCGTCTCGCCGATGCGGATCGAACCTGCATCCGGCTTCTCCTGGCCGGTGAAGGTCTTGAACAGCGTCGTCTTGCCGGCGCCGTTCGGACCGATGACGCCGACGATGCCGCCCGGCGGCAGCCGGAACGACAGGTTCTCGATCAAAAGCTCGTCGCCGAAGCCCTTGTTGAGGCCCTCGACCTCGATGACGACATTGCCGAGGCGCTCGCTCGACGGGATGACGATCTGTGTGTCGGTCGGCTTGCGGTTCTGCGACTGCTCGACCAATTCCTCATAGGCCTTGATACGCGCCTTGGACTTGGTCTGGCGCGCCTTGGGCGATGACTGGATCCACTCGCGCTCGCGCCAGATCGACTTCTGGCGGGCGTCGTCCTCGCGGCCTTCCTGGATCAGGCGCTTGGCCTTGGCGTCGAGATATTTGGTGTAGTTGCCCTCGTAGGGGATGCCGCGGCCGCGGTCGAGCTCGAGGATCCAGCCGGTGACGTTGTCGAGGAAGTAGCGGTCGTGGGTGATGATCAGCACCGAGCCCGGATAGTCACGCAGGTGCTTTTCCAGCCATTGCGTGGTCTCGGCGTCGAGATGGTTGGTCGGCTCGTCGAGCAGCAGCAGGTCGGGCTGTTCCAAGAGCAGCCGGCAGAGCGCCACGCGGCGGCGTTCGCCGCCCGACAGGTTGGTCACCTCGGAATCGGCCGGCGGGCACTGCAGCGCGTCCATCGCCATCTCGACCTGCTGCTCGAGGTCCCAAAGGTTCAGCCGGTCCATCTCGTCCTGGAGCTTGGCCGACTCGTCGGCCGTCTCGTCGGAGTAATTCATCATCAATTCGTTGTAGCGCTCGATGATGGCGGTCTTCCTGGCCACGCCGTCCATGACGTTTTCGCGCACGGTCTTGCCGGCGTCGAGCTGCGGTTCCTGCGCCAGGTAGCCCACCGTCGCGCCCTCGGCCAGCCACGCCTCGCCCTGAAACTCCTTGTCGAGCCCGGCCATGATGCGCAGGATAGTCGACTTACCCGAGCCGTTGGGGCCGAGAATGCCGATCTTGGCGTCCGGATAGAAGGACAGATGGACGTTGTCGAGCACCTTCTTGGTGCCATAGGCCTTAGACAGGCCGGACATGTGATAGATGAACTGGCGAGCCACGCGCGCTTTCCCTGGAAACTGGAGTGTCGAGTTGGACGGAGGTTGCGCGCTATGTAGGCGATGAAGCGCCGAACGGCAATCGCTTTCGGCGTATCGCGACCGATCCCGGAGCTTTCGCAGGCCGGACCCGCCGCATCTTTTCCACCCACCACACCGCCCGGTTAAAGCGGCGGTTAACCATTCGCCGTCAAAACATTGAAAGGCAATCGCGGGTCAGGCCGCGATTTCGCGAAAGATCGGATCGACGGATTGCTGAACGGTTTCCTGCTCCTTGCCGAGGCGGTTCTGTACTTCGGCGCCATGGTYACGCTSTTCCGTTTCAGGAGCCGCATCGGGCTYGGCGTGTTCATCTGCGCGCTCGGCGTCATGCACTTCCTCGAAACCTATCTCGCCAGCGTSTTCTAYGTCGCGCTGCCCTTCGGCATGGTCTCGCCGGGCTCCGCCGTGATGTTCTCCGGCAAGCTGGTGATGCTGCTCCTGCTCTACTTGAAGGAGGACGCAKCGACCGTCCGCCAGCCGATCTATGGCCTGCTCYTCGGCAACGCCCTGATGATCGGCCTCGTGCTGCTTCTGCGCCTGCACGCSATTTCGCCGCTTCCCGACGGCAAGGYTCCCGATATCGGCTTCATCGACGAGATGGGCTGGCTGATGGTCTGGGGCACCACGCTGCTTTTCGTCGACGCCATCCTGATCATCCTGCTCTACGAGAAGCTCGGCGCCTATCTGCGCCACATGCCTTTCGCRCGGATCCTKGCCTGCGTCGCCTGCGTGCTGACATTCGACCAGATCGGCTTCTTCACCGCGCTGCACTTCGTCGCCGGCGCGCCGATCGAGGTCTTCTTCGGCGGCTGGTTCGCCAAGATGGCGGCGGCGCTCGCCTATAGCGGCATGCTCGTCGCCTATCTCAGATGGGTCGAGGACCATGACATTTCCCTGCCGCGCGGCCTCTCCGACATTTTCGACACCCTTACCTACCGGGAGCGCTACGAGGCGCTCGTCAAGCATGTCGGCCGCGACGGGCTYACCGGCCTCTTGCATCGCGGCAGCTTCGATGCCGACGGCGAGGCGGCGGTCGCGACGGGCATCAGCATGGCCAAGCCGCTCAGCCTGCTGATCGTCGATGTCGACCACTTCAAATCGATCAACGACCGCTTCGGCCATGCCGAGGGCGACAGGGTGCTGAAATCGGTTGCGGCGGTGCTGATCGAGACCGTGGGCAGCGAAAGCGACGTCTTCAGGATAGGCGGCGAGGAGTTCGCGGTCCTTTGCCATCGGCCGCATGCGCTGGCCCGCCTGCTCGGCGAAAGCATCAGGAACGCGGTCAAAACTTCGGCCCACACCGGTCGCTTCGACATAACCGTGAGCGCAGGCGTTTCCACGGTCAGTGAAACGACACGTTGTCTCGCCGATATTTTCGAGCTGGCCGACCAGCGCCTCTACAAGGCCAAGTCGAGCGGCCGCGACCGCGTCGTCGGCGAGCCCGGCAGCGAAACAGGCGCGCGCGAGATCGCTCCGAAGACTGCCTGATTCTTACTGGAACCCGATCGGATCGACGGTGCCCTTCGGGCAGCCGGCTTTGCCTGTCGGCGCCGAGGCCATGAGCAGATCGCCGAGCTTGCTATCCGGGCCGATGGGTCCGGACAGACCGAGCGTCAGTTCGCCGATCATGCGCCTGCCGCTCGACGGATCGACCAGACAGGATACGCGCACCCGCTCGCCGGCGCCCTTGCCGAAGGCCGCGTCGAATGCGCCGCGGATCTGGTCCGATGTTATCTGCTTGCCGATATTGCCGGTGAAGAGATCGCGCACCGGCGAAGCATTCACGGCTCGCACCAGATTGAGCGCATCGGAGAAATACTCCTGCTGGCTCTTGCCGTAGCAGGTGCCGTGCTTGATCCACTCATGCCGGTCGAGCTTGGAGGCGGTGCCGGGCATCACCTGGTCGAGCTCGGCGCGCGTGTTGGCATCGAGACTGACCGGCGGCAGATCGCCCCAATGCGCCGGATTGTCGTTGGCCCTGTCGCTCGCCGAAACCTGGCAATAGAAATTGCCGTTCGGCTGCGGCCACAGCCCATGCAGGGTGAAGTGGGTGGCATCGAACTCGGTGGGATTCTGCGCCCGGCATTCGGGTTTGGTGGCCTTGGTCTCGCAGAATGCCGGTTGCCAGCTCAGCGCAAAGACATATTCCGGCTTGCCGGAGGACGATGATGGCTTGCCCTGCCCGGCGGGCGCCGGCGTCGCCGACGCGGTACCGCCGCCGACATGGCCGCAACCGATCTTCACCCAGCGCCGTTCCGGATCGGCGCCGGGCACGAGGATCAGGTAGTGAGTAGGGCTGTCCTTGTTGGCAGCGAGCAGCTGGTAGCTTTGCCCGGCCTGGGTCGATACGTTGCCGGGGTTCTTGTCACCCCTGATGGCCTGCGTCGCCGGGCAGGAGCTGTCGGCGACGAACGAGCCTGACATCTTCATATCGGCGCGCGCCGCATCGGCGCCGGCCAGAGCCAGAACAACCGAACCCCATAGTGTCCAAATCCGCATTCCCCACTCTCCCCGGCATTTGATTCGCCACCCTAGGACCGGCGACGTGTCAGAATTACGATTTTTTGCCGGATGAAAAGCAATGACCAGGAGCAGCCGGGCTCAGGTCGCTACCGAGGCTCTCCATGGCGTGACACGCCTTGGAAAGCCCGGTGCTCCCTTGACGCGGACGTAGCCCTCCCCCAACAGTCGCGCAGGGAGCGAGACATGCCGTTCGACAAGCAGACCAGACTGGCCTCACCGACCGGGGCCGACCTCAACCTCTATGTGAAACATGCTGGAGGAAATCCGCGCGGCGTGGTCCAGATCAACCATGGCCTGGCCGAGCATGCGGCACGCTATGCACGCTTTGCCGACTTCCTCGGGCCGCGCGGCTTCCACGTCTACGCCCATGACCATCGCGGCCATGGCGCGACGAGGGCGCCCGATGCGCCGCTCGGCAGGTTCGCCGACGCCGACGGCATCGGCAAGGTGATCGCCGACGTCGGCGCGGTCCACGATCTGATCGCCGCCGAACATCCAGGCTTGCCGGTCATCATATTCGGCCACTCGCTTGGCGCCTCGGTCGCGCTGAACTTCGTTCTGCGCCATTCCGGTCGGGTCCACGCCGCCGCTATCTGGAACGGCAATTTCTCGCAGGGCCTGCTCGGCCAGCTGGCGTTGGGCATCCTCGGCTGGGAGCGGATGCGGCTGGGCTCGGACGTTCCCTCGCGCCTCCTGCCCAGGCTCACCTTCCAGGCCTGGGGCAAGGCCGTTCCCAACCATCGGACCTTGTTCGACTGGCTGTCGCGCGACCCGGCCGAGGTCGACAAATACATCGCCGACCCGCTCTGCGGCTGGGACGCTTCGGTGTCGATGTGGCGCGATGTTGTGAACATGGCGCTCCATGGCGGCAAGGATTCGAGCTTTGCCAGCGTGCGCCGGGATCTGTTCGTCAACCTTGTCGGCGGCGAGAAAGATCCGGCCTCGGATTACGGCATGGCCGTCCTTCATCTTGCCAGGCGCATGCGGGCAATGGGCTTTTCGAATCTGGTTTCAAAGGTTTATGCGGACACCCGCCACGAAAGCCTGAACGAGGTCAACCGCGACACCGTCATGGAGCATTTCGCCACATGGGCCGACAGCGTGCTGAAATCGTGACCGGCGTGGCCTACAGCATGTATCGTGACACAGCCGGCTACGATTGATAGTGCATGTCGCCCGAAAGTGCGCAGCGGTTTGGGATAACGGCATCCACAAACAGGCTTCCAGGCTGCGCGTCGTCAAACCACGGTGATCCATGGCAGAACCTCCGCTGAAAGGCATCCGCGTTATCGAACTTGCCCGCATCCTGGCAGGCCCTTGGGCCGGGCAATCGCTCGCCGATCTCGGCGCCGATGTGATCAAGGTCGAAAGCCCGGACGGCGGCGACGACACCCGCAAATGGGGTCCGCCCTTCGTAATGAGCCATGACGGCGAGAACCTGTCGGCCGCCTACTATCATTCCTGCAATCGCGGCAAGCGCTCGATCGCCATCGATTTCTCCACGCCCGAAGGCGCCGAAACCGTTCGTCGCCTGGTCGCCACCGCGGACGTGCTGATCGAGAATTTCAAGCTCGGCGGCCTGAAGAAATACGGCCTCGACTACGAGAGCCTGAAGACGGTCAACCCGCGCCTCGTCTATTGCTCGATCACCGGCTTCGGCCAGAACGGCCCCTACGCGCCGCGCGCCGGCTAYGACTTCATCATCCAGGGCATGGCCGGCATGATGTCGATCACCGGCGAGCCCGRCCGCGAGCCGCAAAAGGCGGGCGTCGCCATCTCCGACCTTTTCACCGGCCTCTATTCGGTGATCGCCATCCAGGCCGCGCTTCGTCATGCGGAAAAGACCGGCGAAGGCCAGCACATCGACATGGCGCTTTTCGACAGCCAGGTCGCGGCGCTCGGCAACCAGAACCTCAACTATCTTGTCTCCGGCAAGTCGCCGGTGCAGATGGGCAACGCGCATATGAACATCGCGCCCTACGAAGTTCTGCCGGTGAACGACGGCCACATCATCCTGGCGGTCGGCAATGACGGCCAGTTCGGCAAGTTCTGCGCCGTCGTCGGCCTCGCCGACCTGCCCGCCAATCCCGATTTCGCCACCAACCCCGCCCGCGTCGCCAACCGCGTGGAGCTTCGCAGGTTGATCGTCGAAGCGCTGAAGACGCTCGATCGCGATCCGCTGCTGGCCAAGCTCGAAGCGGCGAGCGTGCCGGCAAGCCCGATCAACACGATCGGCCAGATGTTCGCCGATCCGCAGACGGTCGCGCGCGGCATGCGGCTCGATCTCGACGACGGCCACGGCAATCGCCTGCCTTCGGTACGCGCGCCGATGGTGATGTCCGGCACGCCGCTCGTCTATGAGCGCCCCTCGCCGCGCCTCGGCGAACACACGCAAGAAATCCTTGCCGAACTGGAGAAGTCAGCAAAATGAAGACCGGCGGACAACTGATCGTCGAGGCGCTTGAAGCGAACGGCACCGACCGTATCTTCTGCGTGCCTGGCGAATCCTATCTGGCGGTGCTCGACGCGCTGCACGACTCCTCCATCCGCACCATCGTCTGCCGCCAGGAGGGGGGTGCTGCCATGATGGCCGACTGCCAGGGACGCCTGACCGGCAAGCCGGGCATCTGCTTCGTCACACGCGGTCCCGGCGCCACCAATGCGTCGGCCGGCATCCACATCGCCATGCAGGATTCGGTGCCGCTGATCCTGTTCATCGGCCAGGTCGCCAGCCACGCCAAGGAGCGCGAAGCCTTCCAAGAGGTCGACTACAAGCGCTTCTTCGGCGACATCGCCAAATGGGTGGTCGAGATCGACGATGCCTCGCGCATTCCCGAGTTCGTCACCCGCGCCTTCGCGGTAGCGACATCGGGCCGCCCCGGCCCTGTCGTGATCTCGCTGCCTGAAGACATGCTGACCAGCGAGGTCGAGGCGCCGAAAGCAGTGCCCCACACGCCGGTCGAAACCCACCCGGGCGAGGCCGAACTCGACGCGCTGGAAAGGCTTCTCACCAATGCGAAGCGTCCTTTCGTCATCCTCGGCGGTACCCGCTGGAACGCGGAAGCGGTGGCGCGGATGCGCATGATCGCCGAGACATGGTCGCTTCCCATCGGCTGCTCCTTCCGCCGCCAGATGCTGTTCGATCATCTCCATCCGAATTATGCCGGAGACGTCGGCATCGGCATCAATCCCAAGCTTGCCGCGCAGATCAAGGCGGCCGACGTCGTGCTGCTGATCGGCGGCCGCATGGGCGAGATGCCGTCCTCCGACTACACGCTGCTCAAGAGCCCCTATCCCGACCAGGCGCTGGTGCACGTCCATGCAGACGCTGGCGAATTGGGCCGCGTCTACCGGCCGACGCTCGCGATCAACGCCTCGCCCTCGGCCTTCGTCGAGGCCTTCGCCAAGCGCAAGCCTGTCGCAACGCCGTCATGGGCAGCTGAAACGGCGAAGGCCCATACCGCCTATCTCGAATGGTCGACGCCGCCTCAGACCGGCCCGGGCTCCGTCCAGATGGGACCGATCATGGACTATCTGGAAAGGACGTTGCCGGAGGACGCCATCCTGGCCAACGGCGCCGGCAACTACGCCACCTGGGTGCATCGCTTCCATCGCTTCCGCCGCTTCGCAACGCAAGCAGCGCCGACATCCGGTTCGATGGGCTACGGCACGCCGGCCGCGGTCGCCGCCAAGGCGCTGCATCCGGACCGCGAGGTCATCGCCTTTGCCGGCGACGGCTGCTTCCTGATGAACGGGCAGGAATTCGCCACCGCCGTCCAGTACGACCTGCCGATCATCGTGGTTGTCGTCAACAACGGCATCTACGGCACGATACGCATGCATCAGGAGCGGGAATATCCAAGCCGCGTCGTCGCCACCGACCTCAAGAACCCGGACTTCGCCGCGCTCGCCCGCTCCTATGGCGGGCATGGCGAGACGGTGGAGAAGACCGCCGATTTCGCACCGGCCTTCGAACGCGCGCGCGCCAGCGGCAAGCCGGCGATCGTCGAGATCAGGCTCGACCCCGAGGCGATCACGCCGACCCGCACGCTGACGCAGATCCGCGACAAGAACTGAATTCTACGCGACAGGGGGTGGCGAGTCGCCCCCTGTCGTCGGCACAACCGGCCTACATCGCCTTTTCGATCTGCCCGCGGATCTCGCCATCCTTGTTGGCGGCGGTGTGGACGTTGACATAGTATTTGCCGGCCTCCAGATCGGCCGCCTGCGCATCGGTCAGCGTCGCCGATCCTTTAATCGGGCTCTTGAGATTCTTGAACGGGATTACGGGATCCGCATTTTCCCCCATTCCAGCCGGCCCATGAATATGAGCGGCTACCGCCGGACCGCTGAGGCCTGAATATTTTACGTTCCAACTGAGCTTCTTCTTGGTGGTGTCGAAGGTGAATGTGGCAGTTCCCTTACCCTTGGTGGTGACCGGCGGGCTCTGCTGGCTGCCATCGAGCGTCGCCTTGAACTTCATCATATCGGCCATGGCCGGCGGCGCGAACAGGAAGGCGGTCGAGACAGCAAGAGCCGCAAGCAGCGGCGATAGGGACTGGATGCGCATGGAGAATCTCCGTTTGGCTGACGCATCCGACACGGCTCCCCGACGCGCGGATGCGCCAGCACAACGGTTTCACGGCCCGATGTATCCCACCACACGCTTATTTTATGTTTTATGGACGACAATGAAAAAGAGGCGGTCGTCCGCCCCGTCCACGACCGCAGTCAACAGCCCTTAGCCCCGAGTCGCGATGCTCAGATCATCGCTCAGACCGCTGCCAGCGCCTGCGCGAGGTCGGCGATCAGATCGTCCGGATGCTCGACGCCGATCGAGAGCCGGACCGTGGTTTCCAGCACGCCGATGCGCTGGCGCACCTCGAAGGGAATGCCCGAATGGGTCATGGCCGCCGGATGGCTCGCCAGCGATTCCGTTCCGCCGAGGCTGACCGCCAGCTTGAAGATCTGCAGCGCGTTCAGGAAGGCGAAAGCCGCCTTCTCCCCGCCCTTGATGTCGAAGGAGAAGGTCGAGCCGGCGCCGCTGCACTGCGCCCGGTAGACGCTGGCGGCCGCCGTACCCTCGCCCAGGAACGGCAGGTAATGCACCTTGTCCACCTTGGGATGATCGCGCAGGAATTCGGCGACCAGCCGCGCATTGTCGTTCGCCCTTTCCATGCGGATCGACAGCGTCTCCAGCGAGCGGCCGAGCATCCAGCAGGAATGCGGGTCGAGCTGCGTGCCGATCGCGCCGCGTAGCGCCTTGATCGGCTTGGTGACCGCCTTGCCGCCCATGACGGCGCCCGCGATCAGGTCGGAATGGCCGCCGACATATTTGGTCAGCGAATAAACCGAGACATCGGCTCCGTGTTCGATGGGCCTCTGGAAGACGGGGCCGAGCAGCGTGTTGTCGCAGACGATGATCGGCGCGGCGCCTTGCCTGGCGCCGATTTCGTCAGCGATCGTCCGCATCAGCGCGATATCGACAAGGCTGTTGGTCGGGTTCGACGGCGTCTCGATCAAGATGACCGACACCCGGCCTTTTGCGGTCGCGGCCTCGGCGGCAGCGCGCACCGCCGTCTCGTCGACGCCGTCGGCGAAGCCGACCGCGCCGATGCCGAAGCCGGCAAGCGTGCGCGTCAAAAGCGTTTCCGTGCCGCCATAGAGCGGCTGCGAATGCAGGATGACGTCGCCTGGCCGCGCATAGGCGAGCAGCGTCGTGGCGATCGCCGACATGCCGGACGAAAACAGGATGCAGGCGTCCGTCCCCTCATAGACGGCCAGCCGGTCCTCGACGATCTCGCTGTTGGGATGGTTGAAGCGCGAATAGACTAGGCCGGACGCGGTGCCGCTCGGCGGCTCCTTGCGGCCGGACGTGTAGTCGAAGAAGTCGCGTCCCTCCTCCGCCGACTTGAACACAAAGGTGGAAGTCAGGAACACCGGCGGCTTGACGGCCCCCTCCGACAGCTGCGGATCGAAGCCGTAGCTCAGCATCAGCGTTTCCGGATGGAGCTTGTGGTTGCCGATATGGGTTTTCGAAGGACGCGGCGCGGTCATGGCATTCCCTGCTTTTTGAGAAGTGTCCGCCGCAATTTATGCGATCTTAGCCGGGCAGTCCTTGCTATTTTCGGACCAGTATGCCTGCTTGCCGGCAATGAATTGCCTTGAGGGGCGCAATGTGCAGCAGAAGATAGCCGACGATTTCGACCGCAAGATCCTTCACGAGCTGCGGGCCGACGCACGCATCACCAACAATGAGCTTGCCGAGCGGATCGGCCTGTCGCCGTCGCCCTGCCTGCGGCGCGTACGGCGGCTGGAGGAAACCGGCGTCATCCGCGGCTACACCGCACTGGTCGATCCGGCGGCCTTCGGCTGGAACATGGTTGCCATCGCCACCATCCGGCTCGGCCGCCAGAACGAGGATGAAATCGTCATGTTCGAGGAGGCGATCCGCGGCTGGGACGAAGTGCTGGAATGCCACCTTGTCACCGGTTCGCGCGATTACGTGCTGAAGGTGGTGACCGAGAGCCTCGAACAGTATGAGCGCTTCATCAAGGAGAAGATCGCCCGGCTGAAATGCGTCGCCTCGATCGAGACGAGCTTTGTCATGAACACCATAAAGGAACGGCGCCTTTGACACATGGCCAAAGGCGCCGCCTTCAGAACGAGATCTTACAGCCTAGGCTTACTTGATCGCCTTGTCGGTGATGGCGGTCGTGTAGGCGCCGCTCGGCTCCTTGGTGATGATCTTCTGGTCGAGCAACGCCTTGGCCGTGCGTTCGTAAGCAGCCGGGATCAGCTTGCCGTCAGCATTGTCGACCAGCTTGGCCACCTCCTTCATCATGAACTTCTGGTGGTTCTCGTCCTGACCGCCGCCGTCCACGACGATGCCAGCCGCCTCGTCGGTGTTCTCCGTGGCGTATTTCCAGCCCTTCATGGAGGCACGCACGAAACGCACCATCTTGTCCGCGAAAGCCGGATCCTTGAGCTTGTCCTCGAGCGTGTAGAGCCCGTCCTCCAACAGGTCGTTGCCCATGGCCGAGTAGTTGAAGACGACAAGATCCTCGGGCTTGTAGCCGGCATCCAGAACCTGGCCGTATTCATTGTAGGTCATCACCGAGATGCAGTCCGCCTGCTTCTGGATCAGCGGCTGGACGTCGAAGCTCTGCTTCAGCACGGTGACGCCGTCGGGGCCGCCATCGGTCTTGAGGCCGATCTTGTTCATCCAGGCGTAGAACGGATATTCGTTGCCGAAGAACCAGACGCCGAGCGTGTGGCCCTTGAAGTCGGCCTCGGTCTTGATCGGCCCGTTCTTGGGGCAGACCAGTTCCATGCCCGCCTTCTTGAAGGGCTGCGCGATGTTGACCAGCATCACGCCCTTGTCGCGGGCCGCGAGCGCCCCGCCCATCCAGTCGACGATGACGTCGGCGCCGCCGCCGGCGATCACCTGTTCTGGCGCAATGTCGGGACCGCCCGGCTTGATTTCGACGTCGAGGCCTTCGGCATCATAGAAACCCTTGGCCTTGGCCACATAATAGCCGGCGAACTGGGCCTGCGTGACCCACTTCAGCTGCAGCGTCACCTTGTCGGCGGCCATCGCCTGGAAAGCGGCCAGCGACATCGCGCCGGCCAGAATTGGAATAATCAGTCTTTTCATGTTTTTACCCTCTGAAGTTAGCACCCTTGAACCCACCGCCCCTATCCACCACGGACAGAGGGATGCCAAAACGTGACGGCTCTTTCGACGAGAGCAACCACGCCATAAAAGACCGAACCCGCCAGTGCTGCAACTGCGATTTCGGCCCACACCATGTCGATGTTCATCCGCCCGACTTCCGTCGAAATACGGAATCCCATGCCGACCACGGGCGTCCCGAAGAACTCCGCGACGATGGCGCCRATCAGCGCCARSGTCGARTTGATCTTCAGMGCATTGAAGATGAAAGGYGCCGCCGCGGGCAGCCTGAGCTTCACAAGCGTCGGCCAATAGCCGGACGCATARGTGCGCATCAGGTCGCGCTCCATRTGTCCCGACGCGGCAAGTCCGGCGACSGTGTTCACCAGCATCGGGAAGAAGGTCATGATGATGACCACWGCCGCCTTGGACGGCCAGTCGAAACCGAACCACATGACCATGATCGGGGCGACGCCGATGATCGGCAGCGCCGACACCATGTTGCCGATCGGCAGCAGCCCGCGCCGCAGGAACGGCACCCGGTCGGCGAGGATGGCGAYGACGAAGCCGGCGAGATTGCCGACGACRTAGCCKATGAGCACCGCCTTGAAGATSGTCTGCCGCACATCCGCGCCCAGAACCGGCAGCGAGTTGGCGATGCGCGCGCCGATGGCGCTCGGCGGCGGCAGCAGGATGAACGGGATACCCGCGCCACGCACCACCGCTTCCCAGATGATCAGGATCCAGGCGCCGAAGATCGCCGGAATGACTAGGCGCATCGCCATCCTTGCCCAGTTTGCGGCGGGACGCAGAGAGGCGAGCATCGCCACGCAGCGCCAGGCAAGCAACCATGCCGCTGCAAGCAGCAGGAAATAAGGGGCCAGCGCCGTGCCCTCGAAGCCGCCAATGCCCTTGATCAGCAGCCAGGCTGCTGCATGAGCGCCGACGAACAGCACGATGGCTTCGGCGACAGGGGTGAGCTTGACCATCGAGGCCACCGCAGCGATCAGCAGCAGCCCGGCGATCAGCCCTTTCGCGCCCATAAAGGGATAGGCGATCGTTGCGGCCGGCTGCGCCAGCGCGGCCGCTTCCGGCTTCGTCATTGCGCCGAGCGCGAAGGCTGTCAGGCACAACAGGGTCGCCAACACCGCTTGCCAGGAGGGCTTCAACCAGTTCATGCCGGCCTCCCGCCCATGGCGCGGTCGACAAGGCGTCCGGCGATGCCGACCGCCATGACCAGAAGTGCGGCCACGATCGATCCGGCGACCAGCGCTGACCAGATGTCGATGGACTGGCTGTAATAGGCGCCTGCGAGCAGCTTGGCGCCGATGCCGGCGACAGCGCCGGTCGGCAATTCGCCGACGATGGCGCCGACGAGACTCGCCGCCACCGCGACCTTCATCGATGTGAACAGGAACGGCACCGAAGCCGGTGCCCGCAGCTTCCAGAAAGTCTGGGCGCGGCTGGCGTTATAGGTGTGCATCAGATCGAGATGCATGATTTCCGGCGACCGCAGGCCCTTCACCATGCCGACCGTGACCGGGAAGAACGACAGGTAGGTCGATATCAGCGCCTTGGGAACCAGCCCCGTGATCCCGACCGCCGCCAACACGACGATGATCATCGGCGCCACCGCCAGGATCGGGATGGTTTGCGAGGCGATGATCCACGGCATCAGGCTGCGGTCGAGCGTCGCCACATGCACGATGCCGACCGCGATGACGATGCCGAGCGCGGTGCCGAAGGCGAAGCCGAGCAGCGTCGACGACAGCGTCACCCACGCGTTGTAGACCAGGCTGCGGTTGGAGGTGATGGGCCGCAGGAAAGTGTTCTCGAAGAAGTTCACCGCCACCTGATGCGG
>BFBZ01000038.1_pt13 | contig 36680 bp, 34 predicted proteins | sample 1888401 | NCBI WGS metagenome assembly BFBZ01 (sample SAMD00112614, study PRJDB3348) | symbiont metagenome | host: Chara braunii | reverse complement strand
GGCGATCCTCGACATCGCCGTGTCGGAAATGTTCGTCGAGGTCGAGAAACTTGCCTCTCGCGCCGGCGTGGACTTGCGCGAATTCACGCTGATGCCCTTCGGCGGCGGTGGACCCATGCTCGGCGCCTTCCTTGCTCGCGAACTCGGCATGAAGCGCGTCATGGCGCCACGTCGCCCCGGCGTAGTGTCGGCTCTCGGCGGGCTGGTGGCGGATCTGCGCGGAGATTTCATCCGCACCATCTTCAGCCCGCTGTCGGCCACGTCCCTTCCCGCGATCCGCGAGGCTTTCGAGGCGCTTGCGCAAGAGGGCCGCGATTGGCTTGCCGCGCAGGGGCATGATGCGGCCGCTGAACTCAATGTTTCCTGCGACATGCGCTATCTCGGGCAGAGCTATGAGATCGAAGTCGTGCTTTCGCCGGAATGGCTGGCGGGAGGCGACGCGGAGGCTATCAAGCAAGCCTTCCACCGCACCCATGAGCAGCTCTACGATTTCCATGACCCGGATGGCGCGATCGAACTTGTGAACGTCCGGCTGTCCGCCGTAGGCGCGGGTCCGGCACTCTCCTTCCCGGAGACCGACGAGATCGACGCCCCGGCCGTTTCGGCGCGCCGGCTCCCGGTCTATACGGGCCTGAGCGTCGAAACCATCGACCTCCACGACCGGCAGACTCTCGTGCCTGGCAGCACGTTTCGCGGGCCTGCGGTGGTGGTGCAGGAAGACACCACCTTCGCCATTCCCGCGGGAACACAGGCGCGGGTCGATCGCCACCTCAATCTTCTTCTGACCTTCGCGGAGTGACGCCTTGTTTGACCACACAAACCTTCAGGTTCTGGCAAACCATGCCCGCGCGGCGGCCGAGAACATGGCCCACACGCTGCACCGCACGGCGCACTCCGCCTTCGTCAAGGAGACGCAGGATTTTACCGTGATGCTGATGGACCGCTCGGGGGCGACCTTCGCCGTCCCGATGGAACTCGGCGCCACCTGGTTTCCGGGGCTTTCCTATCACCGCGCGATCGCGATGGTCGACGACTACCGGCCCGGCGACGTCGCCTTCACCAACGATCCTTATTCCGGCCATGTCGCCACGCATGCTCCCGACACGCATCTCTGGAAGCCGGTCTTCGTCGACGGCGAGATCGTTGCCTGGACCGGCGGCCACATCCACAACACCGATATGGGCGGCGCAGTACCAGCTTCGATCAGCCGGGCGCTGACCGAAATCCATCAGGAAGGCATCCGCTTTCCTCCTATGAAGCTGGTCAATGAGGGCGTCTTCGACGAGATGATCCTGCGGATCATGAGCACCAATGTGCGCAAGCCCGACCTCAACATCGGCGACATCAAGGCGCTGGTCGGCGCGCTCAACACCGGCGAGCGCAAGATCCAGGCGATGGTCAGGAAGTTCGGCAAGGCCGGCTTCGTCGAAGGCGTTGCCGCACTTCTCGACCATGCGGAGGCGCAGGCGCGCGGCGTGCTGCGCTCCATGCCCGACGGAATATGGGAGTTCGCCGACTATGCCGACGAGGATTCCGTCGAGGCCAATCCCTGCCGGCTGAAACTGAGGCTGACGATCAAGGGCGATGAGGCGGTGCTCGACTTCACAGGCTCCGATCCGCAGCTAGGCTCCTCGCTCAACGTGCCTTCAGGTGGCGATCCGCGACACACTGTGCTGCTCGTCGGCGTCTATTATGTGCTTTACACGCTCAATCCGAAGATCCTGCTCAACAGCGGGCTTACCCGGCCGTTCACCTGCATCACACCGCAGGGCTCGGTGCTGAACCCAGTCCATCCCGCGGCAGTCGGCATGCGTTCGCTCACCTGCGCCCGGCTGCGCTCGGTCATCTTCGGCGCGTTCTCGCAAGCGCTGCCTGAGCGGCTGCCCGCGGCGCCGGCCGGCAACAACTGCATCCTCAACGTCATGACCACCGATGAGCGCACCAGTCGCAGCGTCATCGCGGCAGTAAATCCCGTTGTGGGCGGCGGAGGCGCGATGCCGCATCGCGATGGCACGAACGGATCGGGCGCCGATGCCGCCTATCTCAAGAACACGCCGATCGAAATCACCGAGACCGAGACGCCGGTCGAGTTCGTGAAATACGGGCTCGCCCGCGACAGCGGCGGCGCCGGCCGTTGGCGCGGCGGGCTTGCGACCGAGATGGCCTTCCGCGTCTTTGCGCCGGACTCCCGGATCACTGCGCGCAATCGCGACCGGAGCTTTTTCCGCCCGTGGGGCGTGCTGGGCGGCAAGGCGGCGGGCCTGTCGGACATGGTCGTCAATCCGGGAACCGAGCACGAGCAGCGGCTGGGCAACATTGATACCGCGGTACTGCAGCCCGGCGACGTTCTCGAGATCCGCTCCGCCGGCGGCGGCGGGCGCGGCGATCCGCATCGGCGCGAGCCCTGGCGCGTCGCTGAGGATGTGCGGCGTGGTTATGTCTCGCCGTCAGCGGCCGAGCGCGACTATGGCGTCGTCCTTCGCGAGGGCGAGGTCGACGAGCAGGCGACGGAGCAATTGCGCGCGCGGTACAAGCTGCCCGCCGGCCATTTCCATTTCGGCCCGGAGCGCGACGGCTACGAGGCACAGTGGACTCCGGCCGCCTACGACCGGCTCCACACCATATTGGACGCCTTGCCGATCCATTGGCGGTTCTTCGCCAAGACGGAGATATTTCGGCGCATGAAGGGTCGCTCTGGGGCTGATGGCGTCCAGGCCGCCTTCGATGCGGTCTGCGAACGCTTCCCTGAATTGCCACGTCCGCGTCCGATACAAGAGGCCGCGGAATGAATACCGGCCGGATCGTCCGGCTGGCCGAGCGCGACCGGGCAAAGGTGCGTTTTGTTCTCGACGGTGAGATGCGCTGCGCGCTTGCCGGCGACACCGTGCTGACTGCCATGCTGGCTTCAGGACACGCGTTGCGGAGATCTGAGTTCGGCCCCGAGCCTCGTGCCGGCTTCTGCCTGATGGGAGCGTGCCAGGATTGCTGGGTGTGGCAGGAGCAGGGGCCGCGCCTGCGGGCATGCTCCGCGCCAGTCACTGAAGGTATGCGGTTGCGCACGACGCCGCCGGAGGGGTGGCCGTGAGTGAGGCCTCATCGCCGAAGATCGTGATCGTCGGCGCCGGTCCCGCTGGCATAAGAGCGGCGGCAACGCTGGTCGAGGCCGGCCTCCATCCGGTGGTGATCGACGAAGGGCATCGCGCGGGCGGGCAGATCTATCGCCGCCCGCCTGCCGGTTTCGTCCGCACGCCGGAACAGCTCTACGGACCAGAGGCGGCGAAGGCGCGCGCGCTGCATGTGCTCTTCGACCGGCTGGCCGAAAAGGGGCGGCTTACCCACTGCCCGCGCAGCTCGATCATCGCCGTGCATGAGGGCCGGCTGCACGTGCTGGGGGAGGGTGGCGTGCAGGTGATCGGCTATGACCGCCTGATCCTTGCCACCGGCGCATCCGACCGCGTAGCTCCCGTGCCCGGCTGGCAGAGCGCCGGTGTCTACAGCCTGGGTGCTGCGCAGATCGCGCTCAAGGCGCAAGGCGTGGCCCTTGGCCGGCGGATCGTCCTGATCGGATCGGGGCCTTTGCTGACGCTGGTAGGCGTCCAGCTCCTCAAGGCTGGAGCGGATGTGGCAGCGGTGCTGGACACCTCGCCCTGGCGCCAGCAGATGCAGGGGTTCACCGGACTTGCCGCCCGGCCGGTCGTAGCACTGCGGGGTCTGGCCCTGCGTGCGAGGCTCGGCGGCCGCTATCATGCGGGCGTGACGTTGGAGCAGATCGAGGTCGACGCGTCGGGCGTCACAGCGACGCGCTGGCGTGACGCCGGCGGGCGGCAGCGCATCACCCCATGCGACATGGTCGGCATGGGCTGGCACCTGCGGGCGGAGACACATCTTGCCGACCTCGCGGGATGCGCCTTCGCCTATGACGGGCAGTGGCAACAATGGCTGCCGAAGATCGACGAGATGGGCAGGGCCGGCAACGGAATCTATCTTGCGGGCGATGGGGCTCGTCTTCTCGGCGCGGACGGCGCGGAAATTGCTGGACGCCTTGCCGCTGCGGCGTGCCTGGCCGACCTCGGGTACCCGGCACCTTCCGCAAGCGCCGATCTGCGCAGGCTGGCGCGGCTCAAGCGCTTTGCCCGCGGCTTGGCCCGCGCCTTTCCATGGCCCGCCGCGATGGTGCGCACGCTGCCCGACGAGACGGTCGTCTGCCGCTGCGAGAACGTGACTGCCGGAGCTGTGCGTGAGGGCGCGGATTTCGGCGGCGGCGAGGCCAACAGGGTGAAGTCGCTGTCGCGCGCTGGGATGGGGCGCTGTCAGGGGCGCTATTGCCAGTTGGCCGCCGTCGAACTTGTCGCGGCGCAGGTCGGCTGCGCGCCCGACGCCGTCGGCCGGTTCCGCGGGCAGGCCCCTGTCCGGCCCGCGCCTGTCGGTGCCTTCCTCCGGGAGGGCTGATGCGATTCCAAAGGCCCCCCAAGGATATGTCTGGATGCTCGGCGCCCTAGAAGTCGGCGACTTTCCCCCAGGCCGACGCCTCGAAGCGCCTGGGGTCGTAGGATGCCGCATCGACGATCGATTCCGTCCCGGTCACCAGATCGGCGACGAGGTGCCCGGCGCCGGGTCCGATACCGAAGCCGTGTCCCGAAAACCCGGCAGCCAGGAAGAAACCTGGAACGCTGTTGATCTCGCCGATGGCGGGCACGCCGTCGGGCGTGCTGTCGATATAGCCGGCCCAGGCCGCGCTGATCCTGGTCTTTCTGAGGTCGGGCAGAAGTTCGAGCGCGCGTGCATGCGTCAGGCGGATGGTCGCCTGGTCCGGAGCCGGATCGAGGATGCGCATGCGTTCCATCGGCGTCGGCCGGTCGAGCCGCCAGCGTCTAAGCGTTTCGTGGCCCGAGCGCAGGCCTTGCAGGCCGCCAGGCCCGAGGCTTCGCCAGCGCTTCAGGAACATCGGGACGAATTGCGAAGAGAAGCGCAACTGCTGTGGTGTCAGGTCGACGCGTCCGCGTCCGCTGATCGCGAGCGTGTAGCCGCCGTCGCCGCGACGCGTGGCCGAGATCCGTGCCGTGTGCAGCGCATCCGGCAGGCCTTCCGCGCCGGGGGACACGGACAGGATGGAGGAGCGAACCGACGCCTGCGGGAAGCGGAAGCCGAACTGGCGGCAAAACGAAGAGGCCCAGGCACCGCCGGCCATCACCGCCATCTTCGTGCGGATTGTTCCGCTTTCCGTAACCACGCCGCTCAAACGCCCACCTTCGCTCTCGATGCCGCGCGCGGCGCAAGACTGGTGCACGCTGCCCCCGAGCTTGAGGATGGCGCGGGCGACCGCGGGCGCGGCCCGCGACGGATCGGCGGTGCCATCGGTCGGCGAGAAGACACCACCCTTCCAACTCCGGCCGGTGGCGCGGCCGCGCGCGCCAGCCTCGGCGCTGTCGAGCATATGCGTGGTGACGCCGGCGGTCTTGGCGAAGTCACACCAGCGCGCCCAGCCGGCCAGTTCCGCCTCGTCATTGCTGAGATAGAGCAGGCCGCAGCGACGAAAGCCGGTGTCCTCGCCGGTYTCSGYYGCAAAGCGCTCCCAMAGRTCGAGGCTKCGGGTCGCCATCGGCAGCTCGCGGGCGTCGCGGTTCTGCTGGCGGCACCATCCCCAGTTCCTGCTCGATTGCTCGGCGCCGATGCGCCCCTTTTCGACAAGCACGACCYTCATGCCGCGCCGYGYCAGATAATAGGCCGCGAAGACGCCGACGATGCCGCCGCCGATCACCACCGCRTCAGCGGATTGCGGCAGTTCGCTGGATGTCTCGATTTGCTGCAGTGGTGTGCGCATGATCCTCTCTGCCTTGAAGCGCCAGTTTATCGCGTTGCACAGGCAGCCGCTGCCGSAGTTGAGGCCRAGGCAGAATTTTGTTCCGGCAATCCCGTTGAAATYGCSAGTCCCTGCGTTTCAAAGCGGTATCCGCTCGGATGGACAGGCCRCCGGGCTATGGTAGTCTCKACGGTCACCAGCATGGCAGCATTTTGTGCTGCTGCACTCTTTTCCGGAGACAGCCCGTGAAACTGGATCGGATCGACATCAAGATTCTGCACGAACTGCAGAAGAACGGCCGCATCACCAACGTGGAACTGGCCGAGCTGGTGCATCTGTCGCCGAGTCCGTGCCTGATGCGGGTCAAGAAGCTCCAGGCGGAAGGCTATATCGAAGGCTATTCCGCGCAGGTCAATCTCGGCAAGCTCGGCCAGACGCTGACCGTGTTCACCGAGATCACCTTGAAGAACCATCGCCAGGTGGACTTCGCCCGCTTTCTCGCTGTCGTGGAAAAGATCGACCAGGTCATCGAATGCCACCTCGTTTCGGGCGGCTACGACTATCTGATGAAATTCGTAACCGCCGGCATCGGCGAGTACCAGACGATCATGGAACGGCTGACCGACATGGATATCGGCATCGACAAATATTTCAGCTTTGTCGTGCTGAAGTCTCCCATCGTCAAGGCGCACATGCCGCTGCCCAGCCTATTTCCGATGTAGTCAGCGGTGGCCGTACTGGCTCACGAGCTCCGGGTCGCGGACGAGGCCGTCGAGCCATGTCGGATCGAGCTTAGGCACCGAGGAGAACAGAAGCTTGGAATAGGGGTGCGTGGGCGCCTTCACCTTGTCGGGCGTGATCTGCTCCACCCGCTCCCCATTGTACATGACCATGATCTCGTCGCAGATCGCTTCGACGACGGAGAGATCGTGGCTGATGAAGATGTAGGAAAGCCCCAGCTCGCGCTGCAGCTCCTTGAGGAGCTCGATCACGGCGGACGCCACCACCGTGTCGAGCGCCGAAGTGATTTCGTCGCAGATGATGAGCTTGGGGGCGGCCGCCAGCGCACGCGCGAAGTTCACKCGCTGCTTCTGACCGCCCGAGAGCTCCGACGGATGACGGTAGCGCAGCGCCCTTGGCAGGCGCACCATGTCAAGCAGTTCATCGACGCGCTTCGAACGCGCCTGCCGGTCGAGCCCATGATAGAAGGCAAGCGGGCGGGCGATGATGTCTTCCACGGGCTTGGCCGGATTGAGCGCTGTATCGGCGTATTGGAACACGATCTGCATTTCGCGCAGCTGGTCCTGGCTGCGTTTGCCCGCCGCGCGCTGCAGTCGCTTGCCGTCGAAGACGATGTCGCCCGCCGCCGCCGGATGGATGCCGGCGATGACCCGCGCAAGCGTCGATTTTCCGCAGCCGGACTCGCCGATGATGCCGAGGTTGCGCCCCTTCTCCACGATCAGGCTCACGGAATCGACTGCGCGAATGAGCGGCAGTCCATCATCCCGCACCGCGCCGTAGCCGGCCGTCACATTGTCGATGCGCAGCAGCTGCTGGTTGGTGGCAGCCTCCCCATCCGCGTGGGCTTGCCGCCGCTTCGGTTCGAACGCGGCCAGGAGCTCGCGCGTATAAGGGTGCTTGGCGGATGTAAGGATTTCGGGAGTCGTGCCGGTCTCCTGCACTTCGCCGCCTTTCAGCACCACGATGCTGTCGGCGATCTGGGCGACGACCGCGAGATCGTGGGAAACGTAGACACCCGCGATCCCGCCGGCCCGCATGACCGATTTGAAGGCCTTCAGCACGTCGATCTGCGTCGTCACATCGAGCGCCGTCGTCGGCTCGTCGAAGATGACCAGCTTGGGATCGCCGATGAGCGCCATGGCCGCCGCCAGCCGCTGCAATTGCCCGCCCGAAACCTGGTGCGGATAGCGGGCGCCGATCCCTTCCGGGTCCGGCAGCGACAAGGCCCTGAACAGCTCGACCGCCCGCTTGCGCGCCTGCTCGGGCGGCATCAGCCTGTGGATGCGCGTGACCTCGATCACTTGCTCCATGATCGTCGACGCGGGATTGAAGGAAGCGGCCGCACTTTGCGGAACATAGGCGATGTCGGTGCCGCGCAGCTTCGCCCGTTCCTTCTCGGAAAGCGCTGCCATGTTCTTGCCGTTGACGTTGATCTCGCCGCCGGTGATCCGGCATCCGGGCCGTGTGTGGCCCATGAGCGAGAGCGCCACTGTCGTCTTGCCGGAGCCRCTCTCGCCGATAAGCGCGATGATCTCGCCGTCGGCGATATCGAGGCTGACGCCTTTGATGATTTCGACGAGACGTCCGGCATCGGTCGTCGCTTCGATCTTCAGGTTCCTGACCTCGACGAGATTGGTCATGCGTCACGGTCCCTGATCTTCTGCGGCAGGTTGTCGATCAGCAGGTTGACGCTGATGGTGAGACTGGCGATCGCCAGCGAAGGCACGACGACCGCCGGGGCCGCGAATGGCAGGCCGCCGATGTTCTCGCGCACCAGCGCGCCCCAGTCGGCCAGAGGCGGCTGCAGGCCGAGGCCGAGGAAGGACAGGCCGGATAGCAAAAGCACGATGAAGACGAAGCGCAGGCCGAAGTCGGCCAGCACCGGACGGATGATGTTGGGCAGGATCTCGGACCCGATGAGATAGGCCGTGCTTTCGCCTCGGACGCGGGCGACGGTCATGAAGTCCATGGTGTTGATGTTGACCGCGAGCGCCCGTGCGAAGCGGTAGGCGCCGGGGACGTAAATCACGGCGAGCGTCAGGATCAGCACCGGGATCGACGAGCCGACTGCGGCGACGACCACAAGCCCGAACAGCTTGCTTGGAATGGAGTTCATCGCGTCCAGGAAGCGGCTGAGGCAGGTATCGAGCCAGCCGCCGGTGACGGCCGCTATCATTCCCAGCACGACGCCCGAAAAGCAGGCGATGCAGACGGCGGCAAGCGATATGCCGACGGTGTAGCGTGCGCCCATCAGAACCCGCGAGAGCATATCGCGTCCCAGATAGTCCGAACCGAGCCACAGTCCCTGACGCATCGGGCCGAAATAATCGTCGTCGACGATGTCGCCGATTGGATGGGGAATGATGTAGGGCGCGAAGATCGCGACAAGCGTCCACGCCAGGATGACCAGCGAGGCCACGACGCCGACGAGGTTGTAGCTGTGACCCAGGAAAGACCGCCTGGAGGGTACCGCGCGCGCCATCGTCATCTGAGCCTCGGGTTGGACATGATGGCGATGATGTCGGCGGCCGTGATGAGCAGGAGATAGCCGAGGCAGAAGATCATCGCGCAACTCTGGATCAGCGGCAGGTCGCGGGTCGCGACCGCATCGACCATCAGCTTGGCGATGCCGGGATAGTTGAAGATCGTCTCCACGATGATGACGCCGCCGACCAGATAGGACAGCGAGAGCGCGACCGCGTTGACGATCGGCCCGAGCGCGTTGGGAAGCGCGTGCCTGACCACCATGCGGCTGCGCGAGGCGCCCTTGAGAAGCGCCATCTCGACATAAGGCGTGGAGAGCGTTTCGATCACCGCGGCGCGGGTCATCCGGATCATCTGGGCGGAGATAACGAAGGTGAGCGTGATCACCGGCATCGCATAGATGCGCACGAGGTCGGCCAGCGAATGCGCCTCGTTGACCGAGGACAGGGCCGGCAACCATCTGAGATAAACGGCGAAGACCAGGACCGCGAGGGTCGCCACCATGAACTCCGGCACGGAGATGACCCCGATCGAAACTACGGTGACGGTGCGGTCGTAGACGGAGCCGCGCAACATCGCGGCAGTTATGCCGAGCGTCAGCGCCAGCGGCACCGAGAGCAGCGTGGTGATGCCGGCGAGCTTCATGGTGTTGACGAAGCGCCCGCCGATCAGTGCCGCGACCGGCATGTTGTTGGCATAGGAAGTGCCGAGGTCGCCGTGAAGCAGACCCAGAAGCCAGCGCAGGAAGCGCAGGATCGCCGGATCGTTGAGATGCATGGCCTCGCGCAGGCCGGCGACAGCCTCAGGTGTCGCCGCCTGGCCGAGCAGGATAGACGCGGTGTCGCCGGGCAGCATGTTGGTGGCGAAAAACACGGCGAACAGGACGATCAAAAGCGTCACGAGCGCGACCGCCAGCCGCTTCAGCACGAGGTTCGGAACCCCAGACTTCATGGAAGCGCTCCCTGCGGTTGTTCGGCCAAGCAATCTTGCGCAATGAAGTGCCGGGGGCTGGCTCACCGGCCCCCGGCTGGCTTCTCTCAGGCTTCGAGCCAGAGGTATTCCGCCATTGCGTAGCCCATCATGCCACCGAGCGGGTTCGGCTCCAAACCCTTCACCTTGCTCGAGAGGGCATCCACGTTGGAAATATAGGCCGGGATGATGGTGCCGGCTTCCTCGGAGACCATGACCTGCATCTTGTTGTAGATTTCCTTGCGCTTGGCCTGGTCGAGCAGGCCGCGCGCCTCGACAAGCATCTTGTCGAACTTCTCGGATTTGTACTGGCTCTCGTTCCAAGGCGCGTTCGAGGCGTAGAGGAGCGAGAACAGGATGTCCGGCGTCGGGCGCGGATTGATGTTGCCGAAATGGACCGGCGCCTTGAGCCAGTAATTGTCCCAGTAGCCGTCGGAGGGGACGCGCTGGACGTCGAGCTTCATGCCGATATCCGCGCCGGCGGCCTGGATGATCACCGCCATGTCGATCGACGAAGTCGCGGCCTCCGAGGCGATCACGGGGATGGACTGGCCGAGCAGACCCGCCTTCTGGAAGTGGAACTTCGCCTTGTCCGGATCGAAGGCCTTCGGCTTGAGGTCGGCATTGTGGAAGAAATTCGCAGGCGAGACGGGCTGGTCATTGCCGATTTCGGCGAGGCCGCGCAATGCCGATTTGACGATCTGTTCGCGGTTGACGAGATACTTCATGCCGGCCACGAAATCGGCCTTGCTGCCCGGATCCATGTCGAGCCGGATGTTGAGGTTGGTGTAGTTGCCCGAGGTCGTCTTCGACAGGTCGAAGCCCTGCTGACTTTCCACCAGCTTCATGGCGCGGGGATTGATCGAGGCGGCCAGATTGATGTCGCCGGACAAGAGCGCGTTGACGCGGGCGCTGTCGTCGGTGATGGCGATGAACTCGAAAGAGTCGAGATAAGGCTTGCCCGACTTCCAGTAGTTCTTGTTCTTGGCCACGACCGACCGTACGCCCGGCTCGAACGTCTGCAGCACGAAGGCGCCGGTGCCGTTGCCCTTGGAGAAGTCCGTGGTGCCGTCGGCCACGATCATGAAGTGGTGCAGCGCCAGGATGGTCGGGAGGTCTGCATTCGGGTCGGCGAGGGTGATTTCGACGGTCGACTTGTCGATGGCCTTGAAGCCCGTCATCTGCGCGGCGATCTTGGCGACCTTGGAGCCGACCGATTTGTCGAGATGGCGCTTCAGCGAGAAGACGACGTCGTCGGCGGTGAGATCCTTGCCGTCGTGGAACGTGACGCCCTTGCGCAGTTTCACGGTCCAGGTCTTGGCGTCCTTGCTGTTGAAGCTTTCGGCCAGCTCCATCTGCGTCTTGCCATCCTTGTCGAGGAAGGTCAGGCGATTGTAGAGCGAGCAGCAGCGGACATAGTCGGTCGAGAGCGACGCCTTTGCCGGATCGAGCGTATCGGCGGTCGAGGACGACCAGCCGGCCGCCTTGAAATGTCCGCCGGAAACCGGCGTGGCGGCAACGGCCTGCGTGGCACGGCCAAGCACCACGCCGCCCGCCGCAATCGCGGCGCCGCCGGCCAACAACAATTTGAGGAGCTCGCGGCGGCTGGCGCCCCGCCGGATGGCGTTTTCGACCATGGCATCGTCTGCTCTGGTCCAGTTCGTGATCTTGTCGGTCATGTCATTCCCCTTTCTGATGGTTTCGCCGGGATGCTGGTCTTGTTGCGCGCTTTCCAGGCTTGGGTTCAGGTTCGTTCCTTCAGGCTTTCCCGCACGGCCGCCGCAAGGGCAGCCATTGACGTGAAGTGGTAGTCCGGCACGGTGAAGCGCTCGGGCTCGATCGTGCCGCCGTAGCCCTTCTGGGCATGCCGGCGCTCGATCCAGCAATTGGTCATGCCGAGCGCCCTGGAGATGCCGATGTCGTGGTATTGGCTTTGCGCGACATGCAGGATGTCGTCCTTGCTGTCGCCGCGCGCCGCCACGAAATCGAAGACCTTCTGGAAGAAGGCAGGGTCCGGTTTTTCCGTGCCGGTGTCATCGGCGGTGAAGGTGGCGAAGAAGGGCGATCCGAGCTGCTTCTCGAAATGGTCGAGCGCCCAGCGCCGGGCGTTGGTCATGGCAATTAGCTTATGGGATTTCGCAAGGTCGGCCAACGCCGCCGCGCTGTCGGGGAAGCCTTGCCAGGTGCTAGCGGAATCCCGCAGGCGAACGCCGTATTTCTCTTCCTCCGGCAGGCCGAGCCGCGGCGCGATGACCATGTAGACGCGCACGAGATCGTCCGGGAACAACCCCACGCCAGGCATGTAACGGGCCTGCCGATACAGCGCCAGCGCTTCCTCGCCGTCGAYGGCAAYACCGGCTTCGGCGGCAATCCCGGCCAGGCAAGTCTTGATGCCGCCTTCGAAGTCGATCAGCGTGCCGACCACATCGAAGGTCATGTATTTGAATTCGCTAAAGGCCTTGGCCAAGACTGGCTCTCCTCTGCACGCGGCCGAATTGCATCATGCTGACAGAACAAAATTCCGTGCTGTCCGGGGCATCGGCCTTGTTCAAAAGCCCTGAAACTCGGGCTCCCTGGCCTTGTCTTAAACGCAGTCTGGCACTTCCCCCGCGCCGTATTCGCCGAAAAGGCGCGGGGCGGCGGCACAAAATTGCGAAATCGTCTGCCCCGGCGATATTTCGAGATACGAAAAATTCGTCGCCCTTCATGCAAGGGCCTTGCGGACATCGGGGTCGTCCAGGGTCTGGTCCAGCGTTCGGCGCGTGCGCTCGATGATCGCATCGATGTCGCTGTCGGTGCAGCAGAGCGGGGGTGCATAGCCCAGAACCCCATGCGCGAAGGCGCGGATGATGAGGCCGTTGTCCCACGCCCGGTCGAAGACCCGCCGCGCCGGCATGGCCGAGGCGGGAAGCGGCGTCTTCTTCTTTTTGTCGACCACCAGTTCGATCGCGGCAAGCATGCCGCGACCACGCACGTCGCCGACGAGCGGGTGGTCGCTTAAGGCAGACAGGCCAGCCATCAGGCGGGCGCCGGCCCTGACGCCGTTCTCCAGAAGGCCATTCTCATAGAGCTTCAGCACCTCGAGCGCGACGGCGGCGCTGACCGGATGGGCGGAATAGGTGTAGCCGTGGCCGACCGCCGCGTTGCCCGCGCCATCGGCGATGACCTGGTAGACATGGTTGGCCATGAACACGGCGCCCATCGGCACATAGCCCGAGGTCAGGCCCTTCGCGGTCGTCATGAAATCGGGAACGATGCCCTCTTCCGTGCAGGCGAACAACGGCCCGGTGCGGCCGAAGCCGGTGATCACCTCGTCGGCGATGAACAGGATGCCGTACTCCCGGCAGAGCTCGCGGATCGCCTTGATCCAGCCTTTCGGGGGCACGATGACCCCGCCCGAGCCCTGGATCGGTTCGGCGTAGAAAGCGGCGACCCGCTCCGGTCCGATCGCCTCGATCTTGCCCTTCAGCGCTGCGAGCGACGCGGCGATGATCGCRTCSYCGTCYTCGCCGACCGGGTTACGATAGGGATAGGGCGACGGGATCTTGTGCTGCCATTCGAAGGGAATGCCGAAGCCGGCGTGGAAGGCGGGCAGGGCAGTGAGGCCCGCGCCGACCACCGACGACCCGTGATAGCCCTGCTCGATCGAAATGAACTGGTCGCGCTGCGGCTCGCCCCTGGCGTTCCAGTAGTAGCGAACGAAACGGATCGTGCTGTCGACCGCGTCCGATCCGCCAAGAGTGAAATAGACGTGATTGAGGTCGCCCGGCGCGCGGTCGGCCAATTCCGAGGCGAGCCGGATAGCAGGCTCCGAGCCGAGATCGAAATAGGCTGTGGCGTAAGGAAGCTCGCGCATTTGCCGGGCAGCCGCCTCGACGATGCTGTCATGGCCGTAACCGGCATTGACGCACCACAGCCCGGCGAAGCCATCGACGAGTTGCTTGCCGGATGCATCGGTCACGGTCGCCCCCTTCGCCGATTTCAGCACCCGCACGCCGAGCGCCTCGTGACCGCGATACGAGGAGACCGGATGGATGAGATGGGCGCGGTCGAGTTCGATCAGGGAGTTGGCGAGCATTTTTGTCCTTTATCTCCTTGATTTAGAGCCGGATTCAGATTTCGGGTCGACTCGATCCGAAATCATCCGGCTCTAGCCAAGCGCCTGGTTGGCGAGGGCGTAAACTTTTGGCCTGGCCTGTTCCGTGCTCTTCTTGGGAGGACGGTCCATGGCCACGCCCCCGCCGACATGGGCGAGGCCGATTTCCGCGAGCCAATCAGCGATGCCTGTCCTGCTGTCCGTATCCACGCGCAGGAAGGCGCCGGGGCGCGAGGCAGCGAAGAAGCCGATCAGTGCTTTGGCTTCCTTTGCACTTTCCGCGATGACCGGGCCGATCACCTCTCCGCGTCCGAACGGGCGGATCGCGGCATAGGCCTGGATGGCGCCGTTGCCGCGGATGACGGCGAATTGGCCGCGCTCGGCCAGCGCGTCGATCAAAGCCTCGCGGTCGGCGCCATAGGCGCCGCGATCCATCGCCTTGATCGCCGGCAGGTCGTCGGCGCTTGCCGCTTCCACGCTATCGGGCGCGCCAAGCGCGGCGACGTTGCCCTGATGCTGCAGGATGGTGCCCGACGGCGCAAAACCCAGTTTCTGATAGAGCGGCATGCCGTCCGTCGTCGCGACGAGCCGAAGCGGGCGATCCTCTGCCAGAGCGAAGGCCTGTTCCATCAGCCGACGCCCAAGCCCCATGCCGCGCGCGTTCCTGTCGACGATCACCATGTTGATCATGGCGCAATCCGCCCCATAGGGCGTTACGAGGATGGTTCCGGTGACCCGGCCCTGGTCGTCGAGCGCGACCGCGCCGCTCGAGAGCTGCAGCGCCATCTGCCAGTCTTGCGCGCGATGCGGCCAATTCTCCTGACGAGAAAGCGCCACCGCGCCCGCGATATGGTCCGGCCCGAAGGCCCGGATTTCTATTTGGCCCTGCTGCATGAGGCATCCTTCCATCTACCTCCAAGTCTCGGTCATCGGCGCGCCGCAGATCGTCTGAAGGTTTCGGTCTCTGCGATATCTTTCGTCTTTGCGCGGGGCGTGCGCCGCATCTTCTGCTGGCAGCGTCCTCGATGGCCGCTTCACCGCCGCGCAATGGCCGGCTTGTCGACAGGCAAGATGCTACAGCGTGCCAAACCAGCCGGCGGATACGGAACTTTCTGCTTTCGCGGAGCCGTTTTCGGTCAAGTGGCTCGTCGCCTGCCCGCTTATGATGACGTAAATCCCAGAGCGGATGTGCTTCCACCGGAGATCGACGGACATGGCTTCTTTCAGGCCCAAATACATCACCTTCGACTGCTACGGCACGTTGATCAATTTCCAGATGGCCGAAGCGGCGCGCGACCTTTACGGCAGCCGGCTCGACGAGCCGCGCATGCAGGAGTTCGTCAAGAACTTCGCGGCGTATCGGCTCGACGAGATCATGGGCGATTGGAAGCCCTATGCCGACGTCGTCCACAACGCGCTCGAGCGCTCGTGCAAGCGCAACGGCGTCGCCTTCAGTCCCGACGACGCCAGGATGGTCTATGAGCGCGTGCCGACCTGGGGGCCTCACGCGGACGTTCCGGCCGGCCTGGCGAAGGTCGCCAGGGAAATTCCGCTGGTCATCCTATCCAACGCCATGAACGCGCAGATCATGTCCAATGTCGAGAAGCTCGGTGCGCCGTTCCATGCCGTCTACACGGCCGAGCAGGCGCAGGCCTACAAGCCGCGCTTCAAGGCTTTCGAATATATGTTCGACATGCTGGGCTGCGGCCCGGAAGACATTCTTCACTGCTCGTCTTCGTTCCGCTACGACCTGATGTCGGCGCACGACCTCGGCATCAAGAACAAGGTCTGGGTCAACCGCGGCCACGAACCGGCCAACCCTTACTACGGCTATGTCGAGATCGCCGGCATTTCGGGTCTTCCGGGCGTGGTCGGGCTTTGAAACAGGCGGGTTGCCGATGAAATTGGTCTCCTACTGGCACGACACGGCTCCCGTCTTTTCCGGTGGAGCGAAAGGCCCGGTCGAGGGGTACTATGACGTCGCCATCATCGGCGGCGGCTTCACCGGTCTCGCCGCCGCACGCCATCTGGCGAAGGCCGGCGCGAAGGTGGCGGTGCTGGAGGCGGAGCGGGTGGGCTGGGGCGCATCCGGGCGCAATGGCGGGCATCTGAACAACGGTCTCGCTCACAGCTACCTTTCGGCCAAGGCGGAGCTCGGAAAGGAACGCGCAATCGCGCTCTACCGGGCGCTGGACGACTCGATCGACACAATCGAGGCGCTGGTCGCCGAGGAAGGCATCGACTGCAATTTCCGCCGCGCCGGCAAGCTGAAGCTCGCYTCCAAGCCGCAGCATTTCGAAGCGATCGCCCGCAACTTCGARGCCGTTCATGCCGAGGTTGATCCGGACACGGCGCTGCTGTCGGCTCACGATCTCAAGTCCGAGGTCGGCTCGCCCTTCCACGGCGCGATGCTGTCGAAGAAGAGCGCCATGATGCATATGGGCCGCTATGTGGTCGGCCTGGTCACTTCGGCAGCCCGCCACGGCGCCGTCATCCACGAGAACGCGGCGGTGACGGATCGCAAGCAGGCCGGCACCCGGCATGAGCTGACAACGTCCCGCGGTAAGATCAACGCCGACAATGTGCTGGTGGCGACCGGCGCCTACACGACGCCGAATTTCGGCTATTTCCGCCGCAGGATCATTTCCGTCGGCAGCTTCATCATCGCCACGCGGCCATTGAGCGACGCCGAGATCGCCGCGACCATGCCGGGCAACCGGACATGCGTGAACTCGATGAACATAGGCAACTACTTCCGGCTTTCGCCGGACAACCGCCTGATCTTCGGCGGCCGCGCACGTTTCTCGGCGACATCGGACCAGCGCTCCGACGCCAAGAGCGGGCAGATATTGCGGGCCAGCCTCGCGGCGATCTTCCCGCAGCTCGCCAAGGTCGAGATCGACTATTGCTGGGGAGGGCTGGTCGACATGACCAAGGACCGCTTCCCTCGGGCCGGCTACCATGACGGGGTCTGGTACGCGATGGGTTACTCCGGCCACGGCGCTCAGCTTTCCACCCATCTCGGCATGATCATGGCCGATGCGATGCTCGGCCGCGAGGACCGCAACCCGGTGAAGGGGCTCGAGTGGCCGTCCATTCCCGGCTATTCCGGCAAGCCCTGGTTCCTGCCGATGGTCGGCCTCTACTACAAGGCGCTCGACCGGGTTCGATAGGGGAGTAGGGGAGTAGGGGAGYAGGGGAGTAGGGGAGTAGGGGAGTAGGGGAGTAGGGGAGTAGGGGAGTAGGTACAGGCACTCGTTCCCTACTGCCTTACTCCCCTAYTCCCYTACTCCCCTATCCCCATATGAAAGCTCTTCATCTCSARATATTCCTCGATGCCGGCCTGCGCACCCTCGCGCCCGAGGCCGGACTGCTTGACMCCGCCGAAGGGGGCYACYTCCATCGAGACCGAGCCGGTGTTGAGSCCCACCATGCCGAACTCMAGYGCCTCGCCGACRCGCCAGGCGCGTTTCAGGTTYTCGGTGTARAAGTAKGAAGCAAGCCCGTAGGGTGTGCCGTTGGCAAGGGCGATCGCCTCCTCTTCSGTCTCGAAACGGAARAGCGGCGCGACCGGGCCGAASGTTTCCTCGCYGGCGAGCTGCATCTCTTTCGTRGCGCCCGTCAGCACCAGCGGCGCGACATATTGAGGACCGTCAGGCAGGGCCGGCTTCKTTGTGACGATCTCAGCACCTTTGGCGAGCGCGTCCTCGACRTGGCGGTTGATTTTCTCGACCGCCGCCATGTTGATCATCGGCCCRATGGCGACGCCGGGCTGCGTGCCKGGYCCSACCGTCATGGCGTTGACGCGGGYRSTGAGCTTCGCSGCGAAMGCSTCATARACKCYMGCYTGSACGAGGATGCGGTTGGCGCASACRCAKGTCTGGCCGCCRTTGCGGAAYTTYGARRCGAGCGCRCCYTCGACGGCGAGATCGAGATCGGCGTCGTCGAAGACGATGAAGGGTGCGTTGCCGCCGAGTTCGAGGCTGAGCCGCTTCACGCTGTCGGCCGCCCCGCGCATCAGCAGCGAACCGACGCGCGTCGAGCCGGTGAAGGAGATCTTGCGCACGGTTTCGTTGGCCATGATCTCGTTGCCGATGTCGGCCGGCATGCCGGTGACGATATTGATGACGCCGGCGGGGATGCCCGCGCGTTCGGCGAGCACGCCGAGCGCAAGCGCCGAATAGGGCGTGAACTCCGACGGCTTGATGACCACCGTGCAGCCGGCGGCCAGCGCCGGCGCGACCTTGCGGGTGATCATCGCGTTGGGGAAATTCCACGGCGTGATGATGCCGCACACGCCGACCGGCTCTTTCAGGACGATGATGCGTCTGTCGGGCGTGGGCGACGGAATGGTGTGGCCGTTGATGCGGCGCGCTTCCTCGGCGAACCATTTGACGAAGGACGCGCCGTAGCGGATCTCGCCTCTGGCCTCGTCCAGCGGCTTGCCCTGTTCCGTCGTCAGGATSAGCGCCAGATCGTCCAGATGCGTCAGCATCAGGCCATGCCATGCCTCCAGCAGGGCAGCGCGTTCGGCGTTGGTCTTTCTCCGCCAATCGCGATAGGCGGAAGCCGCGGCCTCTATTGCCGCGCGTGTGTCAGGACCGGCCATGTCGGGCACCGTGCCGATCGCGGCCTGTGTTGCCGGGTCGATCACGTCGACCGTCTTGCCGGAACCGGCTCCGACCCATTCACCGCCGATCAGGCCGGCCTCGCGGAAGAGAGTTTTGTCTTTCAGGCTTTTCATAGAAAACGACCTTGCAATCAGTTGAGCGCCGCGACGACGGCCGCCGTGATGGCTTCCGTGCTGTCCTTGCCGGGAGTGGTTCCAATGCCCCGAGCGGTTGTCGCTTCGAGCGCCTTTATGACGCGGCCGGCAGCGTCTTTTTCGCCCAGATGATCGAGCATCATGGCGCCGGACCAAATGGCGGCGATCGGATTGGCGATGCCGAGATGGGTGATGTCGGGCGCGGAACCGTGCACCGGCTCGAACATGGACGGCGCCGAGCGGTCGGGGTTGATGTTGGCGGAAGCAGCGTAGCCCAGCCCGCCCTGGATCGCCGCGCCGATGTCCGTCAGGATGTCGCCGAAGAGATTGGACGCGACGACCACGTCGAGGCTTTCCGGCGCCATGATCATGCGCGCGGCGAGCGCGTCGACGTGATAGCTGGTCACTTTGACGTCCGGATAATCTGCTGCCAGCTTTCGCGTGATCTCGTCCCAGAAGACCATCGAGTATTTCTGTGCGTTGGACTTGGTGACCGAGGCCAGTCTGCCCCGCCGCGCCCGTGCCTGCTCGAAGCCGAAGCGCAGGATGCGCTCGACGCCTGTGCGGGTGAAGATCGAGGTTTCCACGGCGACCTCGTCCAGCGTGCCTTGATGCACGCGCCCGCCTGCGCCCGAATATTCACCTTCGGTGTTCTCGCGGATGCAAAGGATATCGAAGCTCTCGGCCCGCAGCGGCCCCCTCACGCCCGGCAGCAGGCGGTGCGGCCGGATGTTGGCATATTGCACGAACGCCTTGCGGATCGGCAGCAGAAGACCGTGCAGCGAGACGGAATCCGGTACCTTCGCCGGCCAGCCTACCGCGCCGAGAAGGATGGCGTCGAAGCCGCGCAAGGTCTCGATGCCGTCCTCGGGCATCATGGCGCCGGTTTCCTTGTAGAAGGCGCAGGACCAGGGGAACTCGGTTCCCGTCAGGGCAAAACCTGCTTGCTTGGCCGTCGTTTCCAGCACCGTCCAGGCGGCGGCGGTGACATCGCTGCCGATGCCGTCACCGGGGATCAGGGCRATCGAATAGGACTTCATCGGCATCTCTTCAAAGGCTGATCAGGACGCTCTTGGTCCTGCGGTTSGCRAGATARGCTTCGCGGCCGAGGTCCTTGCCGATGCCSGAGCGCTTGTAGCCGCCGGTGGGCAGGATGTGGTCGCGCGAGCGGCTGTAGCGGTTGACCCAGACTGTGCCCGCTTCGAGCTTGCGCGCGAGACGGACCGTGCGGGACAAATCGGCGGTGAATAGGCCGGAGGCCAGGCCGTACGTTGGATGGCTAGACAGCGCCAGCGCCTCTTCCTCGGTCTCGAAGGTCTGGACGGTCAGGACCGGGCCGAAGATTTCCTCGACGATCGCCGGATTGGCCTGATCGACATTGGCGATCAGCGTCGGTTCGTAGAAATAGCCGGGAGCTTCCATGGCCCCGCCACCGGTCAGGCATTCGCCGCCGGCCTCGACCGCGGCCCGCACGATGCCGTCGACACGCGCCCGCTGCCGTTCCGAGATGATCGGCGAATAGTGCGTCGCCTCGTCCCAGGTCGGGCCGGGCCGCACCGCCTTCATCCGCTCCAGGATGGCAGCCGTCAGCCTGTCGGCCACGCTCTTCTCGACAATCAGGCGCGTGCCGGCCACGCAGGCCTGGCCGGCGTTGAAGGTGACGCTGCCGGTGATCGCCGCTGCCGCCTTGTCGAGATCGGCGTCGGCAAAGACGATCTGCGGGCTCTTGCCGCCGAGCTCCAGCGTCATCGGCTTGACGCCGGTGCGGGCGACGTTCTCCATGATGGCCGAGCCGGCGCGGGTCGAGCCGGTGAAGCTGACCTTGGCGATTTCGGGATGGCCGGTCAGCGCCGTGCCGGTCGTCGGGCCGTCGCCGAGCACCACGTTGATAAGTCCTGCCGGCAGCCCCGCTCTGACGGCAAGTTGCGCCATGTAGACAGCGGAGAACGGCGTCATTTCCGACGGCTTGAGCACGACCGCATTGCCGGCGGCCAGCGCCGGGCCGAGCTTCCACCCGGCCATCGAGATGGGAAAATTCCAGGGCGTGATCGCGCCGACGACGCCGTAAGGCTCGCTCATGATCATGCCGAGATTGGCGTCGTCGGTCGGCACCAATTCGCTGCCCTCCTTGTCGGCGAACTCGGCGAAGAAGCGGATCTGCTCGGCGGTGACGGCGATGTCGCCGGCAACGAGCTGGCCCACGGGTCGGGTGGAGCACAGCGCTTCGATCCTGGCGAGCGTTTCGGCCTCCGCCTCGATCAGGTCGGCCCAGGCCTGGAGCGCCCTGGTGCGCTCGCGCGGCCGAACGCCGCCCCAGTTGCTCGCCTTCAGCGCCGCCTTCGCGCGCTCCACCGCGCGGTCGACGATATCCGCGCCTGCCACCGGGCAGGCGGCGTATGCCTTGCCGTCCGAGGGGCGGCGCATCTCGATCCCGCCTTCGGCCGAAATCAGCTGCTCGCCGATAAAATGGCCGACGGGGAGGGAGATCGTGTCAGGATCGAAGCTCAGACTCATGGGCAATCACTCTGCGGCGTCGGTCCAACCTAGCGTGAGCTGGCGCGCAGCATGCACTGTTCGCCGATCCGCCGCCGACGAATGTTGCGTACCGGGCATGGGGGACGGCAAAATCTTCCGCGCCGGCGGGTACTTCATGCGGCTTTCGCTACCCCACGGTCACATAGATCTTGCGCACGGTCTCGACGGTCTTCCAAATACCGGTGAAGCCAGGCTTCATCACGAAGCTGTCGCCGCTGCGATAGGTCACCGCCTCACCGCCATCCGGCGTGATCTCGATCACGCCTGAAAGGATGTGGCAGAATTCGAAGGTGTCCCCCTTGATCGAGCGCGTCTCCCCAGGTGTCGCTTCCCAGACGCCGGTGTGGACGAGGTCATCCTTGGCGGCGTCCTGCGCCCAGGTCTTGAAGGCGGGGCTCCCGGCAATCAGCCGTTCGGGCAGGGCCATGGATTCGCGCGGCGGGAAGGTGGGGTTGGTGTCGACGGTTTTGAGCAGGGACAACGGGGTGGCCTTTTCGGGTTGGACTTCAATAACCGCGTGACCGATCGACGAGCCCGACAGGATCGAAGCCGGCGCGGTGACGCTTGATGTTGTCAATGACGGCGCGCGCGGCGGTCTCGGGCTGGGTCACGCTGGCAACGTGCGGCGTCAGGATGATCTTCGGATGCGACCAGAACGGGTGCAGCGCAGGCAGCGGCTCAGGATCGGTAACATCGATCACCGCCGCCGAAAGATGACCGCCGTCAAGCGCGGCGACAAGCGCTTCATGATCGAGCTGCGGCCCCCGGCCCACATGAACGAGCGCCGCGCCTTCGGGCAGCTTCGCTAACAGGTCGGCGCTCAGGAAACCGCGCGTATCCTCGGTCAGCGGCAGCAGGCAGACCAGTATGTCGCTGGCCGCAAGCATCCGCTCCAGTCCAGGCTCGCCATGATGACAGGTGACACCATCGATCTGCCGCGGCGAACGGCTCCAGCCGGCAAGCAGGAAGCCAAAGGGCTTCAGCCGGTCGAGGACGGCCTGGCCAAGCTGCCCGAGGCCGAGCACGCCGATCCGGCGCGACCCGGCCTGAAGCTGTGGAATGTCCTGCCATTCGCCTGCGCGCTGCTGAGCCAGATAGGCCGGCAGGTTGCGGTGGAGCGCCAGCACAGCCAGCGTCCCATATTCCTGCATCATGCGCACGATGCCTTCCTCGATCATGCGAACGATCTTCACCTTCGCGGGCACCGCATCGAAGCGGAACTGATCGACACCGGCGCCGATCGAGAACAGGATTTCAAGGTTCCTGTAGCGGGCGAGGTTATCCGGCACGGTCCATGTGATCAGATAGCGCACCGCGTCGGGGTCGACCGTCGCGGCGTCCATGGCGAAGGGAAGGTTCGGCAGGTCTTTGGCAAAGGCTTCGGCGAAGACCACGCCACGGCGAGCATCGGAGTTGAACAGGAAGGTCATTCCGATTGCCCTCAGACCGTGCAGCGCGCACCGAGCGCCTCGATCATGCGCTGGCAGGCCACGAGTTCGCTGGCAAGCATGTATTCGTCAGGCTTGTGGGCGCGGCCGATATCGCCGGGGCCGCAGATGATCGCGTCCAATCCGGCGGCCTGGTAGAGACCGGCCTCGGTGCCGTAGCTGACGGCGGCGAGCGGCGCCTTCTCGGTCAGCTCGCGCAGCAGCGCCGCCAGTGCCGCGTCCTGCGGCAGCGATAGCGCCGGATAGGCGCTCAGCGGCGTCCATTCGATCCGAAAGCCGCCGGCTGCAAGGGCCTCGGCCCTCTCCTTGACGGGGGCAAGCAAGCCGGCCGGGTCGACGCCGGGTATGGCGCGTGCCTCCAGGTCCAGCGTGCAGGTGTCGGGGATGATGTTGACCGACTGGCCGCCCGCAATCACGCCCGCCTGCAAGGAGGAATAGGCCGGCTCGAAGGTCACGTCGAACGGACCGTGCGTCAGCCGCGCGGCTTCGCTCACGGCCGCGCCCAGGACATCGGCCATGGCATGGATGGCATTGAGCCCGAGATCGGGCCGGGAAGAGTGGCCGGAGCGCCCGTTGATGATCACGCGGGCGGCGGCCTTGCCCTTGTGGCCGCGCACGGCGCGCATGCCGCTCGGCTCGCCGACGATGACGCCGAGTGGTTTCGCGCAAAGCTCGGGCAGGCGGGCGATCAGGTGCGGCACGCCGCGGCACCCGATCTCCTCGTCATAGGAGAAGGCGAGGTGGATCGGTTGGGCCAGGCGCAGCCCCGCCAGCATGGGCACCGCGGCGAGCGCAGCCGCCAGGAATCCCTTCATGTCCGTCGCGCCGCGTCCATAGAGCCGTTCGCCGTCGCGGCGCAGCGTGAAAGGGGGTGAGCTCCATTGCGGCTCGCCGGCGGGGACGACGTCCATATGGCCCGAGAGGATATAGCCCGGGACATCGGTCGGGCCGATCGTCGCGAAAAGATTGGAACGGTCGCCTTCCGGTCCCGAGACCAGCGTAACCTTCGCTCCATGTTCGCTCAGATAGGCCTCGATCCAGCCGGCGATGTCGCCATTCGGCTTGCCGGCGACCGACGGAAAGGCGACGAGACGGTCGAGGATGTCGAAGACGTCCATTCCAGCCCTCAAGGCATTTTCGGGTTTGCCGGGTTCGGCGCCGCCGGCCATAACTGCAGAATTGCCACAGAGCATGTGCGCGTTCTTTCGCGATTGCGTGCCGAAAGCGGAAGTGTTTCAGTCGAATCTTGCGTTGGCGCGCGGCATTCGAGCAAATCGTATCGGTTTGGTTGTTTAGCGTTGGCAGGGCAGGGGCGTTCTGTGTCACCCGCTACGCAGTCTGTCAGAGGCAAGGAATTGAAGCCATCCGAAAGCTTGAAAATCGATGCGTTCTCAATGCGCATCGCCGACATTGAAGGTGTCGAGCTGGATCGCTTGCACGCGCTCTCGCTGTCGGTGGGATGGCCGCATCGGGCCGAGGACTGGCAATTCCTGCGTGAATCGGGGCAAGGCTTCGTGGCGCTTGACGACATCGGCCGGGTTCTGGGTTCCGCCATGTGGTTCGCGCATGGCGCCGATTTCGCGACCGTGGGGATGGTCATCACCTCGCCGCGTCTTCAGACGCTCGGGGCGGCACAGTGGCTGATGAAGCGGGTCTTCGACAGGATCCCCGGGCGCGACCTGCGTCTCAATGCAACCCGCGCTGCGCGGCGGCTCTATCTTTCGCTCGACTTCCAGCCGGAAAAGACCGTCTACCAATGCCAGGGCATCGCCCGCATGCCAACAACGGGCAACCTGGCGCAGGCGCGCGGCGACATCCGAACTTTGGACGCGGACGTTGTCGCGGCGGCGATCGCGCTCGACGCGGCGGGTTTTGGCGTGAGGCGCACTGCGCTCATTGAAAAGCTCTTCGCGCATTCGGTCGGCTATGGGCTTTTCAAGGGGGACAAGCTGACCGCCTTCGCGTTCTGCCGGCCGTTCGGGCGAGGCCATGTCTTGGGGCCGGTCGTGGCCGAAAACGATGCCGACGCCGTGGCGATCGTCCGGCCGCACATAGCCGATCATTCGGGGTCTTTCCTTCGGGTCGATACCCACAAGGACAATGGCGAGTTCGCCGCTTTCCTGTCGCACGCCGGAATGCCGGTCTTCGACACGGTGCTGACCATGTCGCTGGGCAAACGCCTCGCCGATTTTGCCGCCGGTGGCTCGCCTATGCCGAAGACCTATGCCCTGGCAAGCCAAACCCTCGGTTAGAGCATGATGCCGAAAAGTGTGAAGCGGTTTTCGGGCGACATCATGCTCTATCTCTTTGATTTAGAGCCGGATGATTTCAGGTCGAACAGACCTGAAATCATCCGGCTCTAGAGATGATCAAGGCGCAATCTGTCCCGGGCGATCTTCCAGGCGGATTCGACATGCCGCCGCGCCGCCGCTTCCGCCTCCTCTGGCTTGCGCGCCCTGATCGCACTCATGATCTCGTTCATTTCGGCGATCGCGGCCTCTCGACGATTCGCAGAGGCAATCGTCATCGAACGCAGCTGGTTGACTCGCACGTTGAGCCCGCTGACGATCTCCCAGGCGACGCGCTTGTCCGCTGCCTCGAACAACGCCTCATAAAACTTTGTCGTCGCCCGCATCACCGCGGGCGGCTTGCCGGATGCCCAGGCTTCGAAGAGCTCGCCGAGCGCATGCTCCAGCACCGCCAATTGCCCATTGGTCGCCGATAGGGCGCAGGCGCGCGCCGCAATTCCTTCGAGCAGGGCCCTGAGCTCGTAGATCTCGTCGGTGCGGCCGAGATCGGGCTTGGCCACCGCCGGCCCATGTCCGGGGATCATCTGGACGAGTCCCTCGGCTTCCAGCTGCCGCAAAACTTCGCGCACAACCGAACGGCTGACGCCGAGCTGGTCGCAGAGCGGCCGCTCGACCAGCCTTTCGCCGGGTTGGAAATGAAAATCCATGATGGCCTCGCGCATGCGCTCGAGAGCCAATGTTCTCAAGGTCTTGGCGCTGCGATCGATGCGAAGCGTGTCGTCCTGCATGTCTTTGCTCCCTGCACCGGCACGAAAACAGATTCCATGTCCAGTTGACAAGGTATTTGGTGCTCCATAGTATGGTATACCATAAGACAGTGCGAGAGATGGCGCCATATCGCGGCGCCGCCCGACAGAGGTTTTCCATGCAGCCGGCCATTCGCAAGATCGTCACCTATACCGAAAACACGCTGATCGAAGGCGGCAAGGTGGCACCCAGGCCGCTACGCCTGATCGGCGTTGCCGCCGTGCTGACGAACCCTTGGGCGGGTCGCGGCTTCACCGAGGACCTGTCGCCCGAGATCCGCGCCTGCGCGCCGGTGGTCGGAGAAACCCTGACCCGCGAGATCATCGCCGCCGCCGGTTCGGGGGAGGCGATCGAAGGCTACGGCAAGGCCGCCATCTGCGGCACGTCGGGCGAGATCGAGCACGCATCGGCGCTGATTCACACGCTTCACTTCGGCAATCACTATCGCCGCGCCGTCGGCGCAAAGACCTATCTTGCCTTCACCAATTTGCGAGGCGGGCCGAACACGCCGATCATGATCCCGCTGATGGACAAGAACGACGAAGGTCGCCGCTCGCATTACCTGACCGTGCATTTCCAGATCGGCGACGCGCCCGCGCCGGACGAATTGGTCGTGGCTCTTGGCGCTTCCATTGGCGGTCGCCCGCATCATCGCATCGGCGACCGCTATCAGGACCTCAAGGAAGTGGGCGACCTGCATGGCTGACGCTGTCGCCCCTGAATGGAGTCGCGCCACCGCGCCCGACGGCACAAGCTTCATCCGCGCCGGATCGGGCGCGCCGGTGCTCTTCATCCACGGCGTCGGCATGAACGCGGCGATCTGGCAGCCGCAGATCGAGCGGATGGCGGATCGTTGGGACGTCATCGCCATCGACATGCTTGGTCACGGTCGCTCGCCGCTGCCGCCCCAGGCGCCGGAGCTGGCGGACTATGCCCGACAGGCGATCCGGCTGCTCGACCATCTCGGCCTCAAAAGCGTATCGGTCGTCGGCCACTCGATGGGAGCCCTCGTCGCGCAGGAACTCGCTCTGATCGCGCCGGAGCGCGTTGACCGCACCGTTTCGCTCAACGCAGTATTCCGGCGTCCGCCCGAGCTCGCCGAGGCCGTTCGCGAACGTGCGGCCGCACTCACCGGCCGCGGCGACGCGGCAGGTGCCGCGCAGACAATCGCGCGCTGGTTCGGCGATCCGGTGCCGGCCGGGCTCATGGCTGCGGCCGAGAAGACGGCAGCGGCGTTGAGCGAGGTAGACTCCGAAGGCTATGCCCGTACCTATCGCCTGTTCGCCCGTGCCGACAACGACCACGCCGAGCGCCTGTCGACGCTGACCGTGCCCGCCCTGTTCATGACGGGTTCGCAGGACAAGAACTCCTCGCCGGCAATGTCGGCCGCCATGGCCAGGCTCGCGCCGCATGGCCGCTGCACTGTGCTTGCGGGCCAAAGGCATATGATGGCCGTGGCGGCGCCCGACCTCACCACGCGCCGCATCGCCGATTTCCTCAGCGAAGGCGCTGAACGAGAAGACGGAGCAGCCGGTTTCGACAGTGGCGAGTTCCGGCGCGCGCTTGGCTCTTTCCTGACCGGTGTCACCATCGTCACCACGATCGGGCCGGAAGGCGAGCCGCGCGGCTTTACCGCCAATTCCTTCACCTCCGTATCGCTCGATCCGCCGCTCGTGCTCGTCTGCATTGCCCACAAGGCGCTCGGCCACCCGGTTTTCGCGACCTCGAAAAGCTTCGCCATCAATGTGCTCAGCGAAGACCAGAAGACGGCCTCCGGTGTCTTCGCCTCGAAGGCTGCCGACAAATTCACTTCCGTCGCCTGGCAGTCGGGGCAGACCGGCAGTCCGGTTCTCGACGGCGCGGTCGCCTTATTCGACTGCGACATGGAGCGGCTGGTCGAGGCAGGTGACCATTCGATCCTTATCGGCCGCGTCCGCTATTTTCAGCACAACTCCGCGCAGCCCCTCGGCTATTGTCGCGGCGCCTATGTCACGCCCGGCCTCAGCCAGGAGGCGCTCGCCGCCATCCAGCCCGGCACCGATGTTGGCGCCATCCTCGAAAACGGTGGCAGGATCCTGTTCCTCGAAACACCGGACGGTTTTTATGAATTGCCTCGCGGCAGGGGGCTTGGTTCTGCGGGCGACGGCAAGAGCCTCAAGGGGCTGCTTGCCGCGAAAGCTATCGAGGCTCAGCTCGGCTTCCTGTTCGCAGTCTGGGATGATGCGGGAAATGCCGCGCGCACCCATGTCTATTATCGCGGCACCGTCGATGTACCGGCGTCGAGCGATCGCGGCATCCGGCTGATCGACATCGACGCGATCGAGGGCTTGCAGATCGCCGATCCAGCGATCCGCTCCATGCTGGCCCGCTATGTGCGCGAATGCACGGAGGATGCATTCGGCGTTTATGTCGGCAACGAGGTCGAAGGCGAGGTGCGGCCGCTCGCCCGGTCCGATGCGGCTTCGCTCAACACAGGTGACCAGGGATGAAGTTCTCGCTTTTCGTGCATATGGAACGCTCGAATCTCGCCAAAGCGCATTCGGAGCTTCTGGATGAGTTGGGTGAGTTGGTGCTGCTGGCGGAAGAGGCAGGCTTCGAGACAGCCTGGATCGGCGAGCATCACGGGATGGAATTCACCATCTCGCCCAATCCGTTCATCAACATCGCCTATCTCGCTGCAAAGACGAAAACGATCCGCCTCGGCACCGGGACCATCATCGCGCCCTTCTGGCATCCGATCAAACTCGCCGGCGAGGCGGCGATGGCGGACGTCATCACCGGCGGCAGGCTGGATGTCGGCATCGCGCGCGGCGCTTACAGCTACGAATATCAGCGCGTCTTCCCCGGGCTCGATGCCTGGGGCGCCGGCCAGCGCATGCGCGAGATCATCCCGGCGATCCGCGGCCTTTGGGACGGCGACTACGAGCACTCCGGCGAGTTCTGGCAATTCCCGGCGACCACTTCCTCGCCCAGGCCATTGCAAGAACCCTACCCGCCGATCTGGGTGGCGGCGCGCGATCCGAACTCGCACGACTTTGCCGTCGCCAACAAATGCAAGGTGCAGGTGACGCCGCTGGCTTCCGGCGAYGACGAGGTGGCAAGCCTGATGCAGCGCTTCAACGCCGCSTGYGCCGCGCATCCGGAGATCGCGCGGCCGGAGATCATGCTGTTGATGCACACTTTCGTCGCCGCCGATGCAGCCGATGCCGAGCAACTCAGCCAGGATCTGTCGACCTTCTATTGCCAGTTCGGCGCCTGGTTCCAGAACAAGAAGCCCGTGCATCAGGGCATTTTGGAACCGCTGACCGCCGACGAGATTGCCGCCATGCCGCAATATGCGCCGGACAAGATGCGCCAGAACCTGGTGATCGGCGAAGCGGACGAGGTGGTGGCGCGGCTGAAGGCCTACGAGGCGCTCGGCTACGACCAGTACTCGATCTGGATCGACAGCGGCCTTTCGCACGAGCGCAAGAAGAAATCGCTGCAACTGTTCATCGACCGGGTGATGCCGGCCTTCCTCTGATCGCGAGCCTCCATGACCGACGCTCTTTTCAGGAACTTCATCGACGGCCGCTTCGACGAGCCGTCCGCGACCTTCGACAGCGTCGATCCGTCGACCGGCGCGCCATGGGCGAAGATGCCGGCGGCGAGCGAAGCCGACGTCGACCGCGCCGTCGAGGCGGCGCACCGCGCGCTGCGCTCGGGCCCGTGGCGGACGATGACGGCGACGGCGCGCGGCAAGCTGCTGGTCAGGCTCGGCGACCTCGTCGCCGCCAATGCCGGCCGCCTGGCCGAGCTGGAAACGCGCGACACCGGCAAGATCATCCGCGAGACCCGCGCCCAGATCGCCTATGTTGGCGACTACTACCGCTACTATGGCGGGCTCGCCGACAAGCATGAAGGCGCGCATGTGCCGATCGACAAGGCGGATCTCGACGTCACCATCCGCCGCGAGCCGATCGGGGTCGTAGCCGCCGTCGTGCCGTGGAATTCGCAGCTGTTTCTCTCAGCCGTCAAGCTTGGTCCGGCGCTGGCGGCGGGCTGCACGGTGGTGCTCAAGGCCTCCGAGGATGGTCCGGCGCCGCTGCTCGCCTTTGCCGAGCTCGTCCAGGAAGCCGGCTTTCCGGCAGGCGTTGTGAACATCCTCACCGGCTTCGGCCGGGAGTGCGGCCGGCGGCTGACCAGCCATCCGCTGGTCTCGCGCGTCGCCTTCACTGGCGGTCCGTCGACAGCGCGCGCCATCGTCCGGAACACGGCGGAAAACCTCGCCTACACCACACTCGAGCTCGGCGGCAAAAGTCCGGTCGTCGTCTTCGCCGACGCCGATCTCGACAGCGCCGCCAATGCGGTGGTCGCGGGCATTTTCGCGGCGACTGGCCAAAGCTGTGTCGCCGGCTCGCGCCTCTTGGTCGAGCGTTCGGTGAAGGGAGAATTCCTTGCGCGGCTGAAGCGCAAGGCCGAGGCGATCCGCATCGGCGATCCGCAGGATCCGGCCACCGAAATGGGTCCGCTCGCCACGCAGCGCCAGCGTGACTGGATCGAGAAGGTCGTCGCTGAAAGCCTTGCCAAGGGCGGCGCGTTGATCACCGGCGGCGCGCGCCCTGGCGGCCCCGGCTTCTATTACACTCCGACCATCGTCGATGCCCGCAGCGCCGACCTGCCTTGCGTGCGCGAGGAATTGTTCGGCCCGGTGCTGAGCGTGCTTGCCTTCGACACCGAGGCCGATGCGTTGGCGCTCGCCAATGACACGCCGTTCGGCCTGGCTTCCGGCGTTTTCACCTCAAATCTCGGCAAGGCGCACCGCATGGCGCGCGACATCCATGCCGGTGTCGTCTGGGTCAACACTTATCGCGCCGTGTCTCCGCTGGTGCCCTTCGGTGGCTACGGCCTGTCAGGCCTTGGCCGCGAAGGCGGGCTGGACGCCATCCGTGACTACACGCGCTCGAAGTCGGTCTGGATCAAGACCTCGGACGAGCCGATCCCCGATCCCTTCGTCATGCRCTGAGACGCATGACGAGGGGTGAACTGACAAAAAACAAGAAACGGAACAGAGAAATCAGAGGAGAATGACATGAAACTGATTTTAGCCGGCATTCTGGCCGGGCTTTTGGCGGCAACGACCGCCAAGGCCGGGGAAATGGTGTTCACCAGTTGGGGCGGCACCACGCAGGAGGCGCAGACCAAGTCCTGGGCGGAGCCGTTCGCGGCCAGCTCCGGCATCAAGGTGCTGCAGGATGGCCCGACCGACTACGGCAAGCTGAAAGCCATGGTCGACGCCAAGAACGTCACCTGGGATGTCGTCGACGTCGAGATGGACTTCGCCATCAAGGCCGCCAAGGACGGGCTGCTGGAGCCGATCGACTTCGCCGCTGTGCCCAAAGCCGATCTCGACCCGCGCTTCAGCAACGAGCACGCCGTCGGCAGCTTCTACTATTCCTTCGTGCTCGCCTGGAACAAGGGCGCCGTCTCGGGCGAACCCAAGAGCTGGGCCGACATGTTCGACACCAAGAAGTTTCCCGGCAAGCGAACCTTCTACAAATGGTCGGCGCCGGGCGTGATCGAGATCGCGCTGCTCGCCGACGGCGTGCCGGCGGACAAGCTCTATCCGCTCGACCTCGACCGGGCCTTCAAGAAGCTCGACACGATCAAGTCGGACATCGTCTGGTGGGGCGGCGGCGCGGAGTCRCAGCAGCTCATCGCCTCGGGCGAAGCCGCTTTCGGCCAGCTCTGGAACGGCCGCGTCTTCGCGCTCGAGAAGGACGGCGCCGATGTCGGCGTCTCGTGGAACCAGAACCTTACCGCCGCCGACGTTCTGGTCGTGCCGAAGGGCGCCAAGAACAAGGACAGCGCCATGAAGTTCCTCGCCGCCGCCACCAGCCCGACCGGCCAGGCGAAATTCGCCGAGGCGAGCGGCTATGCGCCGATCAACACCAAGGCCAAGGCCGAGATGGCCGCCGACGTGGTCAAGGGCCTGCCCGACGCCCATGTCGATGGTCAGATCAACCTCGACATGAACTACTGGGCCGAGCATCGCGATGAGATCGCCACGCGCTGGTACGCCTGGCAGACCAAGTAACCGCCACGATAAGAGCGGGGCGCGGCAACCGCGTCCCGCTTGAAAGACGGGACGTTCCATGACGGGAAACGCTTTCAGACGCCAATCCTTCGCCGGCCTGCCGGCCGGCGGCGGTGGCGCCTTGCCGGCCGTTACGCTGGTCGGCCTGTTCTTTGTCGTGCCGGTGGTCGCGCTGCTGCTGCGCAGCGTCACCGATCCCGAACCTGGCCTGCAGAACTACGCCACCCTCTTTGGCAGCGGCACCTATGCGCGGGTGTTCCTCAACACCTTCCTGGTTGCTGCCGTCGTAACCGCCGTTACCGTCGTCGTGGCGTTTCCAGTTGCATGGATGCTGGCGATCATGCCGCCGACGCTCGGCTCGATCGTCTTCGGTATCATCATCCTGTCGATGTGGACGAACCTCCTTACCCGCACCTATGCGTGGATGGTGCTTTTGCAGCGTACCGGAGTCATCAACCGCGCCTTGATGGGGCTCGGCATCATCCATGAGCCGCTGCCACTCATCAACAACCTGACTGGCGTCACCATCGGCATGGTCTACATCATGCTGCCCTTCATGATCCTGCCGCTGGTCGGCACGTTGCGCGCCATCGATCCGATGACGCTGCGGGCCGCCGCGCTTTGCGGCGCAAGCCCGTTCCAGGCGTTCCGCCGCATTCTTTTGCCGTTGTCGCTTCCCGGCATCGCCGCCGGCGGATTGATGGTCTTCGTGATGTCGCTTGGCTACTTCGTTACGCCTGCGCTGCTCGGCGGCACGTCCAACATGATGCTCGCGGAAATGATCGCCCAGACGGTACAGTCACTGCTCAATTGGGGACTGGGAAGCGCGGCCGCCTTCGTGCTGCTTGTCGTCACCATGGTGCTCTACGCGGTCCAACTGCGCATGGTCGGCGCCAGGCGCCTCAGCGGAGGGGTCTGAGATGCTGCTCGACTATAATCGGCTCGGATGGCTTCGTGCGGCACTCGCTGGCTTCACCGCGCTGGTTGCGGCTTTCCTTCTTCTGCCGGTAGTCTTCATCATCCTTTTGTCGTTCGGCTCGTCGCGTTGGCTGGCCTTCCCGCCGCCCGGCTGGACGCTGAAATGGTATCAGGAGCTGCTCGCCGATCCAGCATGGATCGATGCCGCGCTGACCAGCGCAAAGATTGCCGCCATGGCCGCCATCCTCTCGGTGCTGATCGGCTTGCTCGCATCCTTTAGCTTGGTCAGAGGCGAGTTTCGCGGCCGCCAGTTGCTGCGCGGACTGCTGCTGACGCCTATGGTGTTGCCGGTCGTAGTGTTCGCCATCGCCATCTATGCCTTCTTCCTGCGCATCGGCCTTGCCGGCACCACGATCGGCTTCGTCATTGCCCACACCATCCTGGCGCTACCCTTCGCCATCATTCCGATCGCCACGGCGCTCGAGGGCTTCGACAAATCCATCGAGGATGCGGCGATCGTCTGCGGCGCAAGTCCGCTGCAGGCGAGGCTGCGGATAACACTTCCCTCGATCCGTATTGGCATCTTCTCAGCGGCGATCTTTTCCTTCCTCGCCTCCTGGGACGAAGTGGTGGTGGCGATCTTCATGGCGAGCCCCACTTTGCAAACCCTGCCGGTCAAGATCTGGGGCAGCCTGCGCGCCGACCTCAGCCCGGTCGTCGCYGCCGCCTCCAGCCTGCTCGTCGGCCTGACTCTCACGCTGATGATCGTGACCGCACTCCTTCGCAGAAAACTCTCMAGATGACCCGGCCATTCCTGTCMATTCGCGCGGTGAGAAAGGCGTTCGGCGCCTTCGTCGCTGTTCATGAYGTCACCATCGATGTGCCCAGGGGAGAATTCCTGACCTTCCTCGGGCCGTCCGGCTCCGGCAAGTCCACGACGCTCTATGCAATCGCCGGTTTCCAGGACCCGACCTCTGGCGACGTGCTTTTGGAAGACAAGTCGCTGCTTGCCGTGCCGTCGCACAAGCGCAACATCGGCATGGTCTTCCAGCGCTACACGCTGTTCCCGCATCTGAGCGTCGCCGAAAATGTCGCCTTTCCGTTGCGCGTGCGTAGGCGACCGGACGCCGAGGTCAAGCGCAAGGTCGCCGACACGCTGGCGCTCGTGCGCCTCGAAAGCTTCGGCGATCGCTATCCGGGTGCGCTGTCCGGCGGCCAGCAGCAGCGCGTGGCGCTTGCCCGCGCGCTGGCCTACGACCCGCCGATCCTCTTGATGGACGAGCCGCTGTCGGCGCTCGACAAGAAGCTGCGCCAGGAAATCCAGGCCGAGATCCGACGCATCCACCGCGAGACGGGCGTCACCATTCTCTACGTCACGCACGACCAGGAGGAGGCGCTGCATCTTTCCGACCGCATCGCGCTCTTCAAGGAAGGACGCATCGAGCAGATCGGCACTGGCGAGGACCTTTATCTGAGGCCAACAAGCGAGTTCGTCGCCGGCTTCATCGGCAATTCGAATTTCTTGCCGGCACAGCATCTCGAAACCGAGAACGGCACTGCCAGTGTGCGGCTGGCCGACGGCTCGATCATCAGGGGCGTGAAGGCGACACACAAGCTCGACCGCGGCCAGAAGGCCAGGCTGATGGTGCGGCCGGAGGCGTTCCGCCTGACATCCGTGCCAGGGAATGCGTCGCTCGCCGTCGAGATCATCGACGCCGCCTTCTTTGGCGATCGCCGGCGCGTAGTGGCGCGCACGGTGTCCGGCGACGAGATCGACATCAGACCGACCTCGGACTCGGTGGAACCGGACTGCGCCAGTGTCGCGTCGAGCCGACAGATCTTTTTCGATCCCGCTTCAGCATTCCTGTTCCCGGCCTGACGACGCGGACGGGTCTGCCGTCTCAGTCGGAAAATTGTTTGGAACTGGATCCGGGCAGTAACGCTTGCTGAAGTTGGCTTCGAATGGCATGTGACGGTCGAAGAGCCAGGTCGCGTCACGTCCACCAGATTTCCACCGGCCGCTTTCCGGCGCGTCAATTCGTCTTAAGAGGACCTGCTCGGTTTTCAGCAATCCAGCGTGCGGCAAGCACCAACGCTCCCATACTGAAATCCTTGCCGTGCTTGGCCACCATCTCTTCCGACAATTTGGCCAGCCGTTCGAAAAAGCATGCTTTCGGTGCTGGCCTTCAAACGCTCTCTGTCGGCGGGAATTCTCGACGGTGCCACAGGTGAGATATCGCTCGGCGGCTCGCGTCTCAGCCGCTTCATGAAGGAGGTGGAGAACGTCACCGGGAGCGTGGGCCAAAGCGAGGCCGTGACGCCGGCCGAGGAGGTGGGAAACAGCGTCTCTGCCTCTATCGACGTCGGCCCCGCAGTAGACGTGACGGTGGATGCGGACGCCGGCGCTGCCGATATCGCGCGCTCGAATGGGGCCATAGTGGCGCAGAGCGATCCCGTGGCCGATCCGTGGCTTGGCTTGGTGCAGTTGGGCGCGCAGTTCGTTGCAGCTCTGGCGGCCGCCAACGACCCCCAAGGCTCCGGCGCATCCATGGATCGAGCGCGATCCGGCAACGGGCGTGCGGAGCCTTAGGATGCCGCTGCCGCCGCAGGAGACCGCGCGACAACTCGCCGACGCGCTTTCGGTGCTCGCGGACGGGTTGCGAGGCAAAACTGGGTGACGGTCTTTCTTTGCCGGGTCGTAGAGTGACTGTCTTCGTCGCGGATTTCATGAATCCGCCGATAGATCTGGCCTGCGAAACCGAGAAAAATGCGGGTCGCGCAAATCCTTCTTTGAAATCAGGAGCGCAAACCATTCCGCCGCACTTTCGAAGACGCTTCCGTGAGACGGTGCTGGAAGAACTCTTCGCCGTAGAACAACTGGTAATAGGGGGTCTCCAGCCAGCGCTCGCACAGCACCTCATCGGACAGCTTGTGCATCGACTTGAGGATGGCGACAGCCGACCGCGTCTCTTGCGTCTGCCGATCAAGATATTGAAATTCGGGCGGGGCGCGCCTGCCAGCGAAATCAGCAATTCTCTCTAAGATAGATCTCGAAGGGCGTAAACGGTTCGGGTTGCAATTGCGGCAACCGCCCGAAATGGGCGGCCAGGAAGCCGAGCACCGAACGCGCCGCGACCGTGTTGTTGTGGTCGATGACCGCATCGATCAGTCCGGCCTTGAGGAGCGCCTTGCGCGAAGCGGTCAACTCGTGGGTGATATACGCCATGCGGCCCCCGTCCGAGCGCCGCTGGCGCACCGACGCGATCGAGGGCGAGCCGGAGGACATGTTGTAGATGCCGCGGATCGACGGGAAACGGCTCATCTCCTCCAGCAAGATCTCGCCGGAGGATGGAGTTGCTGGCAAGCCGGTCGATGACCTCACCGAGCGCGTCGATCCTGAAAACGGTTCCAGGCATGTATGCGGTTGGCGACCTGCACCGCGATCGGATGGAACGGAACCGGCTTCATGCTGGTGACCGGCAGCGACATCTGCCCGTCGGTGCGGAGGCCTGCCGCCCAACGGCCGATCTCCTGGCCAAGCGACATGGAAAGCGCCACGCCACGGCCCGAATAGACGCCGCCGAACACGAGGCCCGGCGCCAGCCGGTAGAGGCGAGGCCTGCGGTCGGGCACCACCGCGAAGGTGCCATGCCAGTATTCCACCATTTCCGGCTCGCCGCCGAAGGCTCGAAATGCCTTGCCGAGCATCCGCGAGACCTTGGCGCGGCCACGGTCGGCCTCGTTCAGCCAGAACGTATGCGTGCCGCCGCTGACCAGCCGATTGTCGCGGTC
>BFBZ01000011.1_pt37 | contig 36740 bp, 42 predicted proteins | sample 1888401 | NCBI WGS metagenome assembly BFBZ01 (sample SAMD00112614, study PRJDB3348) | symbiont metagenome | host: Chara braunii | reverse complement strand
CAGCACGCCGAGCGTGGCGCAGGCCGCGGCGGCGGCGAGGTTCCGCCATGGGACGCGGGATGCGGCGAGGGGGTCGATGCCCACGTCATCGGCATCCGCGCGCAGCGCCCGCACCCCGCACGGTTCAAACCCCGGCGGTCACGGCGGGGGTTCGCGTTCTCGGGTGCTGGGAACGTCGGGGGACCGGACCAACGAAGGAGTCACCATGTACATCGGTGCTGGCGCACTCGTCATCATCCTCATCATCGTCCTGCTGATCATCCTGCTGTGACCGCCGTCGCGGGCCCCGGCACCCGCCGGGGCTCGCGCCCGCGAGCTCTCCGGACGATGATGTGGGTGTGCGCGTCGCGATCACGGCCCTCGCCGCCGTCGTCCTCGGGCTGACCGCCGTCGCGGCGCAGACGGCGCCGCTGCCCGGCGCACCGGCCTGCCCGGTGCTCCCGGCCGACAACGTCTGGAACCGCCCGGTGGACGGCCTGCCCGTGCTGCCCGGCTCCGACGCGATGGTCCGCTCGATCGGGCTCGGGTCGTCGCTGCACCCGGACTTCTCGGACGCCGGCCGCTACGGCATCCCGGTCAACGTCGTCTCCTCGAAGACGCCGAAGTCGCGCGTCCGGTTCGACTACGCCAGCGAATCCGATCGCGTCCGCTATCCGATCCCGGCCCGCCCGAAGATCGAGGGCGGCAGCGACCGCCACGTGCTGATGCTCGACCGGAGCGCCTGCAAGCTGTACGAGCTGTTCGCCGCCCAGCGCACGGGATCCGGCTGGCGGGCAGGCTCGGGCGCGGTGTACGACCTGCGCTCCAACCGGCTGCGCCCGGCGGGGTGGACCAGCGCGGACGCCGCGGGCCTGCCGATCCTCCCGGGCCTGGCCCGATTCGACGAGGTCCGTGGCGGGACGATCGACCACGCGCTGCGCTTCACCGCGCCCCGCACGCGGAGCGCCTACGTGTACCCGGCGCGGCACGCGGCCGGCGCCGGCAGCGACCCGTCGCTCCCGCCGATGGGGCTCCGGGTGCGGCTGAAGAAGTCGGTGTCGCTGGCCGGCTACGGGCCCCAGGCGCGCGTGGTGCTGACCGCGTTGAAGCGGTACGGGATGATCCTGGCCGACAACGGATCGCCCTGGTACGTGACGGGCGCCCCGGCGGCGGGCTGGGACGACGACGACCTGCACGACCTGGGCCGGATCACCGGCGCCGACTTCGAGGTGGTGGACACCCGGGGCCTGCGCAACGGCCGCTGACGGCTCAGGCCTCGTCGCGCCAGGTCGCGAGGCCGCGCAGCAGGGTCTCGAGGCCGAACTCGAACAGCTCGTCCTGGCCGGAGTCGGCGACCGACTGGAGCAGCTCGTCGAGGGCGGGGGAGTCGGAGGCCGGCGGCGCCTCGCCGGGCGGACGCTCGGCGAACGTGAAGCCCATGACGTAGCGGGCCACGATGCGCGCGGCCTGGATCGCGGTGGACCGGTCGAACCCGGCGGCCTCGAGCGCGACGATCGCCTGCTCGGCGATCCGGCTGGCGGCGACGTAGGCGGGCAGCGGGCGCGAGGCGAGCAGCGGCAGGGCGTTGCGGTGCCGCAGGACGACCCGCCGGAACGTGTGCGCCCCCGTCCGCAGGACGTCCGCCCAGTCGCCCTCGCCGGCGTACGGCACGTCCATCTCGGCGATCATCAGCTCGACCACGCCGTCGAGCAGCGCCTCCTTGTTGGGGACGTGCCAGTACAGGGACATGGCCTCGACGCCGAGCTCGGCGGCCACGGCGCGCATCGTGCACGCGTCGAGGCCGCGCTCGTCGATGACCGCCTGGGCCGCCCGGAGCACGGCGTCGCGGTTGAGACGGGGACGCTCCGAGATCACGGGGGCTTATCCTTCCAGGTCCGGGAGGGATGTGTTCCCGGACACGCGGTTCAGAGCGTGAGGGTGTCCCCGTCGGACGGGATCAGCACGCGGTCCGCGATCCCGGCGTCCTTCATCGCCGCGGCCAGCGCGGCGCGGGTCTCGACGCAGTGGTTGATCGCCTCCATGTGGACGGCGACGACCCGCGCCCGGGGGGCGGCGCCGGCGACGGCCGCGACGTCCGCGGCCTCCATCGTCACGGTCCCGCCGTTCAGGAACGTGGCGGCGCCCGCGTTGACGACGATCACGTCGGGGTCGTGCGCGGCGATCGCATCGGCGACGTCGTCGCACCAGACCGTGTCGCCGGCGACGTAGAGGGTCGGCTCGCCGTCGGCGCGCACCACGAATCCGCTCACGGGCGCGAGCCCGCGGATGACCTCCTCGGTGCGCCCGTGCTCCCCGCCCGTCCGGCTGATCGACAGGCCCTCCCAGGCCACCGCCTCGCCGGAGGGGACGGGACGCACCTGCAGGCCGATGGGCTGGAGGTCGCCGACGTCCTCGGGCTGGCAGAACCAGGGGACCCCCGGGGGCATGGCGGTGACCCCGGCGGCGTCGAGGTGGTCGACGTGGGTGTGGGTCAGCAGCACGGCCTCGATCCCGGCGGTCGCCTCGGCGGCGGGCATCGGCAGCTCGACCAGCGGGTTCGGCCGCTCGTCCGGCGTGCCGCGGACCGGGCCGCGCGCGTTCGCGGCGTCGAGCATCGGGTCCAGCATCAGCCGGCGGCCGGCGGCCTCGATGATGAGCGTCGCGTGGCGGACGAGGGTCAGGCGCACCCGGCGATGCTACCGGCCGCGGGGGTGGGGACCGGCGGCTGGTCCCCGGAGCCCCTCATCGCCCGTTGCGACATAACATCAGTTCGCGTGCGCGGATCAGCCGAAGTCGGCCGTGAGCCACCGCTCGGGACGGGCCGTGAACAGGAGGATCGAGGCGTCGGGGCCGGTCGTCTCCGCCTGCGCCATGCCCTCGGCCGCGTCGGGCGGCATGTAGCGCGACGCGATCGTGCGAACCTGGCCGGCGTCCGGGCTGCCGGTGGCGACGACGCGGCACTCGACCGTGACGTACCGGAACGGGAACTGCGGCTCCTGGACGGTCAGCGTCACGGCGCCGGCGGCGGCGATCAGCGGGACCTTCCGGGCCGAGCGGCCCTCGGTGTTGGTGAAGAACGTGACGTCGCCGCCGGGCGCGTACGCGTAGAACGTCGGCGTGCTGTGCGGCGGGCGGCCGCCGGCGCCCGCGACGCTCAGCACGGCGACGCGCGGCTCCGCCAGGAACGTCTCGCGCTCGGTCTCGGTCATCGGCCGCATTCGGTGCCTCCTCGGGTCGCGTGATGCACCTCAGACGGTTCCCGCCCGCCGGACTCATCGGTCGCGCGGCGGGTGCCGGTGCTCAGGCGACCCGCAGCCGCACCTGCACGCCGCGCGGGCCGATCCGCGAGTGGCCGCGCTCGACGGTGCGTACGATCGCCCGCCCGCCGCGGCGCAACGCCCCGGCCGCGCCGGGCCGCAGCCGCACCGCGACCGTGCCGGCGCCGCCGACCGGGAACGCGTACCGGGCGCCCCCCAGCACCCGCCCGGGCCGCGCGAGGGCGCGGACGGTCAGCGTCCCGCGGCACCCGGGCCGCGCGGCCCGCGGGCACGCGAACGGCACCAGCGCGCGCCCGCCGGCCACGGTCAGGCGCCCGCCGGCGACGGTCCCGGGCGGGCTGTCGTCGCGGGCGTGACGGGCGATCGACTCGCAGTCCGGCACGAGGATCGTGCCCGTGGGGCCCCGGGACAGGGTCGGGGTGACCACGTCCTGGAGGTCGAGGTCCGCGCGGTCGCTCCCCGGCCCGCAGGTGATCGTGTCGCGGATGCCGTCCACCGAGAGCACGGTGTCATCGCCGACCCCGGTGTCGAGTACATCGATGCCCGCGCCGCCGACGAGGTGGTCGCGGCCGGCCGCGCCCTTCAGGGTGTTGTCGAACCTGTTGCCGACCAGCAGGTCGTCGCCGCTTCCGCCGAGGACCCGCTCGATGGAGCTGAGGGCGTCGCCCTCGCCCGCCTCGCCGTCCCCGGCGTCGTTGTCGACGTGGACGTCGAGGTCGCCCGTGCGCCGGCTGTAGTCGACCGTGTCCGTCCCGATGTCGCCGCGGATGTCGTCCGCGCCGTCCGGCCGGCCGGTGGCGTCCGAGAACGTGTCGTTCCGGTCGCCGCCCTTCTCGAGGTCGTTCCCCTCGCCGCCGACGATCTGGTCGTCGTCGGGGCCCCCCTCGAGATCGTCGAGGCCGTCGCCGCCGGAGATGATGTCGGCGCCGGACAGGCCGTCGATGCGGTCGCCGCCGGGGCCGCCGCTCAGGAGGTCGGCCCCCGTGCCGCCGAGCAGCACGTCCTTGCCCTCGTCGCCGGACAGCGTCGCCGTGAGCGGCCCGGTCGCGTCCAGGTCGTCGTCGCCCGAGCCGCCGCTCGCCGTGATCGACGGGTTGAAGGCATCGGTCAAGACCTTGAAGCCGACGAGGCAGAACGTGCTCTCGACCAGGCCGCTGTTGTCGTCGTTGGGGATCGCGAGCAGCCCGTCGTCCCCCGGGCCCAGGTTGATGGACACCGGGACCACCGGCACCCCGCCGCTGACGCCCTCGGGGTCGATGCACGGGTCGTCCGGCGTCGGGTGGCCCGGCTGCGGGTCGGACGGGCCCATGTGGACGACGTCGGCCCCGTCGCCGCCGCGGATCACCACCGAGGCCGGGAACAGCGGGCAGGTGACGGTGTTGAAGATGAGGTTGATGTCCGGGCAGCGACGGGTCGGGCCGATGTCGGCGGCCGTGCTCGTGAGCGCCCCGTCGCCGAGCTGCAGCTGTTCCACCCGCACGCGGTCGAACCCGGGGCGGATCCCGATGCCGTGGTCGTCATCGCTGCCGGGTGCGGCCTGCACGGCCACCGTGAGGGCGCGGGTGTCCGAGTTGAAGGTGACCACCGCCAGTGCGAGGGCCTGTCCCGCCGCCGGGCCGAGCGCGATGGCGGCCACCGTGGCGGCGAGACAGGCGCGCCTCATGTCGCGACCCTATGTTCGTGAACGTCGTCTCATCAACCGGCGGCCGGGGCGCACCGGTACGATCACCGCCGATCCCGGGAGGCGCCGATGAGGCTCGAACCGCTGTACCGAACGGTCTTCCGCTACCCCGACGGCGGCAGCGGGACGGTGCTCGAGGGCGAGGCGGGCAGCGAGGGGCACTACTTCTTCGTCGCGCAGGGCGAGGTCGAGGGCCGCGTGACCGGCCGCCTGCGGGGCGCCAACCACCCGCGCTCGCGCGTGGACAAGAACGCGCTGCCCGACATCCAGGGCGCCATCGAGACCGACGACGGCGCCACGATCATCTTCAGCTACCGCGGGTTCGCCCGGCCGTATCCCAAGGAGGCCCGCCAGATCGTGATCGCCGCGACCCACGTCTGCGGCGACGAGCGCTACGCGTGGCTCAACGACGTCGTGTGCGTCGGCACCGGGGAGTTCCGGCCGCGCGAGGGCCCGGTGGAGGCGCGGAACGTCGTCGGCGCGAAGGTGGACTTCGTGATCGACGTCGCGGAGCTCGTGTGGGAGCCCATCCCCTGAGCCTCGAGCCGGCGGAGATCGTGGATGCGGGCCGTGCGAGCGCCGCGTCAGACGGGATTCGGCGTCATACCCGTAGGGTGTCCCCCTCGGATTGCGCCGAATCCCGTATGACGCGAGTGATCGCGCGGATCCGCGCCGTGAGATCCGACGGGTCGAGGCTGATGACGACGGAGGCGACGTGTACCTGCTGATGGCGCGCTACACCCGGCCGATCGAGGAGGTCGATGCCCTCCTCGAGGACCACAAGGCCTGGATCGGGCGCAACAGCGACAAGATCCTGCTGACCGCGCGCGAGGAGCCCCTCATCGGCGGCCTGATCCTCGCCCGCGGGGACAGCCTCGACGAGATCTGGGCGATGATCCGCGAGGACCCGTTCCATGCGTCCGGCATGTCGGAGTACGAGGTCCGGGAGTACAACCCGGTCCGCGCCGCGGAGGGCGTCGAGGGGCTGCTCGGGACCTAGTCCAGCGTGTCCGGCAGGCCGAACGCCGGGAAGAACCGGGGCGTCACGAAGCCGTCCACCTGGCTGATCCGGTCCCCGCGGAGCGTCAGGACCTGCATCGCGTACGGGCGGAACACCCCGGTCTCGGGGTCCCGGTTGTACGCGGCCAGGGCGGGCTGGCCGTTCGCGCTCGTCCGGACGAGGCGCACGTCGCGGACGCCGGCCTCGAAGACGTCCCGGTCGCGCGACCAGCGCCGCGCGAACGCCCACTGCTCCAGGAACACCCGCGCGGCGTCGCGGCCGGCGTACCAGGTGGCCATCGGCGGCATCGTGATCACCACGTCCTCGGCGAGCATCCCGACGACGGCGTCCACGTCCCCCGCCTCCCAGGCGGCGACGTACCGGTCCACGAGCTGGCGCAGCTCCGCGTCGCCGAGCGCCCGGGCCACCGCCTGCTGGGTCTCGTCGGGCAGCCGCTCGTCCAGCGACGCGCGGGCGCGCTGGAGGGCGCTGTTGACCGACGCGACGGTCGTCTCCAGCTCGTCGGCCACCTCGGCGGCCGAGAACCCGAGGACCTCCCGCAGGATCAGGACGGCCCGCTGGCGCGGCGGCAGGTGCTGGAGCGCGGCGACGAAGGCCAGCTCGACGCTCTCGCGCATCTCGTAGCGGGCCTCCGGCGCGCCCTCCTCCAGGCGCGCCGCCAGCCGCTCGTCGGGGAACGGCTCGATCCACACCGACTCCACCAGCGGCCGCCCCGGGCCGTCGTGGGGATCCGCCGCCGGCCCGTGGTCGAGCGGCAGCACCCGCGCCGGCCGCCGGGCGAGGGCGTCGAGGCACGTGTTGGTGGCGATCCGGTAGAGCCACGACCGCACCGAGCTGCGCCCCTGGAACCGCGGCAGGCCGCGCCAGGCCCGCAGCAGCGCCTCCTGGAGGGCGTCCTCGGCGTCGTGGACCGAGCCGAGCATGCGGTAGCAGTGGGCGTGGAGCTCCGCGCGCCGGGGCGCGACCAGGTCGGTGTAGGCGCCCTCGTCGCCGCGCCGCGCCGCCTCGAGCAGGACCTCCTCCGACATCCGCATCCACCGCAGGCTAGACGCCGGGCCGGGCGTTCCCGGAAGGTGGCGGGATGGAGCGGGTCGCGGCCGCCGGGTTCACCGTGGCGTACGAGCGCGCCGGGGCCGGGCCGCCCCTGCTCCTGCTGCACGGCGGCGCGAGCGACGCGCGCGAGTGGCGGGCAGTCGCCGGGGCCCTCGCCGCCGACCACGACGTCGTCGCCTGGGACGCGCCCGGGTGCGGCGGCTCGAGCGACCCGCCCCCCCGGTTCTCGCTCCCGGGCTACGCGGACGTCCTGGCGGCGTTCATGGCCGCCGTCGGCGTGGACGACGCCCACGTCGCGGGCCTGTCGTTCGGCGGCGGCCTGGCGATCCAGCTCGCCGACCGCCACCCTCGCCGGGTCCGCAGCCTGATGCTGGTCTCCGCGTACGCCGGGTGGGCGGGATCGCTCACGCCGGCGGAGGTCCGGGCGCGGCGCCGGCTTGTGGCGGAGGAGCTCCGGCACCCGGAGCCCGGCGTGCGGCGCGTCGGCGCGCTCACGATGTCCGACGCGTTCGCCCAGGCCGACCTGCGCGGGGCCCTCGGGCGCATCACGGTCCCGGCGCTCGTCGTCCACGGCTCGGAGGACGAGCGCGCCCCCCGGCCGGTGGCCGAGGCCCTCCGGGACGGCATCCCGGGCGCCCGGATGGTCGTGCTGGACGGCGCCGGCCACGTCTGCACGATCGACGCGCCGGAGCGCCTGGCGGCGGCGATGCGCGAATTCCTGAGCACGGTGCGATGAGGGGCAGGGCGGCCGTCCGGCGGTCCCGCTACCGTGCGGCGCACCCGACGACCGACCGGAGTGACAAAACCGTGACACCCCCCGCACCGTCACCCCCGACGCCGCCCCCCTCCCCCTCCGCGCCCAGCCCGTGGCCGGACCCGACGTACGAGGGCTGGTCCGGCCTCTGACCCACCCCACCGGCCACCGGATTTCCGGCTGGCCGTGGTATGAAACGGCGTGCTGACGGGCCGACAGGTCGCGCTGCTGGCGGCCCTGGCGCTCGCCGCCGCTCCCGCCGCCGCGCAGACGATCAAGCCGGGCGAACCGCCGCTCACCGCGCAGACGAGCAGCTCGGGCGGCCCGCTCGATCCGGTGCAGAAGCTGTCTCTTATACACATCTAGATGTGTATAAGAGACAGCTCCGTGATCGCGGCGCAGGCCGAGGAGGCCCCGCCCGAGGAGGCGCTCCTCACCCCGCCGCCGCCCGCCGCGCCCGCGCCCGCGGAGCCCGCCGCCCAGCCGCGATCCGAGCCGGAGCCCACGCCGCCGGCCACCGCGCCCCAGGCCCCGGCGGAGCCCCCGGCCGCGACCACCGCCCCCCCGCGGCGCCCGCCGCCGGCGCGCACGGCCACCCGGCCCGTCCCCGCGCCGGCCCCGGAGCCCGAGCCGGAACCCGAGCCCGCGCCCCCGCCGCTCCGCCCCTCCGTGGCGCGGCTCACGGCGCCCGAGCCCCCCGCCGGGATCCGGATCCCGGCGGCGGCCGTCCCCGCCGGGTGGGACGCCGCCAAGCGGACGCTGGCGGACGCCCTGTCACGCGCGTCGGAGGGGTCCGTCGAGGCCTCCGACATCCGCCGCCAGCTCGACCTCTGGCGCACGTACCTCGCGCCGGGGGCCCCGCCGGCCCCCGACGGCCGCCGGGCCACGATCGCCCGGGCGCTCCGGGCGAACGCCTGGTGGTTCGCGACGCGCGGGTCGCCGCAGCAGCGGGTGCTGCTCTGCGACCCCGACGGCATCATCCTCACGTACAAGGCGGGCCAGGGGTTCGTGGTCAACCCCGTCGCCACCACCGGCCGCTGGCGCGACCTCAACGCCGACGTCCCGGTCGCGCGGATCTCCGACGCGCTCCTCGAGATGGCCGTGCCCCGGCGGGCCGGCGACCGGAGCTTCCTGGCGTGGGAGTACTACGACGTGGCCGGCGACCCCGCGGCGATCCGCCCCGGCGTCTCCGCGATGGCACAGGCCCGGGTGGCGCTCACGTTCGCCCACGCCGAGGCCGAGACCGGCGACCCGCGGTTCTCTGCGGCCGCCGTCGGCGCCCTGGCCGCCCTGACGGTCGACGTGGACGCCGGCGGCGCGCGCACCATGGTGTCCACCGAGCCCGGGCAGGCGCCGATGATGTGGTTCCCCGAGCGGGCCTACCCCGGCGAGAGCCCGTGGAAGGGCGCCGCGCTCAACGGGTTCATGGTCACGATCCTCAACCTGCGCGGCACCGCGGCGTTGCTGCGCCAGTCCCCGGGTCCCGGCGCCGACGGCCCGGCGGCCGCGCAGCTCGCCACCGACCTGGCCGACAAGGGGGCCCGCACCCTCCAGCGCCACCTTCCCGACCACGACACCGGCGCGTGGAGCCTCTACGGGCTGCTCACACCCGGCCGGCCGTGGCGTACGTACCTCGCCGACCTCAACTACCACTGCTACCACGTGCGCCTGCTCGAGCAGCTCGCCGTCCCGTACCCCGACCTGGGCTTCGGCGACGTCGCCGCGCGATGGCAGGGCTACGTGGACGACGCCGGGCTCACCTGCCCGGCGCGCCCGGGCGACGCCGACTAGCGGAGCACGGAGCGGAGCGACGTGGGTCGCCACTCCGCGCCGCCGCGCGGCGTGGGGACGCCGTCGGCGTTGAGCGTGTCGCAGATCGCCTGCAGCGTCATGCCCTGGCCGCGGAGCTCCCGGATGCGGGCCGCGACCGCCGGGGGCGTCGAGGACGGGCGGCCCGGCCGTCCCGCCAGCGCGCGCCCGGCCGTGGTGATGGCGCGCGGCTGCCAGGTGGCCGCCTCGGCGAGCACCTCCCCCACCGCCCGGCCGCCGTCGGTCGCCAGGTCGACGTCCGGGTCCAGCGACACGATCGTGAAGTCCCCGTCGACGGCCTCACGGACGATCTCGGCGAGGTCGGTCAGCGAGTAGGTCAGGCGGTCGAGCCGGGAGACCGCGATCCCCTCCGCCTCCCCCGCGCGGCACGACGCCAGCGCGGCTCGCAGCCCCGGCCGGCGCAGCGTCCGGCCCGAGCGGACGTCCTCCTCCACCCGCACCAGCTCCCACCCGCGCTCGCGGGCGGCCCGGTCCAGGGCGGCGCGCTGTACTGCGAGGCCGGGTCGCGCCTCCGCGCGTTCGCGCGGGGCGACCCGGAGGTATCCGATGAGCTCCCGAGACATTCGGGCGGGGACTTTACACTAATCGCCGTTTCGTGTAAAAACACGAAGCACGTTCGTGTACGGCACGAGCACGCACACCGAACCGAGGAGACCTGCGCCCGTGAGCGACACCGTCAACGTAGCGATCATCGGCGTGGGCAACTGCGCCTCGTCCCTGGTCCAGGGCGTCCAGTACTACAAGGACGCGTCCCCCGACGAGTTCGTCCCCGGGCTGATGCACGTGGACCTGGGCGGCTACCACGTCCGCGACATCAACTTCACGGCGGCGTTCGACATCAACGCCACCAAGGTCGGCAAGGACCTCTCCGAGGCGATCTTCGCGGAGCCCAACAACACCATCAAGCTCGCCGACGTCCCCAACCTGGGCGTCCCGGTGCACCGCGGGATGACGCACGACGGGCTCGGCAAGTACCTCTCCGAGGTCATCACCAAGGCCGACGGCCCCACCGCCGACATCGCCGGGATCCTCCGCGACACCAACACCCACGTGGTGGTCAGCTACCTGCCGGTCGGCTCCGAGAACGCCACCAAGTGGTACGTCGAGCAGATCCTCCGCGCCGGCTGCGCGTTCGTGAACTGCGTGCCCGTCTTCATCGGCCGGGAGCCCTACTGGCAGGAGCGCTTCCGCGAGCGGGGCCTCCCGATCGTCGGCGACGACATCAAGAGCCAGGTCGGCGCGACCATCGTGCACCGCCAGCTCGCCCGCCTCATGCGCGAGCGCGGCGTCCGCCTGGCCCACACGTCGCAGCTCAACTTCGGCGGCAACACGGACTTCCTCAACATGCTCGAGCGGGAGCGCCTCGAGTCCAAGAAGATCTCGAAGACCAACGCGGTGACGTCGATCCTCGACGACGAGATCAAGAAGGAGGACGTCCACATCGGCCCGTCCGACTACGTGCCGTGGCTGACAGACCGCAAGTGGGCCCACATCCGCCTGGAGGGCACCGGCTTCGGCGACGTGCCGATCAACATCGAGCTGAAGCTCGAGGTGTGGGACTCCCCCAACTCGGCCGGCATCGTCATCGACGCCGTCCGCTGCGCCAAGCTCGCCCTGAACCGCGGGATCGGCGGCACGCTGGAGGGCCCGTCCTCCTACTTCATGAAGAGCCCGCCCGTGCAGCACCCGGACGCCCTCGCGCACGACCTGACCGAGGCGTTCATCAGCGGCGAGAGCAACGCGTTCGTCGCGCCCGAGCCCACCGAGTCGGAGCCCACTCCGGCCTAGCGGGACCTCGCTCGTCGGGGACGCCGACCCCACCCGCCGCCCGCGGGTGGGGTCGCCCCTTCAGTGCGCCACCCCGAACGTCTCTTGGTGTTTCGCGGCTGCATCGCATCGCGACGCTGCGTCCTCGACCTCGGCGATAGAACACCGCCATCGCCGAGGATCTGCGTCCTTGCCTCGCGCGCGATTCGCTCGCCAAACCCATACGAGACCTCCGGGGCGGCGCACTACACTCCCGGGGAGTGATCGAGGCCTCCCCCACCGCGCCGCCCGCCGGCCGGATGCGGCTGGTCGCCACGGAGGGCGTCGCGAAGCGCTTCGGGGCGATCCAGGCGCTCGACGGCGTGACCGTCACCATCGACGAGGCCGCGACCGGCCTGCTGGGCGCGAACGGCGCCGGCAAGTCGACGCTCATGAAGGCGCTGCTGGGACTGGTGCCGCCCGACGCGGGGCGCGTCGAGGTGCTCGGCATCGACGCGGCACGCCACCCCGGCGAGATCCGCCGGCGGCTGGGCTACATGCCGGAGCTCGACTGTCTGCCGCTCGACATGACCGCCCGCGACCTGGTGGTCCACATGGCGGAGCTGCGTGGCCTGCCGCGGCGGGCGGCCGTGCTGCGGGCGTCGGAGGTGCTGTTCCAGGTGGGGCTGGAGGAGGAGCGCTCCCGGCTCATCCGGACGTTCTCGACCGGCATGAAGCAGCGCACCAAGCTCGCCCAGGCGATCGTCCACTCCCCGGAGCTCGTGGTGCTGGACGAGCCCACCAACGGCCTGGACCCGTCCGGCCGCGACGAGATGCTCTCCCTGGTGCGCCGCCTGTCGAGCGAGCTCGGGATCGCGGTGCTGCTGTCGTCGCACGTCCTGGAGGACGTGACCAGCACCTGCGACGCCGTCGTGGTGCTGCGCGACGGGCAGGTGGTCACCGCCGGGCGCATCGACGAGATGAAGGGGCTGACCTCCGAGGGCGTCCTGGTGCGCGGGTCGGGCGACCTCGACGCGTTCGCCGGGCTGCTGGCCTCCCGAGGCCTCCAGACCGAGCGCCGCGACGGCGGCGTCGTGGTTCGCGGCGCGCAGGAGGACGCCCTGCTCGACGCCGTCCGCGACGCGGCGGCCGACGCGGGCCTGGGGCTCCGCGAGCTGCGCCCCGCGGGCCGCACGCTGGAGGACGCGCTGGTGGACGCGCTGGAATGAGCACCGACGCCCAGATCCGCGATGTGCGGTACCAGCGCTACGAGGGCGAGCGGCGCAGCCGCATGGCCGGCGTGGTGTCGCTGGCGCGCTGGGGCGCCCTGCGCTCGCTCGGGGCCAAGCGCGGCTGGAAGGCCAAGGCGGTGCCGATCACGCTGACGCTGCTGGCGATCGCGCCGGCGATCATCGTGCTGGGCGTCCGCGCCCTGTTCGCCGAGCAGAGCGGCATCGACCTGACCGACGCGCTGCCGTTCAGCGACTACCAGGGGATCATCGGCGTGACGATCCTGCTGTTCGCCGCGGTCACCACCCCGGAGCTGCTGTGCCCGGACCGCCGCGACGGCACCCTCCAGCTCTACTTCTCCACCGCCGTGAGCCGGCGCGAGTACCTGGCCGGGCGCGTGGCCGCGGCCGTGATCCCGCTGCTGCTGGTGACGCTCGTCCCGCTGCTGGTGCTGTTCGTGGGCATCGTGGTGTTCGAGGAGTTCCCGCTCGGCTGGTTCCAGGACAACTGGACCGAGCTGCCGCGGATCGTCGCGGCCGGCCTCATCCTGGCCGTCTACTACGGGCTGGTCGGGCTGGCGGTGTCCTCGCTCACGGGCCGTCGGGCCTTCGCCATCGGCGGCTATCTGCTGCTGCTGGTGGCGCCCACGGTCGTGTTCGCCCTGATCGGCGAGGCGATCGGCGACGATTCGGACTGGACGCAGCTCGGCCAGCTCTCCGTGCTCCCGATCGGCTTCGCGGCGAGCATCTGGCCCGACTCGGACGTCCCGAACTCGACGGGGGCGTGGGCGCTCGTCTACTTCGCGGTCGTGGGCGTCGCGGCCCTGACGCTGCTGCGCCGCTACGGGAAGAACGCAGAGACATGAGCGACGCACCCCTCGTCTTCGACGGCGTCTCGCGCTGGTACGGCGACACCGTGGCCCTGGCGGACGTCTCGTTCACGGTCGGCCCCGGGGTCACCGGCCTGCTGGGGCACAACGGCGCCGGCAAGTCGACCGCCCTCAAGCTCTGCGCGGGCTTCACCGTCCCCAGCTCCGGGACCGTCCGCGTGCTCGGCACCGACCTCAGCAAGAGCCCGGACGCGTACCGGCGGATCGGGATCTCGCACGACCGCGACGCCATGTGGCCGTTCCTGACCGCCCGGGCGATGGTCGCCCTGTGCGCGAAGCTGCGCGGGGTCGCCGACCCCGACGCCGCCGCCGACCGCGCACTGCACGACGTGGGCCTGGAGGATGCCGCCGACCGCCGCATGCGCGGGTTCTCCCACGGGATGCGGCAGCGCGTGAAGCTGGCGCAGGCCCTGGCCCACGACCCCGAACTGCTGCTGCTGGACGAGCCGCTGAACGGGCTGGACCCGGCGCAGCGCCGCACCGTGGTGGAGCTGGTGCGGCGCCTCGGCGAGGAGGGGCGGACGGTGATCGTGTCGTCGCACGTCCTCCACGAGGTCGAGCGGATGGCGCCCCGCGTACTGGTGCTCGTGAACGGCCACCTGGTGGCGAGCGGCGCCACCACCGCCATCCGCGACCTGATCGCGGACCGGCCGCGTGTGATCCGACTGGAGGCCGCCACGGAGGGCCGCGCCCTGGCCCGCGAGCTGGTGGGCCACGGGCTGGTCGAGTCGGTGCGCTTCGACGACGGCGCGATCCTGGTGGAGTCGGGCGACATCGAGGGCCTCAGCCGCTCGCTGCCGCGCGTCGCCCGCGACGTCGGCGCCCGCCTCCGCCGGGTCGAGCCGGTCGGCGACGACCTGGAGAGCGTCTACGCCTACCTGCACGAGCGCGCCCGCGGGGTGGGCCGGTGACCGCCGCCGGCGTCGTCATCGCGCCGGTCTACCGGTTGACGCTGCGGAGCCTGTTCGACGGCCGCCGCACGCTGGCGCTGGCCCTGCTCGCGCTCGTGCCGCTGATCCCTGCAGTCGTGTTCGCGGCGGCCGGCGAGATCGAGCCGGACGTGTTCTGGGCCCGGCTGGTGCAGCGGCTGATCATCCCCACCGTCGCGGCGTTCGTGGCCGTCGTGATCGGCGCGAGCGCCCTCGGGGACGAGCGCGAGGACGGCACGATCCTGTACCTGCTCTCGACGCCCCTGTCGCGTCTCGGGCTGGTGGTCACGAAGGTCCTGGCGTCGTGGACCGTCGCGGCCGTGCTGCTGACGCCGCCGGTGGTCGTCGCCGGGCTCATCGCCCTGCGCGGCGACGCCACCGCGGGGAAGATCCTGTGGCCGGTCGTGGGGATGCTGGCGGCGGTGCTCTGCTACTGCGCGGTCACGGCGTGGCTGTCGACCGTCACCCGCCGGCCCGTGGTGCTCGGCGTGCTCTACATCCTGCTGTGGGAGGGGTCGATCGCGACGTTCGCGGCGTCGGCCGACCGCCTCTCCATCGCCGCGTACGGGCGGGTGCTGGCCGTGGAGGGCGTCATCGACGTCAACGCGCCCGAGATCTCGGCGCCGGTGGCGGTGATCGTGCTGGCGATCGTCGTCGCCGTCGCGATCCGGGCGGCGGCCCGGCGCCTCAGCCGGACCGAGATGCCGTGACCTCCGGGCCCTCGTCGGCCACGTAGCGGTCCCGGCCGGCCTCCTTGGCGCGATAGAGCGCGGCGTCGGCGCGGCGGACGAGGTCGTCCGGCCCGCCCGGCCCCATCTCGGCGACGCCGATGGACGCGGTCACGGTCCCCACCGGGGGGATCGGGATGTCGCGGATCGCGCGCCGCAGCCGCTCCGCCGCGTCGCGGGCGGCGGCCAGGCCGGTGTCCGGCAGCAGCCACGCGAGCTCCTCGCCGCCGATGCGGGCCGGCAGGTCGCCGCGGCGCGCGCTCGCCTGGAGCCTGCGCGCCACCTCGCGCAACACCGCGTCGCCGGTCTGGTGGCCCCACGTGTCGTTGACCCGCTTGAAGCGGTCCAGGTCGACGATCACCAGGGACACCGGGAACCCGGTGCGGCGGGCGCGGGCGGAGTCGGAGTCCAGGCGCTCGCGGAACGCGCGGTGGTTCGCCAGGCCCGTCAGGGCGTCGGTGCGCGCGAGGGCCACCAGTCGCTCGTGGGCGCGTGCGTTCGCCACCGCCAGGCCCACCAGGTCGGCGTGGGGCGCCAGCCGCTCCGCGCCGTCCGCGTCGGCGCCCGCCGCCACCACCATGCCCCAGACGCCGCCGTCCACCCGCACCGGCGCGACGGCGCGGCCCGGCCGCGGCGGGCCCAGGGGGATCCGGTCGCCCGCGCGCATCCCGGGGCCGGCGGCCGCGATGAGCACCGCCTCGTCGCCGTGCAGGCGCGCGACCCCGGCGGTCTCGACGCCCAGGGAGCTCGCCGCCTCCCGGGCGGTCAGCGCCGCGACGTCCGCCAGGCCGGCGCCCGCGGCGACGGCCGCGGTGATCCGCGCCAGGCCGGCCCGCTCCGACTCGGCGTGACGGCGCTCGGTCACGTCGCGGCCGTCGATGCGCGCCTCCACCAGGCGCCCGGACGGGTCGACGACCGGCGACACCGTCGTCTCCATCCACACCCAGCCGCCGTGCAGACGGCGCATGCGGTGCAGGACCACGCCGCCGCGGTCGTCGTTCAAGGCCGCCGCGACGGCCTCGCGCTCGGCGACGTGGCACAACTCCAGGAGGCTCGTCCCCGGCATGCGCCCGGGGTCGTACCCCAGGATGTGGCGCGCCGCGCCGGAGGCGAACAGCACCGTCCCGTCGGGCGCGATGCGGGCGAGCAGATCGCGGCTGCCGTCGGTCAGCTCGCGCAGCTGGGCGGCCTCCGCACCGACGCCGCGACGCCGGGCGTCCCGGGCCAGCACGGCCCTGGTGCGGGCGACCAGCTCGGCGGGCGCGTCGCCGCGGACGACGTCGGCGAACCCGGCCGCCAGGGCGTCGGCGACGGCGTCGGCGCCGCGGGTCGCGTCGATGACCAGCACGATCGGGGGCGGGCTCGGCAGCCCGAGGACCTCCCGGGCCAGCTCGGCGCGGCCGCCGGCCCACACCAGCAGGTCCCAGCCGCCGCGCCGCAGCTCCTCTTCGACCCGCAGCGGGTCGCAGCCGTAAGGGGCGTCGAGCCCCGCCCGGCGCAGGGCGCGCGGCACCCGCATCCTGCGCAGGGCGCCGTCGGAGACCACGAGCACGCGTGGCCGGGAGACGCTTTGCTGGCGAGAGTTGGAGGGCACCCGGTGCCCCTTGGATCGGCCGGGCGCGCGGGAACCATGAGGCCGTTCCGGGCCCGGAGGGTGCGTGGTACGGTCCCCCGGCGCGCGAGCCCGTGCCCGGGGCCCGTCTGCGCGACACCATGGATATCGCCTCCCCGACAGGCCCCCGCCGCGGGTCCCTGCGCAGCGCACTCCTGGCGCTGGCCGCCCTGAGTCTGGCCGCGACGTCCCTCGCCGTCGGGGTGCTGTCGGGCCGCGCGGCCCCCGCGGCCGACGTGCTCGACGCCCAGCGCAGCCAGGTCCGCGAGCTGGAGGGCGAGGTCGCCACGATCGACGCCCGCGCCGGCGCCGCCGCCGACGCCCACGCCGCGGCCGTCGCCCGGGCGGACCAGCTCCGGGACCGCATCGCCGAGACCACCGCCGCGATCGACCAGGCCGAGGCGGCGCGCCAGGAGACCGTCGCGCGGCTGGCGGAGCGGCTGCGGGCGATCTACGCCTCCGACCCGCCCACGCTCGCCGAGATCATCCTGACGTCGGGCAGCCTCACCGAGGCCGTGGACGCCCAGCGGGCGCTCGAGTCGGTCGGGCGCAGCGACGCCGCCGTGATCGACGGCCTCCGCACGGCGAAGGCCCGCCTGGGCGCGCTGCGGGCCGAGCTGGTGGACAGCCGCGACGAGGCCGACGCCGCGGTGGCCGCCTCGCAGCATCGGATGCAGGAGCTCGAGACGCTGATCGCCGACCGCCGCCAGGCACTGGCCGCCGCCCGCGAGCGGGTGGAGGGCACCGTGCGCCGCCGCGCCGCGGCCGCGGCGGACGCCGCCGCCGAGCGCAGGCTTCTGCGCCGGGCGGCCGACCCGGCCCCCGCCGCCGCGACGCCGTCGGCACCCTCCACGGGCGCCGCGCCCGTGGCGTCCCCCGACCCCGCGCCGGCGCCCCAGAGCGGCCCTGCCCCGTCGGGCGACGTGGCGGCCCACCTGGAGCGGATCGCCCAGTGCGAGTCGGGCGGGAACCCGCGCGCGGTGTCCGCGAGCGGCCAGTACCGCGGCAAGTACCAGTTCGACCAGAGCACCTGGGAGGCGAACGGCGGGACCGGCGACCCGGCCGCCGCCCCGGAGGCCGAGCAGGACCGGGTGGCGGCCGCGCTCTACGCCGCGCGCGGCCCGGCTCCGTGGCCGGTGTGCGGATACCAGTAGGGATGACGGTTCCCGAGGCGTTCCAAGGGGCAATTGCACCCTTGACGGACGCCTGCCATGCGTCGATAGTCTCGTGCTGGCCGATGTCTGTCGCCCGACGGTGCTCTGCGGGCTCGACCAGCTATCGGAACTCGACGACGTGCCGGAGGACCGGAGCGGGCGCTTGGCGCCCCTGACGGCCTCGTGCGGGGGCGCTCGGCGGGATGTGACCCAACGCGGGAACGGAGGCGGATGACGACGCAGCAGGTGACCGGGCTGACGCGGGACGGCGAGCTCCGTGAGCTGATCGTCCGCGGACAGGAGATGGGCTTCCTCGGCATGGAGGAGGTCGCCGAGGTCCTCGACGGGCTCGGGCTGGACGCCGACGCCGTCGAGGCGGTCTACCAGCACCTCGAGGAGGCCGGGGTCGAGCTCCTGGAGCAGTCCGAGGCCGGCGCCCGTGCGGCGCAGATGGCGGAGGAGGTCGAGCGTCCGCGCAAGGCGGCCACCGCCGTCGAGCAGACGACCGACGCGCTCCAGCTCTTCCTGAAGGACATCGGCCGCGTGCCGCTGCTCACCGCCGCCGACGAGGTCCGCCTCGCGAAGCGCATCGAGCTGGGCGACCAGGCCGCGAAGCAGCAGATGGTCGAGGCGAACCTGCGCCTCGTCGTGTCCATCGCGAAGGGCTACCGCGGCCGCGGGCTGCCGTTCCTGGACCTCATCCAGGAGGGCACCCTGGGGCTCGTCCGCGCGGTCGAGAAGTTCGACTGGCGCCGCGGGTTCAAGTTCTCCACGTACGCGACCTGGTGGATCCGCCAGGCCGTGACCCGCGCCCTCGCCGACAAGGGCCGCACGATCCGCATCCCGGTCCACGTGGTCGAGAAGCTGAACCAGATCAGCCGCGCCGAGCGCGTCCTGATCGGGCAGCTCGGCCGTGAGCCCACCGTCGAGGAGATCGGCGAGGCCGCCGGCCTGCCCCCGGACGAGGTGGAGGAGATCCTGCGCTCCGCGCAGCCCACCGTCTCGCTGGAGAAGCCGGTCGGCGAGGAGGAGGAGTCGGAGCTGGGCCGCTTCCTGGCCGACGAGAACACCGTCGCCCCGGAGGTCTCCGCCGAGACGAGCCTCCGCGAGCAGGCGCTCCGCGACCTACTCGACCAGCTCTCGTACCGGGAGCGCCGCGTGCTCGAGCTCCGCTACGGCCTGCGCGGCGAGAAGCCCCGCACGCTGGACGAGCTGGGCCGCATGTTCAACGTCACCCGCGAGCGCATCCGCCAGGTCGAGAGCCAGTCGCTGCAGAAGCTCGGCTCGCTCCCCGACTCCGGCCGCCTGGGGTAGACCGTTCCGGCGCCGGCCCCGGGGTCCCCCGGGGCCGGCGTCCGCATGCCGTTCACCGGCTCCGGGGCCCTACCGGGGCGCGTAGGTCGCGACGAACGTCCCGTCGGCCCGGAGCAGCTCCAGTCCGTGCTCGCCCAGCTGGAAGCGGGCTGTCTTCGGGAGCGCCGCGAGGTACGAGGCCTCCTGCTCCATGACGCCCTCGGGCGTCTCGCAGAACTTCCGGGTGGACGCCGGCGGGGAGATCTCCAGGATCCCCTGCACGCCGACGTACGAGGCCGTGTACTGGTTGCAGCCCGCGGAGCCGGAGAGCGTCCCGTCCTCGGCGAAGGTCGCCGTGAGCTCCGTCCCCGGGATGGGGCTGGAGAGCGCGTCGCCGTGGATGAGCGACGTGACGGTCCACGACCCGACCGGTGACGCGGCCTGGAAGCGCAGCGCCGGCGCGCCGTCGGCCAGCAGCACCAGCTCCTCGCCCTCGGCCCGCCACCCGCTGACCCGTCCGAGCGCGGCCAGGTAGGCGCGCTCCACCTCGTCGGCCGGCGGCGGGCACGCCTTCAGGGTGCTCGCGCCCGTCTCGATGCTCATCCGGCCGCCATCGATGACATACGTCCCGGTGTACCGGTTGCAGCCGGTGGTGCCGGTGACGCTGCCGCCGCTGAACGTCGCGGTCGGCGCGGGCGCGCCGGCCTCGAGGCCCGCCCCCGAGGTCAGCACCCACGGGACGCCCTCGATCGCGGCGGCCTGCGCGCCGGAGTCCGCGTCGTCGGCGCACGCCGTCACCAGGACGGGCGCGAGCAGCGCCGTGAGGACGGCGGCGATGATCCGGGCCCGGCGCATCACCGCGGCACCCTACGTGACGGTCGTCGTCGCGGGGGGCGCCGCAATGCGCGGACCCCGGCGCGCGCCACCCATCCCGAGCGTCAGCGCGGCGGCGACGATGCCCAGCAGCCCCGTCCCGAGGAACGCCGGGACGTAGGTGTCGGCGGAGGCGCGGACGAGGCCGCCCGCCCAGGCCGCGGCCGCCGCGCCGAGCTGGTGCGCGGCGAAGATCCAGCCGAACACGACGCCCGCCCGCTCGCGGCCGAAGGCGCCGACGGTGAGCGCGACGGTCGGGGGCACCGTCGCGACCCAGTCGAGGCCGAAGACCACGACGAACGCCGCCATCCCCAGGGCCGTCTCGCCCAGCACGAGCGGCAGGAAGAACAGCGACAGCCCGCGGAGCGCGTAGAAGCAGAACAGCAGGCGGGCCGGGTCCCAGCGGTCGGTCAGCCAGCCGGACGTGGTGACGCCGATCAGGTCGAACACTCCGATGACCGCGAGCAGGCTCGCCGCCTGGACCTCCCCGATCCCGTGGTCGTGGGCGGCGGGGATCAGGTGGGTGCCGATGATGCCGACGGTGGTGGCGCCGCAGATGAAGAACGTGCCGGCGAGCAGCCAGAAGATGCGGGTGGCCGCGGCCTCGCGGAGGGCCAGGACGGTGCGGGCGAACGGGTTGCCGAGCACCGCGGGGGCCGGCTCGACGTGGTCCGCGCCGAACGGCGGCAGGTCGAGGTCGGCGGGGCGGTCGCGGATCAGGAGCAGCGTCACGGGGATGCAGGCCGCGGCGGCGACCGCCACGAGCGCCGCGGCCCACTGCCACCCCGCCTCGCGGGTCGTGAACGCCAGCGACGGCAGGAACACGAGCTGGCCGGAGGCGTACGCCGCCGACAGGAGCCCCGTCGCCAGGCCGCGCCGGGCGACGAACCACCGCGTCGCCACGATGGCGGCGAGCGGCGACGACAGGCAGCCGGTGGCCGCGCCGATGACGACGCCCCACAGCAGGTCGAGCTGCCAGAGCTCCGTCATCCCGATCGTCGCCGCGGAGCCGGCCGACATCGCCACCAGGGCGACCACCGCCACCCGGCGCACCCCGAACCGGTCCATCAGGCCGGCCGAGAACGGCGCCATCGCGCCGAACAGGACCAGGTTGATCCCGATCGCCAGCGAGATCTGGTCGACGCCCCATCCGAACTCCTCGCCGAGCGGGTCGATCATCACCGTCGGCGTCGCGCGGATCCCGGCAGCAACCAGCAGCACCACGAACGACGCCACCAGCACCACCCACGCGGGATGGATCCGGCGGCCCGTCATCCGGCCGTGCGCCAATTGGCGTCCGTGCGATGCGTCAGTTGGCGCATCGGGGCATCGTGCCAGCGGGCCGTGCCCTCCGCCCGCGACGCGTCAGTTGACGGAGGGGTCCTCCGGCATGCGGGCGATGAGGCGCCAGGTGCCGCCTTTGCGCTCCAGGACGCGGCTCCAGAGGCCGGCGTGGTCATCGGTGAAGACGTCGTCGGGCTCGGCCTCGGCGTCGACCCAGGCCTCCTCCGCCACCTCCTGCTCCAACTGGCCGCCCGCCCAGCCCGCGTAGCCGCCGAACGCGCGGATCGCCCGGATGCCGCCGCCACGGGCGGCCTCGCCGGCCGGGTCGACGATCCCGACGCTGCCGAACGCGATGCTCGCGGCGGCGCCCGCGTCCTCGAAGTCGGCCAGCACGATCACGGCCTCCGGCTGGACCGGGCCGCCCTGGTAGATCCGCTCCTCCTCGGGCATCACGGACGCCAGCGCCTCCGGGAGCGCCTCCCGCGACACCAGCGGCGTCGGGCGGTTCAGCACCAACCCCAGGGCGCCCTCATCGGAGTGCTCCAGCATGAGCACCACGGAGCGCCGGAAGTTCGGGTCGACCAGCGCGGGCGCCGCCACCAGGAGGCGGCCACGGCGGCTGTCGGGGGCCTCGTCGCTCACGGGAAGAGGGCCTCGACCAGGTCGACGAAGTCCTGGAGCTCGTCGCGGTCGCGGGCGACCGCCGAGGCGAGGAGCCCGTCGAACGCGTCGATCACGATCGGGCCCAGCTCGTCCGGCGTGCCGCCGAACAGGCGCTTCAGGTCGCGCGCCTCCTCGGCCGCCTCGGCCCAGCGGCCCTCGTCGGCGAGCGCGGCCACCAGGGCGGTGCCGGCGGTGGCCAGCTCACGGTAGGTCGGGCGCGACGGCGCGCGCGCCACGTCACCGGCCAGGGCGGACACCCGCCCGGCCCATGCGGGCTCGTCGAGCCATGCGACCGCCGCGGCGAACCGGGCGGCGCGGTCGGCGAGCGGCCCCGCGCTCACCCCAGGGAGCGCCTGCGGCGGAGCTCCCGGTTGATGTTGAACACCGCCCCGCCCACGACCAGGACGATCCCGATCAGCAAGAGGATCCAGAAGACCGGCATGTGGTTCGCGAGCTCCTCGCCGGTGTCCTTGATGGCGAAGCCCATGCAGAACCACACGAACGCGGCGATGAAGACCGTGCCCGCGGCGCGGAATGGCCAGGTGGCCGGGAGGTCCTTCGGGTACTCCTTGCCGCCGTGCGCCATCAACCGTCCTTTCCGTGTACCGAGGCCGCCGAAGGCTACCACGGGGGTCGGCGTGTCCCCGGGGTGTCCCCCATCCCCACCGTCGCGGGCGGATCGTCACGTCCCGTCGGTGCCGGCGATGGCCCGGGCGATCCGGCGCTCCCGCGCCAGCACCTGGAAATCGCCGTCCGCGGAGCGGTACAGCAGCGCCGGGCGGCCGGGGCCCTCGGCGCGGGTCCGACCCGTCGGCTCGACCACGCCGGCGGCCAGGACGTCGCGGCGGAAGTTGCGCGTGTCGAGGGTCCGCCCGAGGACGGCCTCGTAGACCGTCTGGAGCTCGCCGAGCGTGAACGTCTCCGGCAGGAACTGGAGGGCGATCGGCGCGTAGGAGGCCTTCGAGCGCACACGCCGCTGCCCGTACGCGAGCGTCCGGGCGTCCTCCGCGTCCAGGGCCGGGAGGTCGTCGAGGGGGAACCAGCGCACCTCCACCACGCCGGGGCCGGGCGTCAGCGCGTGCCGCCCCTCGGCCACCAGGCCGAGCCATGCCACCGCGACCCCTTCCCCCTCGTCGCGGTCGAACGTGTACAGCTGCTCCAGCGCGACGCCGGCGACGCCGGTCTGGGCGGCCATGGCGTCCCGCGCCGCCGCCTCGAGGGTCGTGCCCGGTGGGACCGTCGCGCCGGGGAGCGCCCACACGCTGCCCGGGAGCCGCACCAGGAGGCCCTCGGCGCGGCGCTCGCGCACCCCGATGATCACCAAGTCGACGCGGACGCTCTTCATGTCATCCAGACGGTAACTCGCGCCGCTCCCGGAGGCTCCACCCCCAGAGCCCGTCGACCGTCTGCGGCGCCCACCCCAGGCGCCCGAGCAGCGCCACGGCGTCGGGGTCGGCGAGGCTCGCCGCCATCGGCAGCACCCGCTCCAGCTCGGCCGCCAGGGCGTCATGGTCCGGGGCGGCGCGGGCGGCCTCGGCGACCAGGGCCAGCTGGCGCCGCGCGTCGTCGATCGCCTCCCCCGGGTCGGGGACGGGCCCGAAGTGCGCGGGGCACAGCACGCTCGGCCGCAGCTCCTCGATCCGGTCGAGGCTCGCTCGGCCCGCCGGCGGGTCGATCTCCGGCGGCGGCAGCGCCGGATACGCGCCGGCGCCGCGGAACCGCAGGCCCAGGGCGTCGCCGGCGAGGACGGTGCCGGTCGACTCGTCGAGCACCGCCATGTGGTGGCGGGCGTGGCCGGGCGTCGCGACCATCCGCAGGCGCCGCCCGCCCCCCAGGTCGACGAGGTGGCCGTCGTCGGCCGCGTCGATGCGGTCGGCGGGCGTCGGGTCCAGACCGCCGTAGAGCGACCACCGCGCGCCGTGGACCGCGGCCGTCCCCGCCACCAGGCGCCCGGGCTCCGCGAGGTGCCGCGCCCCGCGCASGTGGACCACGACGCGCGCCCGCGGGTACGCGTGGGCCAGGATCCCGGTGGCGCCGCAGTGGTCCAGGTGGACGTGCGTCAGCACGATCCAGCGCAGGTCGTCCGGCCCCAGGCCCTCCGCGGCCAGCGCGTCGCGAACCGCCTGCGCCGACGTCCGTGCGCCGGTGTCCACCAGGGCGGGGGCGTCGCCCGTCACGAGGTAGGCCGCGGTGACGCCCGTCCATCCCGCCAGAAGGGTGTCGATCATGCGGATGCCGGGCGCGATCTCCTCCACGGGCGGATGGTCGCATAGCCTTCCGGCCCGTGAGTGGCACCAGGGAACACGCGTGGGGCGCCGCCGGACGCGCCGCGGCGGCGGAGGTGGAGGACGGCATGCGCGTCGGCCTCGGCACCGGCCGGGCGGCGGCGGCGGGCATCCGCGCCCTCGGCGAGCGCGTGGCCGGGGGCCTGCGGTGCACCGGGGTGCCGACCTCGCGCGCGTCGGACGCCCTGGCCCGCGAGGTGGGGATCCCCGTCGGCCGCCCCGGTGCGCCCCTCGACCTGGCGTTCGACGGCGCCGACGCGGTGGACCCGGACGGGCTGGTCGTGAAGGGCGCGGGGGGCGCCCTGGTCCGTGAGCGGATCGTCGCCGACTCCGCCGTCCGCTTCCTGATCCTGGTGGACGCCCCGAAGATGGTCGGCTCCCTCGACGCCTGGGGCCGGCTGCCGGTGGCGGCGGTCCCGTTCGGCGCCGCCGGGGTGGCCCGCGCGCTGGCGGACCTCGCGCCCGTGCGGCGCCCCGGACGCAGCGACGACGGCCTGGTGATCATGGACCTCGACGTCCCCGCGGGCTCGGACTGGGCCGCGGTCGCCGCCCGCGTGGGCGGCACGACGGGCGTCGTCGACCAGGGGGTGTTCCACGTGACGCTCGACCGCGTGCTGATCGGCTTCCCGGACGGGGCGTGGGCCACGGCCGAGCAGGCGGCGGCCGCCGCTACGATCCCCGGGTGGCCGCCCCCTCGCTGACCCTCGCCCGCGCCGCGGGTCGGCTGTCGCGCAGGCTGGGCCGCGGCGGTGGGACGAGCCTCCCCGGCAAGCTGCTGCTGCGGATGCGGCCACAGGCGCTCGCCGAGCTCGGCGCCGAGCTTCCGCGCGGCGTGACCCTGGTCTCGGCCACGAACGGCAAGACCACCACCGCCCGGCTGCTCTCCGCGTGCGCCCGCCGGGCCGGCTGGGACCCGGTGACGAACCCGTCGGGGGCGAACCTCCTCTCCGGCGTCGCCACCGCCCTGCTCGACGCGCAGGGGCGACGTCCGGCGCCGGACTCCGCGCTGTTCGAGGTCGACGAGGCGGCCCTGACGGAGGTCGCCCGCCAGCTGCCCCCGCGGGTGCTGCTGCTGATGAACCTGTTCCGGGACCAGCTCGACCGCTACGGGGAGCTGGAGCACCTGGCCGCGCTGTGGGGGCGGATGGTGGCCGACCTGCCGGCCGGCGCGACGCCGGTGCTGAACGCGGACGACCCCGCCGTCGCCGCGCTCGGCGCGGATCGGGAGGGCGTGCTGACGTTCGGCATCGAGGACCCGTCGGTGGGCCTCGGGGCCCTCCCCCACGCCGCCGACTCCACACGCTGCCGCAACTGCGCCGCCCCGCTCACGTACGACCTGGTCACGCTCGGCCACCTCGGCCACTGGCGCTGCGGCGAGTGCGACCTGCGCCGGCCGCGGCCCGACGTGCGCGCCAGCGTCGTCGAGCTGCGCGGGACGCGCGGCATCGCGGCTGTCTCTTATACACATCTAGATGTGTATAAGAGACAGCAACTGCGCCGCCCCGCTCACGTACGACCTGGTCACGCTCGGCCACCTCGGCCACTGGCGCTGCGGCGAGTGCGACCTGCGCCGGCCGCGGCCCGACGTGCGCGCCAGCGTCGTCGAGCTGCGCGGGACGCGCGGCATCGCGGTGACCATCGAGACCCCCGTCGGCGACGTGCAGGCGGATCTGCCGCTGCCCGGCGTGCACAACGCGTACAACGCCACGGCGGCGGCGGCCGCCGCGGTGGCGATGGGCCTCCCCCGCGAGGCGATCGCGGCCGGGCTGGCCGAGAGCCCGGCGGCCTTCGGGCGCGGCGAGCGCGTGACCCTGGACGGGCGGGAGCTGGTCCTGCTGCTCGCGAAGAACCCGACAGGGGCGAACGAGACCGTCCGTACGGTGCTGCTCGACCCGGATCCCGCCCACCTGCTGATCGCGCTCAACGACCGCACGGCCGACGGGCACGACGTGTCGTGGATCTGGGACGTCGACTACGAGCCGCTGTTCGACGCGGCCGCCTCCCTGACCCTCACGGGCGACCGGGCGTACGACCTCGCCCTGCGGGCGCGGTACGCGGGCGTGGCGGCCGATCGGATGACCGTGGTGCCCGACCCGGAGGCGGCCCTCGACCGGGCGGTGGCCACGGTGCCGGAGGGCGGGACCCTCTACGTGCTGCCGACGTACACGGCGATGCTGGGGCTGCGGGAGACCCTGGTGCGCCGCGGAGTGGCGGAGGCGTTCTGGCGTGAGCGGTGACGACGAGGCACGGCGCTTCGCCGTCGAGCACGCGCACTACGAGGACGACATCGCGTTCTGGCGCCGCCACGCCGCGCGCCTGGGCGGGCCGGTGCTGGACCTGGGCTGCGCCACCGGGCGGGTCGCGATCCCGCTCGCGCGCGACGGCCACGAGGTGTGGGCGCTCGACCGCTCCCCCGCGATGCTCGACGAGCTGCGCCGCCGCCTGGCCGGCGAGGACCCCGGCGTCGCCGCCCGGGTGCATCCCGTCGAGGGCGACCTGGCCCGCTTCGAGCTCGGGCGGCGGTTCGCGCTGGTGGCCGTCGCGATGAACACGCTCCAGGTGCTCACCGAGCCCGACGACCGCGAGGCGGCGTTCCGGTCCGTGAGCCGGCACCTGGCGCCGGGCGGCGAGCTGATCTTCGACGTGGCCCTGCCCGACGTGGAGGAGATCGAGGGCTCGATGGGGCGGGAGCGCCGCAGCGGCCGCCACCGGGACCCCGCGACCGGCGAGGTGCTGACCCACTCCGGCTGGTACGACAGCTGGGACCCCGGCACCCATACGCTTGCGTTCACGCTGCGGATCCGCACCCAAAATGGCGACAGACCGCCGCGGGAGGCGCTGCGCCGGCACCGCGTCCACCTCTTCGCGCCCGAGGAGCTCGCCGGCCTGCTGGAGGGCGCCGGGCTCCGCCACCTGGAGGCCGCGGGCGGGTTCGACGGGCGCCCGCTCCGGGCCGGCGGCGAGCGGCAGGTGCACCGGGCGGGGGCGATCGCGTGAGCCGCCTCCCCGCCCTGCGGCTGGGGCACCTCTACCCCGCCGAGATGAACATCTACGCCGACCGGGGCAACATCGCCGTCTTCCGCCAGCGGCTGGCCTGGCGCGGCCTGGCGCTGGAGGTGACCGACCTGGGGATCGGCGACGCGGTGGAGCCGGGCGCCCACGACCTCTACTACCTGGGCGGCGGCCAGGACCGCGACCAGGAGGTGGTGGCCGAGGACCTCGTCGCCACCAAGGCCGAGGGGCTGCGCGCCGCGGTCGACGCCGGCGCGGCCGCGCTCTGCGTGTGCGGCGGGTTCCAACTCGCCGGGCACGGCTACACCGGCACGGACGGGCACCGGATGCCGGGCGTCGGGATCCTGGACCTCGACACCGTCGCGGGGCCGACGCGGCTGATCGGCAACCTGGTGATCGACGCCGAGATCGCGGGCGAGACGTTGCGGGTCGTCGGCTTCGAGAACCACGCCGGGCGCACCCGCCTGGGCCCCGGCGCGCGGCCGCTGGGACGGGTGGTGAGCGGCCACGGCAACAACGGCGACGACGGGTTCGAGGGCGGCGTCCGCGGCCGCGTGATCGGCACGTACCTCCACGGCCCCCTGCTGCCGAAGAACCCGCGCCTGGCCGACATCCTCATCGCCTGGGCCCTGGAGCACCGCACCGGCGAGCGTCCCGACCTGGCGCCGCTGGACGACTCGCTCGAGGCCTCCGCCCACGCCGCCGCCGTCGCGCGGGCGACCAGCCGCCGCTAGCGCTGCGTGAAGTCCGGCGGGCGGTCGCCGGTGATGACGCCGACCACCTGCTCGATCGCCCAGTAGACGTGGTAGCTGACGATCCCGGGGATCGACCCGAGGAGCGCGAACGGCAGCGCGTACCCTGCGATGACGCCCGCGCGCCACTGCCGCCCCCAGAGCACCCCGGCGACCGCCGGGAACAGGAGGCCCACGAGCTGCCACCCCACGTGGCGCTCCCACAACGCCCAGGAGAGGAACCCGATCCCGGCCGCGGCCGCGAGGAACCACACCGCGAGCAGGCCCCGGCGCCACCAGGTGCCGCTGCGCGTGGCGATGGTGACCGCGGTCCACATGAGCCACCGCCGGGCCAGCGGCACGCCGCTCGCCCCCAGCATGTCGCGGAAGAGCAGGTCGGCGGCCGCGCGCTCCTCGAACGGCACGTGGACGTCGGAGGCGCCCTCGCGCACGAGCTGGTCGTGGATCAGCGCCGCGGGCGTGTGGCGGCCGTGCCGGCGCATGAACCACCCCAGGTAGCCCGGGATCGACGCGAGGTTGGTGGCCCGCAGGAAATCGACGTCGGCGGCCACGTCCGGCCGGCCCTCGAGGTGGACGACGAAGGCCTCCTCCAGCCCGAACGCGTTGTCGCTCACCTGCCGCAGCCGGACGGCGGCCGGCCGGCCGCCGTCGGCCCGCGCGAACGGCCCGGTCCGCTCCCGCCAGAACCGGCGCTGGTCGTCATCCATCCCCCACCCCCCGCTCGCGCTCAGGCGGCCATGACCGCCCGGGCCATCAGGGCGGCGGCCGCGCTATCGGAAAGACCCTCCTCCGCAAGCCGGTTCCACGTCCAGAAGTCCACGGCCACCGCGGCCAGGGCGCGGCCCTCGCCGCCCTCCGGCGCCAGCGCGTCGGCGAGCGCGGCCATCCGCGCGTCCACCGACTCCCGCAGCAGGGCGTCGAGCGCGGGCATGGCGGCCCGGTCGCGCCTGATGTTGCCCGAGGTGCCGCGCGTGCGCCGGTACCAGGCGTAGAGCAGGCCCAGGACGGCCTCGAGCCGCTCGCGGGGGTCGCTCAGGGCGAACGGCGGGATCAGGTCAGGCGGCGGGTTCTCGGCCAGGAAATGCGCCTGGCAGGCGCGGAACAGGTCCGCCTCCTCCGGGAAGTTCGCGTAGACGGTCGCCCGCTGCACCCCCGCCCGGCGGGCGATCTCGGCGACCGTCGTCCGCGCCGGCCCCACCTCGTCGTGGAGCTCGGCCGTGGCCGCGGCGATGCGGCGTCGCGTCACCTCCTGCGCGTCGGCGCGAGCCGCCTTCCGGTATGTCCGCTTTTCGGTTGACATGGTGTTCAACGGAATCATACCATCGCATCATCTTCAGTGAACGGCATGTTCAACGAAATGGAGAGCGGAGATGGAGCGAGCGGACTTCCGCGGGCTGGGCACCGGCTACCTGCTGCGCGGCGACGAGACCGGCGGGCGCTTCGCCATGCTTGAGCACACGATCCCGCCGCGGCGCCTGGCCGCGCCGATGCACACCCACGAGCGCGAGGACGAGTTCAGCCTGGTCCTGGAGGGCCGCGTGGGCGCCCAGATCGGCGACGTGGTGGTGGAGGCCGGGCCCGGCGACGTGATCCGCAAGCCGCGCGGCGTGCCGCACGCGTTCTGGAACGCCGGCGACGAGCCGGCCCGGCTCATCGAGATGGTGTCCCCCGCGGGCTTCGAGGCGTACTTCGCGGAGATGGCGCCGATCCTGAACGTGGACGGCCCGCCGGACGTCGAGGCCCTCGGCGCGGTGCAGGCCCGCTACGGGCTGTCGATGGACCACACCAGCATCGGCCGCCTGGCGGCGGAGCACGGGCTGCAGGTGGCATGATCCGTCGATGGCAACGTCGATCTGGACCCGCGCCGTCGCCGACCCGGCCTTCCGCGAGGCCCTGATCGACGACCCGCTGCGCGCGCTCGCCGACGCCGGCGACGTGAACGCCTCGCCCGACCAGGTCGCGCAGCTCGAGGAAATGGACCCCGAGGACCGTCGTGAGATGGTCCTCGGCGTGGTCCGCGAGGTCCACGTGAAGGGCGGCCAGGCGCGCTTCGGGTCGATCGGGCCGGACGGCCGGCTCGGCGGGCCGCCCCCCGGCGGGGAGTGAACGGGCCTACGCCCCGGTCGAGCCGAACCCGCCCTCGCCCCGCCCGTCGGACGCGGGCAGCTCCTCCACCACGACGGGCGCCGGGAGCGCGACCGGCACCACCACCAGCTGGGCGATGCGGTCCCCGGGGGCGATCCGGTGGACCTCCTCCCCCAGGTTGACGAGCACCACCGTCAGCTCGCCGCGGTAGCCGGCGTCGATCAGGCCGGGGGCGTTCGCGACCGTCACGCCGTGCTTCCGAGCCAGGCCCGACCGCGGCACCACCAGGCCGGCGTGTCCCTCGGGGATCGCGACGGCGAGGCCCGTGGGGCAGGCGGCGCGGCCGCCGGGCGGCAGCTCGAGCGGCTCGACGGCGTAGAGGTCGAGCCCGGCGTCGCCCGGGTGGGCGCGCGCGGGCACGACCGCGTCCGGCCGCAGCCGCCGGACCGGCAGCTCCGGCGGCACCCGGCTAGCTCGCGCTGAGGGCGGCGATCCGGTCGGCGGCCTCGACGAGGCGCTCGTCCGGGACCGTCAGGCTCATGCGCACGAAGCCCTCGCCGCTGGGGCCGTAGGCCGCCCCCGGCGAGATGACCACGGCGGCGTCCTCCAGCACCTGCTCGGTGAACGACGCGGAGGTGTGGCCCTCCGGCACGCGCGCCCAGACGTAGATCGCGCCCTTCGGCGGGTCGACCTCCAGGCCGATCCGGCGCAGCGCGGCGACGAGCACGTCGCGACGGCGCTGGTAGATCGCGCACATCTCGCGGACGGACGCCTGGTCGGAGGTGAGCGCCGCGACGGCGGCCTCCTGGAGCGCCTCGAACATGCCGCTGTCGATGTTCGTCTTCAGCTGCCAGTAGGCGGCGACCAGGTCGGGGTTGCCGACCACTGCCCCGGCCCGCCAGCCGGTCATGTTGTAGGTCTTCGACAGCGAGAAGATCTCGATGCCGACGTCCATCGCGCCCGGCGTCTCCAGGAACGACGGCGCGCGGTAGCCGTCATAGGTGATCTCCGAGTACGCGTTGTCGTGGATCACGATGATGTCGTGCTTGCGCGCGAACGCGACGGCGCGGTCGAAGAAGTCGTCCTCGATCACCCCGCCGGTCGGGTTGTTGGGGTAGTTCAGGAACATCACCTTCGCGCGGGCGGCGACGTCGGCCGGGATCGCCTCCAGGTCGGGCTGGAAGCCCAGGTCCGGCAGCAGCGGCATCGGCACCGGCTCGGCGCCCGCCAGGAGCGGGCCGGTGGTGTACACCGGGTAGCCGGGGTCGCTGGCGAGGGCCACGTCGCCGGGGTCGAGGAACGCCAGGTTGACGTTCGCCACGGCCTCCTTGGCGCCCATCGCCGGGATGATCATCGTGGCCGGGTCCAGCTCGACGTCGAACCGGCTGCCGTAGAAGCCGGCGATCGCCTGGCGGAAGCTGTCGCGCCCGCGGTTCGACGGGTACTGGTGGGTGTCGGGCCGGGCGGCGTGCGCCTGGAGCGCCTCGACCACGAACGGGGGCGTCGGGGTGTCGGGGTCGCCGATCCCGAGGGAGATGACGTCGACGCCGGCCGCCTTCTTGGCGGCGATCTTCTGCTCGATCTGGGCGAAGAGGTACGGGGGGAGCCGGCGGAGCCTCTCGGCCCCGACGGTGCGCGCGCTCAGAGCTCCTCCAGCGCGTGGACGAGCTCCGGGGACAGCTCGCCCCGGTAGAGCTCCTCGGCCGGACCGGTCATCGTCACCTCCAGGTCGTCGCCGACGGCGATCTCCAGGTCGCCGCCCGCGAGGTGCACCGTCACGGGGCTCGCGAGGCCCCCCAGCCGCACGCCGGCCACGGCGGCGGCGCACGCGCCGGTCCCGCAGGCCAGGGTCTCTCCCACGCCGCGCTCCCAGACGCGCATCGTCAGCTCCGAGGGCCCCTCGGCGCGCACGAACTCCACGTTGGTCCGGTTCGGGAAGCGCGGGTCGACCTCGATCTCCGGGCCGAGGGTCCGCACCACCTCGCCGGGGGCGGGGTGCTCGATCACCGCGTGCGGGTTGCCCATCGACACCTCGGCGAGCTCCACCGACGTCCCGTTGACGCGGAGCGCCTCGCGGCCCTCCCCCGACGGGAAGCGGGCCTTGCCCATGCTCACCGCCACGCGGCCGTCGTCGAGCGTCCGCACCCGCACGGGGCCGTCGCCGGTCAGGATGCGCCCGTCCTCCGGCAGCCGCCCGGCCGCCTCCAGGTAGCGCGCGACGATCCGGATGCCGTTGCCGCAGTTCTCGGCCTGGCTGCCGTCCGGGTTCCAGACGGTCATGCGGGGCGTGCCGCCGTCGTCGCTGATCTCCAGGATCCCGTCGCCGCCGACCCCGAATGCGGGGTCCAGGATGCGGCGCGCCCGCTCGGCGGTGATCGCGAGCGGCCACGCGTCGCGCTCCACCACCAGGTGGTGGTTCCCGGTCCCCTGCCACTTCGCGAACCTCATGCGCCTGAGGGTACCGGATGCCCGGCTGACCCCTCGTACAGCTCCAGGAGCGCCGGGAGGGCGGTCTCGGCGGGCGCGTCGCCCACATCGATCCAGGTGACGCCCGGCATGCGGCGCAGCCAGGTGAGCTGCTTGCGCGCCAGGCGGCGGGTGCGGGCCGCGAGCCGCTCGGGCAGCTCGGCGGGGTCGAGGGCGCCGGCGCGGATGGCCGCGACCTCCTTCGCCCCGATCACCTGGAGGGGCTCCCGCGCCACCCCCGGCGTGTCGAGCGCCCGCTTCAGCTCGGCCACGAGGCCCTCGTCCAGCTCCCGCCGCACCCGGACCTCGATGAGGCGGTCGAGGACCTCCCGCGGGCGGGTGAGGCCCACCACGAGCGTGGGGTGGCGGTCGGGGGCGGTCCACAGGTCGTCCCCCGCCCCTGCGGCGCCGCCGGCGGCGATCTCCAGGGCACGCGCCACGCGGCGGGGGTTGGCGGCGTCGATGCGGTCCGCCCGCTCCGGGTCGCGCCGGCGCAGCTCCGCGAGCGCGGCCTCCGGGTCCTCGCGGGCGAGGCGCTCCGCCCAGTTGCGCATGAGCGGGTGGGCGGGGTCGGGGAAGCGCAGGTCGGCGAGCGCCGCGCGCAGGTAGAGCCCGGTCCCGCCGGTGACGATGGGGACCCGCCCCGCCGCGAGCGATGCGTCGATTGACGCATGGGCCAGCACGCCGAATGACGCGGCGGTCGAGCCTTGCGTCAGCTCCAGGTCGCCGACGGCGTGGTGGGGCACCTCCGCCAGGGCGTCCGGGCGGGGGCTGTCGGCGGCGATCTCGAGGCCCCGGTAGCGGCCGAACGGGTCGGCCAGCACGATCTCGCCGCCCAGGGCCAGGGCGGCGGCGTGGGCGAGGGCGCTCTTGCCGGACGCGGTCGGTCCGGCGAGCGCGAGGACCCTAGGCGGGGACGAGATCGGCCCGCGCGGGCGCGCCGGCCTGGACGCCCGAGAGCGTGGTGGACGTGGCGCCGTCGATCCGCACCGTCACCAGGGCCCCCGGGGCGGCGTCGCCGGTGAAGTTGACCGTGATGTTCTGGCGCAGGCGGCCGCGCAGCCTGGTCGCGTCGGTCCGCGACGGCCCCTCCACCAGCACCTCACGGTCGGTGCCGACGAACCGGGCGGCCCGCTCCGCGGCGGTCCGCTGCACCACCTCGACGAGGCGGGCGATGCGCTCGCGCTTCACGTCAGGCGGGACATCGTCGGGCAGGCGCTCCGCCGCCTCCGTTCCCGGCCGGGGGGAATAGAGGAACGTGTAGGCGCCGTCGTAGCGGCACTCCTCCACCAGGCTGAGCGTGTCGGCGAACTCCTCCTCCGTCTCGCCCGGGAACCCGACGATCAGGTCGGTCGTGAGCGAGAGATCGGGGATCGCATCGCGGAGCCGCGTCACCAGGTCCAGATAACGCTCTCGGCTGTACGTGCGCCGCATCGCCTTCAGCACGCGGGTGCTGCCCGACTGCGCCGGCAGGTGGAGGTGCTCGACGACCTCGGGGCACTCGGCCATCGCGGCCACGACGTCGGCCTTCATGTCCTTCGGGTGGGGCGACGTGTACCGGACCCGGGCGATCCCCCGGACGGCCGCCACCGCCCGCAGCAGTTCGGCGAACGTCGCCCGCTCGTCGCGCGGCAGGTCCCGGCCGTAGGAGTTGACGTTCTGGCCGAGGAGCGTGACCTCAAGGACGCCGGTCGCGGCGAGGGCCGTCACCTCCCCCACCACCTCGTCCAGGGGACGGCTGCGCTCCCGCCCGCGGACGCTCGGGACGATGCAGTACGCGCAGACGCAGTTGCACCCGACGGAGATCTGCACCCACGCCTGGTGGGGCCGCTCGCGCTTGGCGGGCAGGGTACCGCTGAAGGCGCCGTCGAAGCTGAACGCGCCGACCGCCTCGATGCGCTCCCGCGCGACCAGCTCGCCGAGCCGCGACACCTCGCCCGGGCCGAAGGCGATGTCCACGAACGGGAAGTCGCGGAACACGGCCTCCTTCTGGCTCTGGGCCCAGCAGCCGCCGACGGCGACGATCGCCTCGGGGCGCTCGCGCTTGACCCGCTTGGCGTCCCCGAGGTTGCCCAGGAACCGCTCGTCCGCGCTGCCGCGGATGGTGCAGGTGTTGAACAGGATCAGGTCGGCGTCGTCACGGACGCCCGCCTCCGACCACCCGTGCGACTCGAGCAGGCCCTTCATCCGCTCGGAGTCGTGGTCGTTCATCTGGCACCCGAAGGTGGTCAGGTGGTAGCGCACCGGCGGATCGTAGCGGCTACTCGTCCTGCTCCCAGGTGACGATCTCGACGTCTCCGTCCTCCCAGTCGGGGAAGCGGGCGATCCACTCGGTGCCCGGCCGCGGCTGGTCCTCGCCGCCGGAGCCGAGCAGCACCCGCGTGAGCGCGGCGCCCTCGCTGAGCAGCTCGTCGAGGGCGGCCGACACGTCGGCGTCGGTCACGTGCTCGCGCCCGTCCTCCAGCGCGACGAGCGCCGCCTTGCGCAGCAGCTCCTTCACGAACGAGGCGGTGACGCCCTCGGTGCGCTCGACGACCGCGCCGGGGTCCTCCAGCCGGAGGTCCAGGCCGCGCCCGTACAGCTCGATGAGCCTGCGGCGCGCGGCCGCGTCGGGCAGCGGGATCTCGACGGCCAGGTCCACGCGCCCCGGCCGGGCGGCCAGCGCGGGCTCGAGCGCATCGGGGCGGTTGGTGGTGAGCACGAACGCGACGTCGGCGTCGTCCGCCAGGCCACTCATCTGGTCCATCAGCTCGAACAGGACGTTGCCGCCGCCCATCATCGAGTAGCGGTCCTCGGCGACCAGGTCGACGTCCTCCAGGATCACCACGCTCGGCGCCAGGCGGCGGGCGACGGTGCCGAACGCGCCGATCGCCCCGAGCGCGCCGCCGGCCAGGATGATCACGGTCGCATCCCGGAGCCGGCCGGTCAGATAGCGCACCGTGTGCGTCTTGCCCGTGCCGGGCGGGCCGTACAGCAGCAGCCCGCGCGACATGTGGCGGCCCATCGCCAGCAGCTTCTCGCGGTGGACGCTCGGGCCGGCCAGGTGGCGCTCGACCCGCTCGATCGTGCCGTCCGGCAGCACGAGATCGCCGGCGTCCATCGCCGGCCGCTCCACGAAGACCAGCCGCGTGCCCTGCGGGCTCGACTCGATGGTGATGACCTGCCCGCGGAAGACGTCGTGCTCCTCGATCAGCCGCCGCAGATCGGCGATGAGCTCTTCCGCCGCGGCGCGATCGGCCGCAGCGACCTGCAGCTCGATGTCGCTGGCCTGCTGGAAGTGGTTCTCCTCGCCGCGGTGCAGGAACGCGGCGAGCGGCCCCCGCGGCGAGGTGATCAGGAGCACGGCGAAGTCGATGCACGCCATCGTGCGGCCCGGGCCGGTGGGCACCTCCGCGTACTCGACCGACCCCGCCGGGAAATGCAGGCCCATTCGGACGATGTCGCCGATCCCGGTCCCGCCGAAGTGGCGCGCGTGGCCGGCCATGCCCACGGCCTCCGACGACCAGCCGTCGCGGGCGAGGGCGTCGTCGAGCGCGATCTGCAGGTTCGCCTGGTCCCAGGCGGAGAAGTGGGCGCGCACCACCGGCATCCCGGCGGCGTCCTCCCCGAGGTGCTCCCGGATGAGGTCCCCCACGAGACGGTCCTCCCGCCCGTCCACCTCCACGCGCTCGGCCAGCCGCCGGATGAGGCGGCCCAGGTCGTCGGCGAGGCGGTCGAGGTCGCTGTCGGGAGTTTCGGACATGCGCAGGAGCGTATGTGAGGCCGCGCGCGACGTGGCAACCTGAGGGCATGACGGACGTCCTGCTGCACGGCGACACGGCGCGCTCGGCGGACATGCGCCACGAGGTGCCGATCGCGATCGGCGACCCGTTCCTGGTGATGGAGCACGACGGCCGCACCGTCGTCCTGACCAACGCGCTGGAGCGGGACCGCATCGTCGCGGTCCTCCCGGACGCACTGCTGATGCTGGGGAGCGACCTGGGCCTGCTGGACCTGGTGGAGGGCGGCATGTCGCGCGCCGACGCCGAGCTGGAGGTGCTCTCCCGGGCCGTGGCCCAGGTGGGCGTGGCCCACGCGCGGGTGCCGGGCGCCTTCCCGGTGGCGGTGGCGGACCGCCTCCGCGCCGACGGCGTGCGGCTCGAC
>BFBZ01000498.1_pt1 | contig 36827 bp, 29 predicted proteins | sample 1888401 | NCBI WGS metagenome assembly BFBZ01 (sample SAMD00112614, study PRJDB3348) | symbiont metagenome | host: Chara braunii | reverse complement strand
TGCCGGATCCACCACGTGGCGTAGGTCGAGAACTTGTAGCCGCGGCGGTACTCGAACTTGTCGACCGCCTTCATCAGGCCGATGTTGCCTTCCTGGATGAGGTCGAGGAACTGCAAGCCGCGGTTGGTGTACTTCTTGGCGATGGAGATGACGAGGCGCAGGTTCGCCTCCACCATTTCCTTCTTCGCCTGGCGGGCTTCGCGCTCACCCTTCTGCACCATGTGAACGATCTTGCGGAACTCGCCGATCTCAAGACCGGTCTCGCCCGCGAGCTCGTGGATCTGGGTGCGGATGTCCTTGACCTTGTCCTTGTCCTTCGCGACCAGGTTCTTCCAGCCCTTGGCCGAAAGCTTCGAGACGCGATTGAGCCAGCGCGGATCAAGCTCCGAGCCGATGTAGTTCTTGAGGAAGTCCTCGCGCGCGACGCCGTAGCTTTCCGACAGGCGCATCAGGCGGCCTTCGTAGCCGACGAGACGCTTGTTGATGTCGTAGAGCTGCTCGACAAGCGCGTCGATGCGCTGCTGGTTCAGCCGCAGCGACTTCACCGCGGTGATGATCTCTTCCTTGATCTTCTTGTATTTGCGCTCCTGCGAGGGCGAGAGATTATCGCTCTTCAGGCGCAGCTCGATGTCCTGATCCTGGAGACGGCGCAGGCGCTTGTATTCGCTCGCGACGGTGTCGAAGGTCTCGAGCACCTTCGGCTTCAGCTCAGCCTCGATCGCGGCGAGCGAGAGCGAGTTCTCCATATCGTCATCGTCGAAATCGCCTTCGCCGGGCGGGTTCTCGCCGCCCTCGCCTTCCTCGCCGCCAGGCGCGGGTTGCGGCTTGAAGCCTTGCGCAGGAGCCGCCGGCGCGATCGGCTGCGACTGCACGACCGCGAGCTGCGGGCCGCCGTTCGCCGCCTGCATGGGCTGGCCGTCGGGACCAACGCCAGAAGCCGCCGCCATGTTGTTCTTGGCGTCGGGGCCGGCGTAGGTCGCTTCGAGATCGATGATGTCGCGAAGGAAAACTTTTCCGTCGTTGAGTTCGTCGCGCCAGATGATGATGGCCTGGAACGTCAGCGGGCTTTCGCAGAGGCCCGCGATCATCGCCTCGCGGCCGGCCTCGATGCGCTTGGCAATCGCGATTTCGCCTTCGCGGGAGAGAAGCTCGACCGAGCCCATCTCACGCAGATACATGCGGACCGGATCGTCGGTGCGCTCGGACGGCTCTTTCTTCTCGGTGGTGGCGAGCGCCTTCGGCTTGACCTCGACGAGCTCGCCGTCGCTGTCGTCATCGTCGTCTTCTTCCTTCTCGTCGTCGTCGGCGCCTTCCTCCTGCTCGACCACGTTGATGCCCATCTCGTTGAGCATCGCGTAAATATCCTCGATCTGGTCGGAGGACACTTCCTCGGAGGGAAGCACGGCGTTGAGCTGCTCGTGCGTGACGTAGCCGCGCTTCTTCGCCTGCTTGATCATCTTCTTGACGGCGGCATCCGTCAGATCGAGCAACGGTAGCGGGCTCTCCGGGCCCTCCGGGGCGTCCTTCTCGGCGGTGGCGGGCGCGGCAGCAGCCGTCGCCGGTTCCTTGGCCTTCGCCTTGATCTCGGCGGCCTTGTTCGGAGCCGAGGCTGCTGCGGCCTTGGGGGCGGGCGGCGCCTTTACCGGGGGCGCGGCCTTGCTCGCCGCTGCCTTGCCTGCCGTCGCCTTGGTCGCCGTAGCCTTACTGGCCGCCATACTTTTCTCCTGACCCTTAGTACCTTTCGCGAGGCCCTTGGCGGGCCCCTTCGAAGAGGACGCCGCGGGTCGCTTCTTTGCTGCCTGGCCCCTGCTCATGAGAGGGCCTCCTACCTATAGGGATGAGTCTCGGGTGTTGGCCGGGCGGCCAAGCGAGCCCAAAAACGGCCAATGCCAAGCGGCATTGCCTCGAATCGGGGCCCGAAGTTTCGGCCAAGCTCCCTTAAGCCCGGCTTAACCCTGTTAGACAGTGGGAACCGGTCTCCTATTCCCCCTGCGGTTGCAACTCACGCGGGTGAACCCACAAAGCTCACAAACTGCGCGCTGGACGGCCGGAAGACGACCCGAACCCATCAATCTGGGCTTCCGAGCCGTCGAGTGCCGAAATTCGACCCTGAACGTCGCGAAGCCAAGCCAAATTGGCGTCGGTCGGTTCTTCGCCGAGCGCCCGCTCGGCATCTTTCAGCTCCTTATTTAACGAACGCTTCTTCCGATGCAAGGTAACAACGTGAGTCCACCAAGGGGCCACATCCTCAGGCGCCGCGCCGCTTTTCGCGGGCCAATCCGAGGGGTGGGTGATTGCCGCCTCGACCCGCGCCAGCGCGGGGCCCAGCCCCCTGCCCGCGATGGTCTCGCGGAGCTGTTCCGGGCTGGTGGCGTGGTGGTCGATCCCGGCCTCCAGGATCGCGCGGCGGAGCTGATCGGCCTCCGGATTGAGGAATTCGAGGTCGGCAAACTCCTCAGCATGGCTGTCGAGCAACCACGGGTGGTTGATTACCGCGAGCAGCATCAACGCCTCGCGCGGCGGCAGCGCGCTGCGCGAGCCACGCACGATGGGACTGCCGGAGAGGCGCGCGCTCGGCAGCGGACGCGGATCGCGCGGAGCGAAACGGTTGTTGCCGGGCTTGCCGCCTTGCCAGCCGGCCCCTTGCCAGTTGTTGCGCGGGCCTGAGCCGGGACCACGCGAATTGTTGGCGAAGTTTCCGTAGCGCACGTTGCTGCCACCACCACCGCGCTGATAGTCACCGCGCTGCGCCTGCGAGGGCATCAGCAGCGCACGAAGCCGCTCGGAAAAATCCTGCGCGTAGTATTTGCGGACCGACTCGTCGCCGACGCTGCGCACCACCTCCTGCACGCGCGCTTCGAGCGCGGCGCGGCGTTCCGGCGTGTCGATGGCGGCGCTTTCGGTCTCGCGCGTCCAGAGCATGTCGACGAGCGATTGCGCGCTGTTGAGCACCTCGGCAATCGCCTCGCGCCCGCCGGAGCGGTAGAGATCGTCCGGGTCCTGTCCTTCCGGCAGCAGCGCAAAGCGCAGACTCTTGCCGGGCTTGAGCCGCGGCATGGCGAGATCGACGCCGCGATAGGCGGCGCGCCGCCCCGCCTTGTCGCCATCGAAGCAGAGGATCGGCTCGTCGGCCATCTTCCAGAGCAGGCCGAGCTGATCTTCGGTGAGCGCGGTGCCGAGCGGCGCGACGGCTGCGGGATAGCCCGCGGTCACCATCGCGATGACGTCGACGTAGCCTTCGACCACGATCAGCGATGCGCCGTCGTGCACGGCCTGCCGCGCGGCGGCTCCGTTGTAGAGATTGTGGCCCTTATGGAAGAGCGGCGTCTCCGGCGAGTTCAGATACTTCGCCGGCGCGTCCTTATCGAGCGCGCGACCTCCGAAGGCGATGATGCGCCCGCGCATGTCGGTGATGGGAAACATCACACGGTCGCGGAAGCGGTCGTAGGGAACCGGAATGTCGTCACCGTTGATCAGCAGGCCGGCCTCGATCATGTCGGGCACGGAGACGCCGAGCTTGCCGAGATGCTCCTTCAGCGCGAAGCGCTCGGGCGGCGCGTAGCCCATACGGAACTTGAGTTGCGTTGCAGGCTCAAGCTGACGGTCGGCGAGATAGCCGCGCGCCTTCGCGCCCACGCGTGTCGCGAGCGTATCCTCAAAGAACTTCGCCGCGAGTTCGATGACGTCGTGGAGCGTGCGGCGCTTCTCGTCGCGCGCCTCTTCCTCCTTGCTGACGACGGGCAGCGGAACGCCGGCCATGTTGGCCAGCCGCTCGACCGCCTCGGGGAACGTAACGCCTTCGGTCTGCATCACGAAATCGAAGATCGAGCCGTTCTTGCCCGAGGAGAAATCGAACCAGGCGGCCTTCTGGTCGTTTACGAAGAACGAGGCGGTCTTCTCTTTGTTGAAGGGCGACAGCCCCTTCCATTCTCGCCCCGACCTCGTCAATTTGACGCGTCGGCCCACCACCTCCGATACCGGCAGGCGGGCGCGTAGTTCTTCAAGAAATGTTTGCGAGAAGCGCATGGTTTGGCCGAATCGCTTAGCCGATCATAGCCCCCAAATCAGCCCCCTTTCGTGAACGCGTGGAACCGCCGAAAATAACCTTCGGAAAGCTCAGCTTTTCCGACTTATCCACAGCCGAGGGAGAACCAGAACGATGAGCAAAACCTTCGTCCTTGTGCACGGCGCATGGCACGGCGGCTGGTGCTGGCGGCGGGTTTCGGACCTGCTGGAAGGCAAGGGCCACAAGGTGTTCACGCCGACGCTCACAGGGCTCGGCGAGCGCAGCCACCTGATGCGGGCGGGGATCAACGTTTCCACCCATGTGACGGACGTGGTGAACGTCCTCAAATGGGAGCGCCTGTACGACGTGGTGCTGTGCGGGCACTCCTACGGCGGGTTCGTCGTCTCGGGCGTCGCTGAACAAGCCGCCGACCAGATCGGTTCCATCGTGTTCCTCGATGCCTTCGTGCCGCAGAACGGCGAGAGCATGGCCTCGATCACCTCGCAGGCCGTTCGCGACAGCCTCAAGCTCGCGAGCGAACGCGGTGAGATCGGCGTTCCACCGCGGCCCGCGAAGGCGTTTCTCGTCAACGACGCCGATCAGGACTGGGTGGATTCGCTCACCGGCCCACAGCCGATCGAAACGATGACCGAGCAGGTGAAAATTACCGGCGCGCGGGATCGTATCGGAAAGAAGAGCTACATCCGCGCGGGCGCCTATCCAAACCCGGGCTTCGATGCGGCGCTCACCCGCGTGAAAGCAGACAAGGCGTGGCGCACGTATGAGGTGCCGTGCGGGCACGATGTGATGGTGGATATGCCGGAAAGGCTCGCGGAGATTTTGTTGGAGGTTGCTTGAGGCAGTCTCTCAGCCGTCATGCCCGGCCTTGTGCCGGGCATCCACGTTTAACTATTGCAAGAAAGGAAGACGTGGATGGCCGGGACAAGCCCGGCCATGACGTTGAGAGTGCGGAGCAGAACTCCGAGACCGCTACTGCTGCTCGAACCCCGCGTCCTTCACGACCTTCTCGGCGATCGGACGCTCGCGCTTGATCTCCTCCGCGAACTGCTCGGGCGTATTAGCGGCCGGCACGAGACTTCGCGCCTTGATGTGGCGGTCGGCAAACGCCGGCGTGTTGATGATCGCGCCGATCTCCTTCGACAGGCGGTCGACGATCGGCTTCGGCGTGCCAGCCGGCGCGAAGATGCCGTACCAGCTTCGCGACGGCGCGCCGTCGTAGCCGACCTCAGTGAGCAGCGGCACGTTCGGAAAGTTCGGCGAACGAATGTTGTTCAGCATGACGAGCGGGGTCATCTGGCCGGCGTTGATGTTGCCGATCACGTTTCCTTCGCCGAACAGACCGATCGGCGTCGAGCCGCTCATGATCGCATTGACCGCCTCGCCGCCGCCGCGGAACGGCACGCGCACCCAATCGCAGCCCTTCTCCTTCTTCAGCGTCTCCATGTAGAGCACCATCGGCGCGCCGGGCGCGAGATAGCTCATGGTGCCGGCCTTCGCCTTCGAGAGCTCGCAAAGCTCATTCACATTCTTCACGCCAAGGTTCGCGTTCACCACCAACATGTGAATGAGGTGGAAGGCGTTGGTGATCGGCACCAGACTCTTCTCGGGATCGAACGGCAGATTCTTGTAGAGGAACTGGTTGTAGAGCATCGCATCGGCGTTGGTGATGCAGATGGTGTAGCCGTCCGGCGGAGAATCCGCGCAGGCGCGTGTGCCGACGTTCATCGCACCGCCGGGGCGGTTTTCGATCACGAACGGCTGGCCGAGCTTGGGCCGCAGTTCTTCGCCGAGCGCGCGCATGAAGATGTCGCTCAGGCCACCGGCGCTTGTCGTCGTGATGATCCGGATCGGGCGGTTCGGATAGTCGCCCTGCGCGGCGGCGGGCGATGCCACGGCAAGCGCGAGCGCAGCCGAAAGCAACAGCGTCGGAAATTTCATGGCAGTCCTTTGCGTTTCCTCAGACTTATTGCGGCAGGAGATTGGCCTTCTTGGCGGTCTGATCGACCTGGGCCTTCTGCACCTTGAGGTACTGCGCGAACTCAGCCGGCGTGTTGAACGACGGATCGAGCCCGCGCTGCACTACGTTCTTGTCCACGAAAGCAGGATCACTTGCAACCTTCGCGATCTCGTCGCGGATGCGGCTGATGATCGCCTTGGGTGTGCCCTTGGGGACCCAGATGCTGAAGTCGGCACGGGTCACTTCGGCATTCGGGCGCAGCTCTTTCAACGTCGGGATGTTGGGAAACAACGGCGAGCGCTTGTCGGCGTCGACCGCGATGCCCTTGAGTGTGCCGGCCTGCAGATGAGAGATGAAATTGCCAATGCCGAAGAACGCAACCGGCGTCGCGCCTGTGAGCATGCCGTTCACCGCATCGCCGCCGCCCTTGAATGGCACGCGCACGATGTCGGCACCGGATTCGTTCTTCCAGCCTTCCACGAAGGCCTGATGCGGAATCGCGGCCGCCGTATAGCTCAACGTACCGGGGTTCGCCTTTGAATAGGCCGCAAGCTGATCGAGCGTCGAGACGTTGAGCTTCGACGACACCACAAGGCCCTGCGTGAGGAAGAACAGGACCGTCACCGGCTCGAGGTCAGTGAACATGTCGTAGTTGAGGTTCTTGATGACGTGGCGGTTGTATTGGAGCACGTCGCCCGGAAGGATGCAGATCGTGTAGCCATCTGATGCTGCGTCGACGCAGGCCTTGGCGCCGATGTTGAACTGGCCGCCGGGCCGGTTCTCGATCACCAGCGGCTGGCCCCAGCGCTTCTGCATTTCTTCGCCGAGCACGCGCATGAAGATGTCGCTGATGCCGCCGGCACTCGACGAGGCGATGACGCGAACCGGCTTGTTCGGATAGTCCTGCGCGAAGGCAGCCGGAGAAAACAAAGCGAGGGCAGCGGCAACACAGGCAATGCATTTCATCGGCACGTCTTCCCCCTATTGCAGCTTCAAACCAGCCTGCTCGACCACACGCCTGGCACGAGCGCGGTCTTCTTTCAAATACGCGGCAAACTCATCGGGCGTGTTCAGCACCGGCTCGATCCCGCGCTGGATGAAATTCTTCTCGCGGAACGACGGCTCACTGCCGATGGCGCGGATGTCGTTTGCGATCTTCTCCAGCATCTCCTTTGGCGTTCCGGATGGCGCATAGAGCGCGAAGTAGGAGCGCGTCAGCGGTCCGCGATAACCGATCTCGGTGAGCGTCTGCACGTCGGGGAACAGCGGCGAACGCTTGTCGCCGTCGAGCACGAGCGCGGTCATCGTGCCGGAGCGCAAGTGCGACAGCATGTTGCCGACGCCGAGGAAGGTGATCGGCGTAATGCCGGAGAGCACGCCGTTCACCGCATCGCCACCGCCCTTGAACGGCACACGAACGAGATCGATGCCCTGTTCCTTGTTGAGATTCTCCATGAAGAGGACGAGCGGTGCCGCCGGTGCGGAATAACTGAGCGTCAGCGGACGCGACTTCGCGACGGCGACAAGGTCCGATAAGCTTTTCGCCTTCATGTTCGAGTTCACCACAAGCGCCTGCGTGATGAAGAACAGGTTGGTGACCGGAGCGATGGTCTTCTCAAGGTCGAACGGCAGGTTGTAGAGATAGAGGTTATATGTCACCGCCTCGTTCGACATGATGCAGATGGTGTAGCCATCGGGCGGCGCCTCGGCGCAGGCGCGCGAGCCGATGTTGAAATTGCCTCCGGCGCGGTTCTCGATGACGATCGGCTGGCCCCACTTCTTGTAGAGCTCGTCGCCCAGCACGCGCATGAACGTGTCGGACAATCCGCCCGCAGCGGACGACGCGACGACGCGGATCGGTTTCGAGGGATAGTTCTGCAACTGCGCGAAAGCAGGGAAAGCGCAGGCGACAAGCCACGCCAGGATGCCGGCACAAAACCGCATCGATTCCTCCCAGGGGTGGTGGTCTATCGCCACGCTTCAGGGAAGAATGACGCAGGCTATGATAGGCGGCAAGCACGCATCAAAAGGTGCGGCGTCATGGCCCCGGGGGAGAGACGTGACCAACCACAAAATGAAAGTGGAGAAAGGCATCACCGTCACGATGCGCGACGGCGTGCGCATCTCGCTGTGCGTGTATCGCCCCGACACTCCAGGGAAATTCCCCGCGCTGTTCGCGGCATCGCCCTATCAACACGAGATGGACGAGGTGCCGGCCTATCCGCTGTTCCTGTGGCGCGAAACCGGCCCCGTCGAGTGGTACGTCTCGCAGGGCTACGCCTATGTGCACGCCGACGTGCGGGGCTCGGGCCGCTCCGAGGGCGAGTTCTCGTTCATGGGCAAGGACGAGCAGGACGATTACGCCGAGTTGATCGCATGGATCGTCAAACAGGACTGGTGCACCGGCAAGGTCGGCGGCATCGGTCAGTCGTATTACGCGATCGCGCAATGGCTGATGGCCTGCGCCAATCCGCCGGGGCTTGCCTGCATCGCGCCGTATGACGGCCTCGTCGATCAGTATCGTGGCTCGAACTACCACGGTGGGATTTTCTGCTCGTATCGGCCGACCTGGTACACGTGGCTGCGCGCTGACAACCAGCACCGGCCGGTGAACAAGCAGGGCCGCAACGTGATGCGGTTCGATCTCGCCGGCGCGATCATCGAACACACGCTCGACGACGACTTCTGGCGCGAGCGTTCTCCTTATTGGCGACTGGGCGACGTGAAGATTCCCGTCCTGTCGATCGGCCACTGGGGCAAGATGGGACTGCACCTGCGCGGCAACATCCTCGGCTACGAGGAACTGACATCGCCGAAGAAGCTCGTGGTGACTGGCGCAAAGAACACGTTCGAAGCGCACCACATGTTCGATCAGATCGAATTCCACGAGAAGGAATGCCTGCCGTTCTACGACCGTTATCTGAAAGGCATCGACAACAGCTTTATGGATGGGCCGCCGGTGAAAATCTTCGTGCGCGGCGCGAATGTTTGGCGCGAAGAGAAGGAATGGCCGCTGAAGCGCGCCAAATATGTCCCCTACTATCTGCGCAAAGAGCCGTCCGGCAGCCTCACCTCGATCAACGACGGTTCGCTCAGCACCGAGAAGCCGGGCGCGAATGATGAAGGAACGACCTACTCGTATCCCGACTGGGAGTGGGTGAACGGCGTCGCGGCGATGGATCCACAGGGGCGGCCCGATCCGGTGCGGCGCGTGCTGACGTTCACCACCGCACCGCTCGAATCCGACGTCGAGGTGACGGGACCGATCGTACTAAAGCTGTTCGCCTCATCGACCGCGATCGACACGCAATTCATCGTCAAGATCGCCGACCAGCATCCGCAAGACGAGGCCGCACGCAAGCGCGGCGATCAACCCGCCTTCACGCCTGCCTCGAAGGGTTGGCTGAAGGCGTCGCATCGCGAAAAGGACGAGAAACGCTCAACCAGCCTGCGGCCGTTCTACACGCACACCAATCCGCAACCGCTGGCGCCGGGCGAAATTTACGAGTTCCACATCGAGGTGCTGCCGACGTCCTACACATTCAAGAAGGACCACCGCATCCGGCTCGAAATCGTCAATTCTGATTCACCGTTGACCGATGGCATCTTTTCGCATCCCTACCATCCGACGCAGATCGGCAGCGACACGATCCACCACGACGCAGCGCATGCATCGTGCATCCTGCTGCCGGTGGTCGCGCACGGATAGGCCTCCGTATTGGACCACGGTCCAACAGAAAGCCCCTCCACCCTGATCTAGATTTGGTCCGTGCAGCGCCTGCTGCCGCACGTCCCGTCAGGGAGCGGACCATGATCGATTGGTTTGTCGGTACGCTACGCACGTACCCGGAATTGGCCATTTTTCTCGCCCTCGCGTTCGGATTCTGGATCGGCCCGATGAAGCTCGCGGGCTTCAGCTTGGGCAACGTGACGGCAACCTTGCTGGCTGCCGTGGTCATCGGGCAGCTCATGATCACCATTTCACCGAATGTGAAATCGGTGTTCTTTCTGTTGTTTCTGTTCGCTGTCGGCTACGGCGTCGGCCCGCAGTTCTTTCGAGGATTGGCGCGTGAAGGGCCAAAGCAGATCGGCTTCGCCGTGATCGTGCTGGCGTTCTGCCTGATCGTGCCGCTCATCTGCGCGAAGATGGCCGGACTCGATCTCGGCTATGCGGCGGGCCTCTATGCCGGCTCGCAGACGATCTCAGCATCCATCGGCGTTGCAACCGATCAAATTATGCGGCTCGGCTTGCCGGCGGATCAGGCGAAGAGCTTCGCCGACAAGATCCCGATCGGCTACGCCGTGACCTACATCTTCGGCACCATCGGTTCGGCCATTGTGCTCGCGAAGTTCGGACCGTGGCTGATCGGCGTCGATCTCCCGAAAGCCTGCGCGGAATATGAGAAGCAGCTCGGCGGTGATGCGGGCGGCGAGCACGTGATGTCGGCGCGGCGAAACTGGGAGGCGCGGGCCTACGTCGTCGAACCGGGCATGAAGGTCGTCGGCAAGACCATCGCGCAGGCCGAAGCGAGCGCGACAAAAGGCCGTTTCCAGATCGAACGCATCCGGCGCGGACAGGAGATCATCGAGCCGAGGCCGGATTTCGTGCTGCAAGCGGGCGACGTGGTTGCCGTTGCGGCCCAACGCGACCTTCTTGTCGATCTGCTCACCAACAGCGTCAAGGAAGTCGACGACAAACAATTGCTCGACGTTCCGGTCGAATCCTGCGACGTGCTGGTCACCAACCGCGAGGTGGACGGAAAGAGCCTGGCAGAGCTCGCCAAGAGGCCTGCAGCGCATGGCGTGTTCCTGCGCAAGATCACCCGCAACATGGTGGAGATCCCGATCCTTGCGGGCACCGAAATCCACCGCGGCGACATCCTGACTGTTGTGGGCACCAAAGCCGGCGTCGATACGGTGGCGAAAGACGTGGGCTATGCGGATCGCCCGGTGGAGGCAACCGACATCGCCTTCGTCGGAGGCGGAATCCTGCTTGGCGGTCTTATCGGCGCGCTGAGCTACAATTGGGGCGGCATTCCGATCAGCTTGTCCACAAGCGGCGGCGCATTGCTCGCTGGCTTGATCCTCGGATGGCTGCGGACGATCCATCCGACATTCGGCCGCATCCCCGGCCCCGCGCTCGCATTGATGAACACGCTTGGCTTGAATGTGTTCATCGCTGTCGTCGGCATCTCGTCAGGTCCAGGCTTCGTCGCGGGCCTGAAAGAGGTCGGCATCAGTCTGTTCTTGTGGGGCATCATCGCGACTTCGATCCCGCTCATCATCGCAGTCTATGTCGGCCACTACGTCTTCAAATTTCATCCCGCGATCCTGTTCGGAGCTTGTGCTGGCGTGCGCACCACGACCGCGGCACTCGGGATGATCCAGGAAGCCGCGAAAAGCAAAATCCCGGCTCTCGGCTACGGCATGCCCTACGCAATCGGAAACACGCTTCTGACCATCTTCGGAATGGTGATCGTGCTGTTGATGGCGCACTGACACCGTAAACAGGAGACGCGCATGAGCCAGCTCGACTATAGCAAATACGACAAGATGAGCCCGTTTGAGATCAAGGACGGCCTGATCAAGCTCGCCAAGCGCGCGATGCAAAAGAATGCGCATGCGCTGCTCAACGCGGGACGCGGCAATCCGAACTGGATCGCGACTGCTCCACGCGAAGCATTCTTCCTGTTTGGGCAGTTTGCTCTGGTCGAATGCCGGCGCACCATGGACCAGCCGAAGGCGGGACTCGCCGGCATGCCCCACGCGCCCGGCATCGCCGGACGGCTCGAGGCCTGGCTCGGAATGAATGCCGATGCGCCGGGTGCGAAGTTCATCAAAAACATGGTCGACCACGCCGTTACCGAAATGAACTTCAACGCCGACGCCTTCGTGCATGAGATCGCGGACTCGATCATCGGCGACAACTATCCGGTGCCCGACCGCATGCTGACCCACGCCGAACAGGTGGTGCACCGCTATCTGATGTGGGCGCTGTGCGGCGACAAACCGCCAGCGGGCAAGTTCGATCTCTATGCGGTCGAAGGCGGCACCGCCGCCATGTGCTACATCTTCAAATCGCTGATGGCGAACCGCATCCTGAAGAAGGGCGACACCATCGCGCTCGGCACCCCCATCTTCACGCCCTATATCGAAATCGCGGAGCTTGAGGACTACGCCTTCAAATCCGTGCACATACACGCAACACAGGAGAACCGCTTCCAGTATTCCGCCAAGGAGCTGAAGAAGCTGGAAGACCCGAAGGTAAAGGCGTTCTTCGTGGTCAATCCGGGCAATCCATCGTCAATGGCGATGGACGACGAGACGTTGAAGACGCTCGTCAATCTGGTGAAGAAGAAACGTCCGGATCTGATCCTACTCACCGACGACGTGTACGGCACCTTTGTGCCCGGCTTTCGCTCGCTGATGGCGGAGCTTCCGCACAACACCATCGGAGTCTACTCGTACTCGAAATACTTCGGTTGCACCGGCTGGAGGCTCGGCGTCATTGCGCTGCACGAAAAGAACGTGCTCGACGCCCAGATCGCCAAGCTTCCTGCAAAAGAGCTGGCTGCGCTCGACAAGCGTTACGGTTCGATTACGCTTGAGCCCCGAAAACTCAAGATGATCGATCGCATCGTGGCAGACAGCCGAGACGTGGCGCTCAATCACACCGCCGGGCTGTCACTGCCGCAACAAGTGATGATGACGATGTTCTCACTGAGCGAACTGATGGACACGCAGAAGATCTATCAGAAGGCCTGCATGGAGATCTGCCACCACCGGGTGCGGATGCTGCTCGACGGATTGCCGCTCGACGTGAAGCCGAACCCACATTTCGCAGCGTACTACGGCACGATCGATTTCGAGTTCTGGCTCCGCCGCTATGTCGGCGAGCCGATGGTCCAGTGGCTGAAGAAGAACGTGCACCCGCTCGACCTGGTGCGCCGGCTCGCGGAGGACTATTCCGTCGTGCTGCTGAACGGCGGCGGCTTCGACGCACCGAACTGGAGCGTGCGCGTGTCGTTCGCGAACCTTGACGACGACGTGTACGACGACATCGGCCGCGCGGTTCGGGCTGTGGCACGCGGTTACTACGAAACGTACCGCGCACAGGGTGGCAAGCTCAACAAGAACAGGATCAAGATGGCTGGATAGCGGGCAAGGCCTGCTTCAAATAATGGCTCGCCGTTCCTGCGGCCTTTGCTAGGCTTGCCGCAGGAACGGGGGACGCTATGAATTTTCCGCGCCGTCGATTTCTGCAAATGGCCGGGACCGGTCTCGTTTTGCCGACCATACCTCGCGCGGCTTCCGCGCAAGACTATCCGTCGAAGCCGATCACGATGATCGTGCCCTACGCCGCCGGCGGACCGACCGACACGGTCGGCCGCGTCGTCACCGAGCGCATGCGCGCGGAGCTTGGCCAGACCATTGTCTCGGAGAACGTCGGCGGCGCGGGCGGCAGCATCGGGCTCGGCCGCCTAGCCCGCTCAGCGCCGGACGGCTATACGATCAATGTCGGCAACTGGAGCGCGCATGTGGTCAACGGCGCGATCTATACACTACCCTATGATCTGAAGACGGACTTCGAGCCGATCGTGCTGCTTGCGCTCGCGCCACAGATTATCGTCGCGCGGAAGGCGATCCCTGCGTACGACCTCAAGGGGCTGATCGCTTGGATCGAAGCGAACGGCGACAAGACCACATTCGGCACTGCGGGCGGCGGCAGCCCGCCCCACGTCGGCGCTGCGCTGTTCCAGAGCATGACCAGGACGAAGGGGCCGTACATATCCTATCGCGGGAATGCGCTCGCGGTGCAGGACCTTGTGGCGGGGCAGATCGACATCGTCGTGAGCGACCCAACCACGGCGACGCCGCAGATCCGCGCCGGAACGATCAAGGCTTATGCGGTCGCCGCCCCCACGCGTCTATCAGCGCTGCCCGAAGTGCCAACGTCCGCCGAGGCCGGTTTGCCTGGCTTCACGGTCTCGACCTGGAATGCGCTGTTCGCACCTAAGGGCACGCCGAAGGCGATCATCGACACGCTCAACGCCGCGGCGGTCAAGGCATTGGCCGATCCGGCGGTGCAATCCCGTCTCTCCGCGGCCGGCCAGCAAATTCCTCCCCGCGACCAACAGACACCGGAGGCGCTCGGTGCGCTGGTGAAGGCAGACATCGACAAATGGTGGCCAATCATCAAGGCGGCCGGCATCAAGGCGGAGTGAAAGGACCCTATCGCGACTGGGCCTGAACCGGGGCAAGCATGGAAAGCCATGCCGCCGCGCCCCAAGTGATCGGCCGCCACGTGCACCGCCGCATGATGCTGTTTCCTCCCGGCGGTTTTCGGCATTATAGCTGTGTTTTTGCTTCGAAAATATGCGAGATGAAGACATAGCCAAGCGACGCGATGGAAACTGTCCTCATATTCCGGCTGGGAAGCCTCGGCGACACGGTGGTGGCGCTGCCCTGCTTTCATAAGATCGCTCAGGTGTTTCCGGACGCGCGGCGGCTCGTGCTGACCAACCTACCGGTGGCGAGCAACGCGTCAGCATTGCAGCTTGTATTGCAGGGCTCGGGATTGACCCATGGGACCATCACGTATCCAGTTGGCATGCGGAGTCTACAGGGCATCCGGACTCTGATTTCAGCGATCCGCGACAGCGGCGCGACCAAGCTGATCTACCTCACCGCGCGCCGCAGCCTTGGTCAGGTTGCTCGCGACATCGCGTTTTTTCGTTTGGCCGGAATCGAATCCGTCGTTGGCGCCCCGCTGAAGGCGTCGCACCGCAGACATTTGGTCGAAAACGACACCGGACTCGAAGAACACGAAGCCGCCAGACTCCTGCGCCAACTATCCGATCTCGGACCAGTCGATCTCGACGACAGGCGGAACTGGGATCTCCGGCTTCATCCCGATGAAATACGCGCGGCCGGCGAAGCAATCCGAAGCGCCTCCTTCGGCCGCTTCATCGCGGTTCATGTCGGCAGCAAGGTGCCGATCAATTTCTGGAAAGACGAGCATTGGATGACGCTGCTCGGGGGCATTTCCCAGGAACATCCCGATTTGGGCCTGTTCATGATCGGATCAGCCGACGAATGGGACCATGCGGCCAAGATCGCCGGCGCCTGGAAAGGCCGGGCCGTCAATCTCTGCGGTAAACTCAAACCGCGCGAAAGCGCAGCGGTCATCGAACAGGCGATGCTCTTCATGGGGCACGACAGCGGACCGATGCATCTGGCTGCCAGCCGCGGAACGCGATGTGTCGCCCTCTTCGGAAACAACAACCCACCCAAGCGATGGCACCCCTATGGGGACGGACACATCGTGTTCCACGACATGCGTGGGGTGAATTTCGTTGAGCCCTCGGAGGTTCTGGCCGCGGTTGCAGAAGCCATGCAAGGAAGGGAAATGCGCGAGGCCAGCGGTGTTGGCGTCTAGCGATGCTCCGCAACATCCATCTACGGGCTATCGTTTTCAGAATTGTCCGCTTTGTCGATTCCGCGATCTTTCGGCGCAAAGCATTGAAGCCGGAGGAGATCCGGCGCGTCCTCTTTTTGAAGTATGAGACGGCGCTCGGCACGGCCGTCAACTCGACGCCGATCTTCGAGACGATCAAGCGGTCACGATCTGACATTCATATTACGGTCGCGTGCAGCAGCGTTGCCCAGGGGGTTCTGAAGCACTGTCCTTATATCGACGAGTTGTTGCCGACAGAAAATCCTCACAAATCCTTCTGGCGTGCGGCGTTTCAGCTCTGGTACCGCGCTCTGAAGAACGGCTGGACCTTCGACTGCGCGTTGACGGATTCCGGCAATCAAAAAGCCAGGCTGGCTTTCTTGATGCTGGGGCTGCGTGCAACCATGCGAGCCGGCTTCATGAGCGATGGCATCTACCACAAGACGCTTTCTTACGACCTAGCCCTAAGTGTGCTTCAGAACAACATGAGGACCGTCGAACTTCTGGGTATTTCCTCGAGCAAAGCCACTCCCAAATTGTTCTTTTCTGAACAGGACGCCGCTGCGGCGGACCAAATCCTGTCGAACATTCCGTTCGCGAACCGAGGTCCAGTTGTCGCTTTCGTCACGCAGACGAGTGGCGGACAGCCGTCGCGATGGTTCGACGATCGATTTGCCGTTGTGGCTGACCGAATCGCAGAAATGCCAAATACGCAAATCGTCTTCGTCGGCACCAACTCGGAAGCGGCCGCAATCGATGCACTTCGCGCTCAGATGAAAAACCCCAGCGTGTCGATCGCCGGCCGGACGTCCATCGCAGAACTCTCGGCATTTCTGTGCAAGTGCGACCTCGTCGTCACCCTCGACACGGGAACGATGCATATCGCCCGTGCCGTCGGAGTCCCCGCGGTGGTGGTGGCGGCGGCTTGGCAACCCGCCCACGAGTGGCTGCCTCTCGATGTCGCCCAAATCGAAATCGTGCGGCGAAACGATATCGCCTGCCGGGAGTGCCGCAAATTCTACTGCGCCACCCATGAATGCATGGACGAGATATCCAGCGAGATGGTCATTGCCGCGATCGACAAATGGCTCAAACGCTACCCGCCAGCACCATCGGAACGCCAGCGCCGTACAACAGACAGCCTGACGAGCAAGTCGCCAAGCGTGGCATAGTTATCATTGCCGCGACGACACCACTGGCTCACTCGCGATCAGATACTAAGACGCAGTTAACTGACAGTGCGCGGTTGAGTGCCCCTCTTCGTAGAAATCGATGGAGAATCCTGCATTCGTCGCCATATCTATAATCAGAGGTTTATTGATCTTGGTGTCGTGTAGCTCCAGCACCACGATGCTATTTTGGGTGTTGCTATGCGAAAAAAAGTCCCGCAACACTTCGATCTCTGACCCTTCGATATCGAGCTTAATCAAGACCGGTTCTTGCTCCCGATCTTTCAACAAATCCACGATGCGCGCTGTACGAACCTTCAATGTGCGTTCGTAGGGTAACTGCGGATCGAAACTGCCTTCGTTTGCAGCACGGCAATAGAACGTCTTTGTCCCAGTCGCAGATGCCAGCGCAATATCTCGCGTTTCCACCGAATTGAAGATGCCGTTGATCTTAAGGTGATCGGCAATCAACCAGACGTTCTCAGGAAATGGCTCACAGGCGACAATTCGCGCCTTCGGCCAACGCGCTCTGGCTGCAAGCGAGAAAAGACCCGTGTTCGCCCCGCCGTCAATAACAAGACGCGGTTCGGGCAACTGTGCCAGGCGGTAACGATCGCCCATTGCCAATTCAAGCGCAGACTGGAAGTCGGCATCCAAATGCGAAAGCCTGAGAAAGCCTCGCAGAGGCTTTCCAGCAATCCGATATCGAAACGTAACGCGATCGTTGCGAGACAGGATTCTGAGCAGCATCAAACAAAACGGCCTCAAAAATGGCCGACTCGAATTCGCCGCCGCCAGAATTAGCTTCAATGCGCTCAGGCCAGAAGTTTGAGTGAGAATCTCACGCACTCGCGGGAACATCGGATAACAATATCCTTGCTTGAAAGGACTTAGTCTGTGGATCGCTGGGAGCTCGATCGACAGTCTCCCCGAACAACGCTCCCACCGTGCCGCGACGATACTGCTGATCGCTTGCGATCGACAAGCTCCACAATGAGATTCTTGATACATGTCGTGTAGGAGTCCCATCCACCACGCAACTGTACCGCAGCGATCGCGCTCGCGCGCATCCGCTTCTGCAACGCCGTGTCCTGCGCCAGCCGCTCAAGCCGATCGAGAATCGCATTCTCGTCGCGGATCGGGACGACGAAGCCTTCGACGCCATCCGTGAAACAATCCCGCCCTCCGGTGTTCTCGGTGGCGATCACCGGGCATCCGCAAGCCATCGCCTCGCCCATCACCGCACCGAAGCCATCTTCGATGCTCGGCAAGACGAAGGCATGCGACCGCGAGAACAGATGCTTCAACTCCAAATGCGGCACCGTGCCGACGAATTCCACATTGTCGGTCGGCAGCCGGCCCAGAATCGCCTTCATTCCCGGCGCCATGCTGCCAATGATGACGAGCTTCTTGTTGGGATGCGACAGCCGGTGAAAAGCTTTCAGCAGATAGGGAATGCCTTTGCGTAGGCTCACCTGTCCGACAAACAGCACACGGAATTCGTCGGCCGCCGGCTCTCCGGTCGGCTCGAAATGAGCCGTTGATGTGCCGAGGGGCACAACGCGAAGCCGGCTCTCCGGCACACCTTCGTCGAGAAAGCTTTGCTTCACGAATGTCGACGGCACGACGACGGCGTCGGCTTCATCGTATTCGGCCAGCTCCTTGCGGACAATCCACTGCGTCGCCACATCCGGTTCGGTGCCCCAGCGCTGATGCTCCTCCTGCATCAACCGCAACTGCACGAGAACATGCGATGAGGTGCGCTCGCACAACCAGATCCCGCCCCGCCTCTGCACGATGCGGCCACCCGACAGGCCCGAGCCCGAGAGCGCGAACAGCGCGTCACATTCCGGCATGCGACGCGCGATGAAACGTTGTTGAAACCAGTCAGTGGCCGCGTAGAGCGAGCCGTCGATGCGCGGCCACGACAAACCGACTCTGGCCTTGGCCAGCATTGGCACGTGTACCCACGGATTTGAGAAAATCAGTTCGTCGGGGATCTGCTCTCGCCGAAGCGTGAACTTCGGGAATGTCGTGAAGACGCCCGCCAGCCAATTGTCCTTGTACAATCGGCGAGCAAGGTGAAAGCTGTGAAATCGGCCCCAGGTGGCCATCACAACGCGCATCGTCATATCTTCCAAAGTCGCTTGGCCCGAACCAGAATTAGCACTCTGGACGCTTCGTGGGGCTGCTATTTGCCGGAAATGTTAATCACGGCCATTCCTGCGAGCGCTGCCGGGCGGCTCGCTCTCAATTGGTCCGCTTAAACAAAAAGCCTGCAAGTCGGTCGAGTTCTCGTCTGATCAAGCCAACCGGCCAATGCACCGACTGGAAAACGAACGCCTTGAGCGGCAGATCGAGAAGCTCGCAAAAAACCCACACAGCCACAGCCGCGGTCAGAATTTCCGGAATGACGAGCACCGCAGCCATGCCGGACACACCAAAGGACGCGATCGCCGGCACCGCGAGCACCACGGCCACGGCGGTACCGCACAGATGCACAAGCGCCGGTGCAAGGATGCGGTTGATGCCGAGCAGCACGCTTAGAACGGCATCCCCATAAGCACCAATGATGAAACCAATCCCCAACACCAGACAGAGCCAAAAATCGAATGCGATCTTGCCATGCGTCCAGATTGAAAAGATCGGGTGCCCCAACAGCATCAGCCCAGCCATCGCAGCAAGCGACGCCCAAAGCTGCGTCTGGCAAAAACCTTCGGTCAGATGGATGACAACGTCGTGACGTTTCTCTGCGTAGGCCCTCGTCGTCTCGGTTTGCAAAGATTGCGAGAACAAGGTCGCGAGCGTGCGCGCTGCGCGCGTGTAAGTCACGGTGACACCGAACGCCGCAACCGCCGACGCGCCAGCCATGTGGCCGAGAATGATACGTGGCACCTGTATGATGAAAATATTGACGGAGATATAGAGCAGAAATTGCGCGAGCGATGGCCGGACGAGCCTGCGGAGGGTCGCCGCGTCGAAGCGCCGGAGATCCAATGACAGCCACGGCACCCAGTAGCGGGCAAGCGCAACGTGGACGAGAATGCTAAGGCAAACCGACGCCACGAGCACCGCCGCGACGGAAACCGGACCGCCTCCGGCGTAAACCGCGCCCGCAATCACGATCAATTCGACGACGCGGATGATCGCAGCTGCAACAGTCGCGAGCGCATTACCAATCGTGACGCTTACGGGAGCCGAAAGAACTGGAACGAATACAGTCAGCACGACGCTCGCGAGCGACAGCATCGTCACCACCACGACATCATGCAGAGGAATCGCGTGCACGCCGAGCAGCACTCGCGGATCGACGAACGAAAGCCCGATCCAGGCCATCAGAAGAACCGCGGCGACGAACGCGATGCCGGCGGCCAATGCGGTTGCACTGATCTTGGAAGCACTCTCACGATCGCCAGCCCCGACGGCAAGTGATATCTCGACAGCGGAGGCGGTAAACATGCCGAAGTTCGTCAGCGCACCGAAGCTCGCTATGGCCGACAGAATCAGCCACTCGCCATAAATTTCGACGCCCCATTGCGACAGCAAGATCGGCACGAGGATGAAGACGTAGCCAACCTGCACCGCACGCGCGAAGGACATCGCCGCGAGGCTTTCCCAAATTCTCCGCCGGAGCGAACGGGTCATGGACGCGGGCTTTCAGCCACAGCGATTCCGATTTCCTTCAAGGCGGATGCCAAACGCGAACCGTAGTCGTAGCGCGAGTCGAGGCAGCGTGCACGTCCCGCGGCCGCGATCTTTTTCCGCTCCTCGGGATGCGCGAGATAATAGCGGCACTTCTCGACCAATTCATCGTCGGAGCTGAAATACTCCGCCTCGACGCCCTCCTCGAACAGCGCGCGATGCTCGTCGGTGCGTTCCGCAAGCATGAAGCCCCCGCACGCAGGGATTTCCACCGAACGAGTGGTCTGAAGATCGCGATTGATCTTCCGCAAGAAGCAAAGGTTGATATCGGAGCCTGAGATCGCACACGCGTAATCGCCCCCGATCACATCGCGACCTTCGATCCTTACGCCGTTGACGGGAGTCGGCCAACGACCCCAGAACGAGCCCCACACTCGAACGCTGATTCCCGCACGTGCGAGTCTGCCGACGGAGGCCGCACGCTCCGCCTCGTAGGTACCGATGAAGCTGACGACACTGCGGAAGTTATCCGTAAGCCCATCGGACATCGGACGATGTGTTTCCGGGTCGAATGCATTCGGCATGAACACGACACGTGGGCAACCTTCGCGTTGAAGCTCCGCGACATTGTAAGACTTCGTCGTTATGAACGCGTGATAACAATCAAGATGCCGATCGAAATCGTGCGAACGATTGTGACGCGCCGCCATGTCGTCGGGCGAAAACCCGACGATCCTGCAAGAGGGATTGTAAGCCTCGATGGCCTCAAGGGTGCTCCGGCGAACATAGAGACCCTTATCGATCCAAACGATATCGGGCTTTACACGGCGCGCGGTTGCAGCCATAGCGGCGTTGAGTCCGGAAGGTTCGGGAATGGAAACTGGAAGGCCCGCTCGATAGAACCGGGACCGCACGCGATAAGAGAGACGCGCCGGGCTTTCGAATTCATTTGCCGCGAGAATCGTCAATTGAAAGCCAAGCGACATCAACGCGCGGCCCCTTTGCTCGCCGGTCCAACCTGACGTCATATCTCCGACAAAGAGAACGTTCATTCGCTCTTCAAGACCGATACCGGTTTTACAGAAGGACGACCGGGATGCCCGCCTCGCCCCAATTACCGGAGTTCAAGCCGATCCACGGTGATTTTGCGATCAGCCCCGCCCGCTGATAACTATCTTTTATCAAGCGCTGGAGACGATTGCCAATCTGCACGAGATTTGTGCTTAACTTCTCGCGAGGACACCAACGTGATGCCCGAAGCGAAACAAGACGCAGCAGATTTTAAAGCGGAAATCTACGGTCGCTACGTGTCCTCCGGCGCCGCCGGATACACACCCAACTTAGATCAGGATCACACGGCAGCGCTTCACCATTTGAGGCATGTCGCCCGGACGTTCTTTCCAGCCGATCGACAAGCACGAATTGTCGACATCGGCTGCGGGCATGGAAACTTCCTTCGGGTCTCGAAAGAGCTTGGTTATTCGAATTTGGCCGGCGTGGACCTGTCTCAGGAACAGGTGTCGCTTGCGCATCGCTTTGGCGTCGATGTCGTGCAATGCGGCGACATGATGCAATTTCTCCGGACCCAGCCCTCGAGCAGCATCGACGTCGTGATTTCGTTCGACATTCTCGAACATTTGACCAAACCCACGGTCATGGAAGTGATGCGGGAGGTCAGGCGCTGCATCAGGCCAACCGGATGCTGGCTCATTCACGTGCCAAACGGCGCCTCGCCTTTCGTGGGAAGAATTCTGCACGGCGACTTCACGCATGAGACCGCATTCACGACACAGTCCCTAAGGACGTTGTTGCGCTCACACGATTTCGGCTCGATCGAATTCTTCGAAGACGCACCGGTGCCGCACGGCATCGTCAGCTTTATCCGAGCTATGCTTTGGAAGATTCTGTCGCTGTGCTGCCGGGCCTTTGTCGCCATCGAAACGGGACAATGGCGTCGTCCTGCAATTTACACCCAAAACCTGCTAGCCGTTGCACGGCCGCAAGACACTCGTTAGACGCTTAAGCCTTCGATCTTGAGGCCAGACGCTCTTCCGCCATCCGGTGCAGTGCGCCGCGATCGACTTTGTTGGTCGAGGCAAGCGGCAAATCGTCCACGAACCAGACAAAGCGCGGGTGCTGATAGGCCGGTGCATTCTCGAGCGCGAACTTCTTGATCGCGTCCTCCTTCGGATGACGGCCCGCCTTCGGAATCACGAAAGCCACCGGCTTGGTGCCCTTGATGTCGTCGTCGACCGGCACCACCACCGCCTGCCCCACGTCCGGGTGCCGCTCCAACATGCGCTCGACGTCGGCGGGATAGATGTTCTCGCCGCCCGACACGAACATATCGTCGGCACGACCGACGAAATAGTGGAAGCCGTTCTCGTCGCGGCGGAACACATCGCCGGTGACATAGAAACCGTCCTTGGTGATCGGCGCCGGTACGTCCGGCCGGTTGTAGTAGCCATTCATCACCGCGGGCGCTTTCATCTGCAACACGCCCTGCTCCGCATTCAGATTATCGCCGTCGGCGAGGCGCATCTCGATCGCCGGATGCGGATAGCCGACCGACGCCTCCGGCTGCGGCAGGCCCTTCGGATGCGGGCCGAACACGATCATGCCGGCTTCCGTCGTGCCATAGGCATTGGTGACCTTGGCTTTGGGGAACGCGCGATGCGTCGCTTCCATCAGACTCGCGCTCACCGGCGCAGAGCCCATGCGGATGAACTCGACGCTGGACAGGTCCGTATCGGTCATCAGGTCGCGCTCGCGCAGCATCATCGCAATCATCGGCGGTACTGCCGTCAGCCATGTCGGACGGTAGCGACCAATCGCCTCGATATACGCCCGTGCCTCGAACTTCGGGAGCAGGACGATGGTGGCGTGCGCCGCAACCGCAAGCTTGGCAAGCGCCAGCGCGTTCATGTGGTAGAGCGGCGCGGCGATCAGATAGCGGTGGCGGTCGAGACCAGGCTGGAGCCGCATCTGCACGACCCAGAGATGGCTCTGGTGAGAAAGGATGACGCCCTTCGGCCGCCCGGTCGAACCGGACGTGTAGAGAAACATCGCGGGCTCGCCTGACTTGGGCTTCACCGACTCGAAGGGACCCGGGTCGATGAACTCGTCGAAGCCGTCGGCTTCCTCCGAACCGAACAGGATATGCGGAAGACTGTGAGGCACATCCTTCTTGCTCGCGTCGTCGCAGAACACGAGCTTGGCGCCGCAGTCTTCGAGGATCGTATGGATGGTCTTGCGCGGGAAACGGTAGTTCACCGGCACCGCGACGAAACCGGCGCGCATGATGCCGAAATAGGCAGCGATGTATTCAGCACGATTTGCAGCCAGGATCGCAACACGATCGCCGCGCTGAAGCCCGCGCCTTACGAGCGCGCGGGCAACGCCCATCGCCATCGCGTCGAGCTCGACGTAGGTGTATTCGCAGGGGCCCTCTTCGCCGCCGAGATCAATGATCGCGACCTTGGACATGTCCTGGTCGCGGCGGATCAGATCGCCGAGGTTCTCGAATTCAGCCATTTACGGATCAACTACGCCCGGCTGACGCGTTTCTCAAGCCTTGGGGGGCGGAGGCGGCGCGGTAAAGTAAGTGCCGCGGCCACTCGCCAGAAGCTTCCCTTTTTCGTCGTAAATGGAGGCTTCCGCGGTCGAGAACTGGCTGCCCATGCGAACGATCTTGCCCTTGATCGTCAGATCGCCCGGCAACGCCACGGCGTGATAGTCCACGCGCATGTCGATGGTCGGCACGCCACGGCCGATCTTGCGAACCATCGCCCAGTCGGCACCGAGGTCGATCAGGGTCGCGAGAATGCCGCCATGGGTGAAGCGGCGCTCGAGGTTGACCACCCACTCCTCGCGCCAGGTCGCCTTGATCTCGATTCCATCGTCGTGGACGGCGACGACCTTCAGGCCGAGCCACTTATGGTACGGCGCGCGCGTGACGAGCTCTTGAACCTGCTCGACGGTGAGGTTTGCAGGTTCGGTCACGGCGTCACCACAACCTTGCCGATGACCTTGCGGTCTTGAATAAGCCGCAGACCTTCCGCGGCTTGCTCCAGCGGCAGCACCTTATCCACCACCGGCTTGATCTGGCCTTTCTGGATCAGGGCCATGAGGCCCGCGAGATCGTCGTCGTAGAAGCTGTTCGAGCCCTTGATCTCGATCTCGAAGCTCCAGACGTAGCGCAGATCTTCCTTCGGGTCGTAGCCCGCGGTCGCGCCGCAGACGAGCAGCTTGCCGCCGCGCTTGAGGCAGCGCAGCGACGGCACCCAGGTGTCACCGCCGGTGAAATTCACGACGACATCGACGCCGCCGTCGTAGGTGCGGCGCTGCGGCTTGCCGTATTTCTCGACCGCCCACTTCGACCAGTCGGTCTTGGTGTAATCGACCACTTCGTCGGCGCCCATGTCCTTCAGCGCCTTCAGCTTCTCATCGCTCGACGCACAGGCGATCACCTCAGCGCCAAGGAGCTTGGCGAGAACGACGCAGCCCGTGCCGACGCCTCCGGAGGCGCCGAGAACGAGCACGCGATCGCCCTTCTTCACCGTGTTGTGGGTGATCAGCATGCGGTGCGCAGTGCCATAGGCGACCGGCAACGACGCCGCATCCTCGTAGCTCACGCCGTCAGGCATCGCGACGAGTTGGTCGGCCGCGACAAGGCAATATTCCGCCATGCCGCCGTCGAGCATCTCGCCCATCAGGCCCTTCTTCTTGTTGACCGGATTAACCAGCACGCGATCGCCGGCCTTCCACTTGGTCACGCCCGCGCCGACCTCGGTGACCTCGCCGGCCATATCGAGGCCGATGATCACAGGCAGCGGCACCTTGATGCCCGGCATGCCCTTCACGGTGAACACGTCGTGATAATTGAACGACGACGCGCGAACGCGGATCACCACGTGACCCTCAACCGCCTTCGGCTTCGGATAGTCGGTGACGACTTCGAGATCGTCCAGCGAGCCGTGCTTGCGCAGCACGAGCGCTTTCATCGTTTGACTCAAGAGACTGTTCCTTGTGTTCGGCGGTCTTATTGCTTTGTGGTCTCAACCATCCGGTTCACGTGCGTACTGACGTTTTCACACTCGACGCCGTAAACGTGGATGGAGATCGCAGGTCTCGTGCCGGAATTACCGAGCCTGTGGATTTGGTCAAGCCCCGCACCGGCATAGCAACTATAGCCTGGATGGCGCGGCTCGGTGCGAAGCGGTTGCGCTTTGGACGCCGCGGCGTCCCAGGTGAAAATCGTCTCCTCCAGGGCATTCTCGTAGACGCCATAGGCGCACCAGGTGTGGTGCGCGTGCGGCGGGCTGAACTGGCCTGTGCCCCAGACGATGGCCAAGATCGTGAAGCGCCCGGCAGGGTCCGCGTAGATGACGTGGCGCGCGTAGCAATCGGTCTTGCTCGCGCATTGCTCGGGGCTGAGCAGGTCCGGCTCGGCGACGGCCCGCTTCAGGGCAACCTTGATCCGCTCGGCCTTGGCAGCCGGCTCCTCGAAACAGGCGGCGCTGATCTCGGCGGCGAGTGCCCCCACCCCACCGATCGCGCGCGGAAGCGGAGCCGCACCCGAATCGGAAAGCCGTTGCGCCTGAGCCATAATCAGCCCTCCTAAATATCTGACAAAGCGCCAGAAAATCGCCAAAGCGCGCGAAGACGAACGCGCTTTAGGACGTTCATACTGTATCAAAGCACAATATTAGGTCAATATTCTATTATATGCGATTAATGCAGCATCTTTATCCTAATATTGCATCTCAACTCGAAACGATTGTCCTATATCAGAATACGGTTTCGGGCAGGCACAAATGAGCGCCGGCCCGCACGTGCGGACCGGGCGAAAGGCATTTCGGCTTTGGAGGGATCAGCGCTTGGGCAGAGCGGCCAGGAATCCGGCCAGATGGTGCTTCCACACCGCGGCACGCATGGATGTGTAGTGCCCCTGCGTCTGCGGGCTTGCGGGAACTGTTACGCAGCGCGCGCCGGCAACGCGCGCAACGCCCGCCTCCAGCACGCCAAGTTCCGGCGGATTGATCGCATCGTCCGCGAAATTGATCGCGAACAGCAGCGCCTTGATCTTCTCCAGGTCCGGCGACGGGTCGTAGTCCATCGTCGCTTCGATCTGATAAAGCCGGTTGTTGGCGTCGCCCTTCTTCGCGCGCTCGACGAGCTGCTGATAGAGCGTGTCGCCCTTCTCGCGGGTCGGCGCCATCTCCTGAATGCGAACCACGCTTTGAGTCATCAGGCCCGACAGCGGTGCGACGCGCACCCAGTTGGTCGGCTGCGTCTCGTAGTCGCCGTTCTTCCACTCCGGATCGTTGCGGATCGCCTCGACATTGATCTTGCGCTGGATCCAGTTGCGGCCGCTCATCGGCCCCGGCTGGCTGGCGATCGGTACCAGCGCGCCCATGAAGTCCGGAAACATCTCGCCGAACATCCAGGTCAACATGCCGCCGAGCGAGATGCCCATGATCAACTTCATCCGAGCGATACCCAGATGCTCGGTCAGCAACTTATGCTGCGCAACCACGACGTCGTGCAGCCGATAATGCGGGAAGCGTGCGCGAAGCCCGTCGCTCGGCTTGCTCGACTGACCGAAGCCGATGATATCCGGGACAACGATGAAGTGCTTGGTCGCGTCGAGCGGATGGCCGGGGCCGAACAGCTCGCCGCCGAGCGTCGGCTCAAGCCAGGTCTTGCCGGTGCCCGTGGTGTTGTGGATCAGCAGGACGGCGTTCGTGATACGGCCGGCAGAGTCCCGTTCCGGGATACCGAACGTGGTGTAATGCAACCGCAACTCGGCCAGCGTCTCGCCGCTGCCGAAGCGGAAATCCTTAATGATGAAATCGCTCTCGCGCTGATCGGGATAGGTGCTCATGGAGCGGGAGATAACGGATTTGCATTCCGCTTCGCAAGGACGCACGGGTCAAGCCCGGGCATGACACCTGTGCGGGCGCGCGGGATTGCCCGACAGAACTGCGATCAGTAGTTTAGCCCCTCAAAATCAGCCGGTTGGAGTATCGAACAATGAAAGAGAATTTCCGCCAATTCCTGGACCGGCTGCGGGGCGCGGGTGAACTGGTCGACCTGAAGCAGCCAGTCGATATCCGGCATATCGCGACGCTCGTAGATCAGGCCAAGACCGCGCTCTATTTCCACAACGTCATCGGCTACGACGTGCCGGTCGTGTCCGGCATCATCCGCTCGAAGGAGCGCGCCGTGATGTCGATGGGCTGTCAGACCTTCGGCGAGATCGAGCACAGGCTCGCTGCCGCGATCGCAAATCCCATCTCGCCGAAATACGTCAACGGCTCGCCGACGCGCGAGGTGGTGATGGAGGGCGACGACGTCGACCTGTTCAAGCTGCCGATCCCGATGTCGTCGATCTACGATGGCGGCCCGATGATCACCGCGGGTGTGGTGATCGCCAAGGACCCGGAGCTTGGCATCAACAGCGGCATCTATCGCCTCATCGTCAAGGAAAAGGCGTTGACCGGCATCGACATCGTCACACCGAACAACATGCGCCTGTTTGCTCAACGTGCCCTGGAGCGAAACGAACCGCTGCCGATCTCGATCTCGATCGGCGTGCATCCGTTCGAGTTCGCCGGCGCGGGCTTCCGCGCACCTCTTGGTGTCGATGAAATGGGAATCGCCGGCGGGCTTCGCGGCGAGGCGGTGCAGCTTGCGCCCTGCTCCACCATCGACGTGCCGTACATCGCCGACGCCGAGATCGTGCTGGAGGCCGAAATCCTGCCGACCGGCTGGACCTGGCCGGAAGGCCGCTTCGGCGAATTCACGCGGCTGATGGGCGGGCTGCACTGGAATCCGCTCGTCCGCATCAAGGCCGTCGCGATGCGCAAGGACGCGGTCTACTACAACCTGCACATGCCGTGGGAGAACACCTGGCTCGCGGCACCGACGCGCTACACCGCGATCCGGCAGGCGCTGAAGACCGCCAACGTGCAGGTCACCGGTCTCAACGTAACGCTCGGCGGCTGCGCGTTCTGGCACGCGGTCGTGCAGATCAAGAAGGGCGCGGCAGGCGACGGCAAGAACGCGCTGCTGGCTGCGCTGTCGGTGATGGACCTGAAGCACGTCGTGGTGATTGATGACGACATCGACATCAACGATCCCAACGACGTGGAATGGGCAATCGCCACGCGTGTGCAGGGCGACAAGGACATCGTGATCGTGCCGGGCGCGCGGGCAAAGCCCCTCGACCCGAGTCTGCTGCAAGGCGCGGGCGTGGTGCCGATCGGCGCGAAGGTCGGCATCGACGCGACGATGCCCGAGCACATTCCGAAGGAACACTACGAGCGCATCACCTACGCCTATGCCGAGACCGCGAAGGTGGACGACTACGTGAAGGGCAAGACCGACAAGGCTGGCAAGGCAGGCGATCATAAAGCGATGGAGGCGCTCGCGGAGAAAATTCTTGCCGCGATCGACAAAGAGCCCCTCTACTACACCGACATTTCGGAGCGGTTCTCGGAATACGATTTCCGCACCGTCGCTCGCGCGCTCGGCTATTTGCATCAGACCGAGAAGCTATGGCAGGACCCGCGCGGCAAGATGTGCGTCCGAGGGAGCAAGTTCGCGGCCGTGCTGCCAGTGAAGAAGTAGCGGCCGCAACGAACGCAACACTGCGTGCGGCGGGCCTAGCCCGCCGCTGCTTTATGGGGACTATCAGGGCATGATCATCGATACTCACACCCACGTCATCGCGACCGATACGAAGAAGTATCCGCTCGCGCCGCTGTTCGGAAAGCAATCCACCTGGTCGGAGGCGCATCCGATCGACTACCCGGACATGGTGAAGGCCAACATCGAGGCCGGTGTCGACAAGGCCGTACTGGTGCAGGCGTCGTCGGCCTACGCGTTCGACAACTCCTACACAGCGGACTCGGTCGCGGCGCATCCCGAGCGCTTCACCGGCGTGTTCTCGGTGGACGTGGTCGCGCTCGACGCGCGGGAGAAGATGAAACACTGGATGGGCAAAGGCCTCACCGGCATGCGCATCTTCACCTCCGGCTCTACTCAAGCCGCGCAGACCACGTTCTTCGCCGAAGAAGCCGCTTACCCGGCCTGGCAATACGCCAACGATCAAGGCCTCTCGGTCTGTATGCAGATGCGCCTCGAAGGCCTGCCGCTGCTTGAGACGCTGCTCAAGCGTTTCCCGAAGGCGCCGGTGATCCTCGACCATTTTGCCCGCGCCGACGCCGCCGACGGTCCGCCCTATGCCGGAGCCGAGGCGCTGTGGGCTCTCGCGAAATATCCCAACGTGTATCTGAAGGTGACTCACCGCCCGATTGAACAATCGATGAAGGGCAAGGCGACGCCGGAGACCTTCCTCGGCAAGGCCGTCAAGGAATTCGGCTCGGACCGCATGATGTGGGGCTCGAACTTCCCCGCCGCGCCCGAGACGCTGCCGGAGCTGATCGCGATGGCGCGCAAGGCGCTTTCCTTCCTGTCGCAGGCAGACCAAGATTGGATTTTCTACAAGACCGCGCTCAAGCTCTATCCGGCGCTGGCGAAGAACTAAGGGGGTGACGCCGTGGCTGACAAAATGAAACTTCACACGCTGCTCGGCAGTTACCCGAACGTCGTCGCGCTCAAGGACGGGCGCGTGAAATCCGATCTCGTCGAGTGGGATTTCCCGGACTTCCCGGTGCCGAACCGCGGCTTCAAGCCGATGGTGCGCGAGCATCGCTTCGATACCGGCGAGCTCGCTATCGTCACCTTCCTGCAAGCGAAGGTTTATGGCCTGCCCTATGTGCTCCTTCCCGCCACTGTGCTCGGCCGCGGTCAGCTTCACACTGTCGCCTACAATTCCGAACGCGGCGTGATGAAGCCGTCGGACCTCAACGGCAAGAAATTCGGCGTGCGTTCCTACACGCAGACCACCGGCATCTGGGTGCGCGGCATTCTCGCCGAGAGCTACGGCGTCGACTGGTCGAAGGTCGAGATCACGACAATGGAAGATCCGCACGTCGCGCAATACAAGGACCCGTCGTTCGTGAAGCGCGCACCGGAGACGAAACAACTCGCGCAGATGCTGATCGACGGCGAAGTCGATGCGGCGCTGATCGGCGACAAATTTCCCGACCCACGCTTCAAAACACTGATTCCGGATGCCGAGGCCGCCAACAAGAAGTGGGCGATGGATCACGGCGGCGTGCCGGTGAACCACATGGTCATTGTTCGCGAAAAGATCGCGAAGGAACGCCCGGATGTCGTGAAGGAGGTCTTCCGTCTCTTCAAGGAGGCGCGGAAGCTCGACACCAACGCACCGACCGGCGCGCTCGACCCATATCGCTTCGGCGTCGAAGCGAACCGCGAGGCGCTGGAACGGATCATCGACTACTCGGTGAAGCAACAGATGATCCCGAAGAAGATTGCAGTGGACGATCTGTTCGACGACCTGACCCGCTCGCTCGTGTGATGCGCGCGCTCGCCGCTCTCGTCTTGCTTGCCGCGGCGATCATTCCCGCCGCGGCGCAGAACGATGCGGCGAGCTTCCCCAATCGCCCGATCAAGATCGTCGTGCCGTTCCCGGCTGGCGGGCCGACCGACATCAACATCCGCATCATCGCTCAGAAGATGAGCGAGAGCTGGGGCCAGGGTGTCGTCATCGAGAATCGCCCCGGCGCCAACACCGGAATCGGTGCACAGATGGTCGCGAAGTCCGTGCCGGACGGCTACACGCTGCTCGCCGCCATGGACACCACGCTGGTGATGAATCCGGCGACCGGCGTCAGCATGACCTACGATCCGTTCAAGGACTTCGCGCCGGTCACACTGACGGCGAAGAACACCTCGCTGCTCACGGTGCGAGCAAGCGACGGACCGAAGACGATCCAGGAGCTGATCGCGCACGGCAAGGCGAGCACTGTGAAATTGAACTACGGCGCGGGCATCACCATCACGCGGCTCGCCGGCCAGACGTTCGCCAAGGCCGCAGGGATCGAGGTGGTGCTGGTGCCCTACAAGGGCAGCGCCGAGGTGGTGCAGGGCCTCCTCACCGGCAGCGTCGATTTCATTGTGGACGGCATCGCACCGAGCCTGCCGCTTATCCATAGCGGGCAATTCCGGCCGCTGGCGAAGCTCAACAACCGGCCGCTGACCGCCCTGCCGGATCTCAAGCCGCTCGGCGAAGCCGCAGGCCTGCCAATCGACGAGATGTCGAGCTGGATTGGTCTGGTTGCACCAGCCGGAACGCCACCCGCAATCATCGACAAGATTCAACGCGAGGTCGTGCGCGTCTATACCGACCCGGAGGTGGCGAGCCGTCTCGACAAGACCGGCATCACGCCGGTGACGACGACGCCCGCGGAGTTCGATACATTCTTCCGTGCCGAAGCGGAGCGCTGGGCGAAGGTCTACAAAGAGAGTGGCATCAGGCTCGACTGACAGGGAGTGCGAACATGGCAGAGCAACAGGCGAGCGACGAGCCGAAGGCGCGCATCGGGCTGATCATCCCCTCGGTCAACACCTACAGCGAGCCGCAGTTCAACCGCTTCGCGCCTGCCGGCCTCGGCATTCACATCGCCCGCGCCCGCGTCGCCGGCGAATGGAAGCGTCCGTTGCCGGAGCTGAAGGACGAGATCGCAACGGCATCGAAGCTTCTTTCCGACGTAAAACCGAGCGCCATCGTGTTCCACTGCACCGACACCTCGATGACGCAGGGCCCGCAAGGCGAAGGCAAGATTCTCGACATCGTACAGGACGCGACCGGCATTCCGGCGATGGCGACGAGCCGTCTCGTGCTCGAAGCCTTGCAGAAGCTCGGCATGAGGAAGGTCGTGCTGCTCACGCCCTACAAGAGCAACAAGGCCGTAATCGATTATCTCACCGCCGCGGGCATCGAGGTGGTCCGCGATATCGCGATGAAGCTCGAAGCGCTCGATTTCGGCTCGGTGACGCCTGCACAATGGACCCAAATGTCGAAAGAGATCGATGGGCCGGACGTCGACGGCGTATTCCTGAGCTGCACCAACACGACGCAGATCGATGCGATTGCCGATATCGAGAAGCTGCTCGGCAAGCCGGTTGTGAACAGCAACCAGGCTGTCCTTTGGGGCTGCATGAAAAAGCTGCAAGAGAAGCTTGTGCCGATCGCGCCGATGCCGAAGCTCGGCCGGCTGATGACGCAGTTGAATTAATCCAGAGGCGCGCAAGGCGCCCGACCGGCCTCATGCTTGAGGAGCATCGCGCAACGATGCGTCTCGAAGCATGGGGGCCGCCCACATCCTTCGAGACGCGGCCTTCGGCCGCTCATCAGGATGAGGGCGGAGAGAGATGGGAGGACATCGCAATGAAACGTCTCGCACTGTGTGCGCTTACCGCTTTTGCTTTAGCGTTTACTTCGCCAGCCTTGGCGCAAAACTATCCCACCCGCCCCATCACCATGATTGTGCCGTTTGCACCTGGCGGGCCTGCGGACGTCCTCGGCCGCCTGATCGGCCAGGAGATGAGCAAAGACCTTGGTCAGCAGGTCGTCGTGGACAACCGCCCCGGCGCCAACACGATCATCGGCGCGCAAGCCGTGGCCCGGGCCAATCCCGACGGCTACACGATCCTGCTCGCGATCGACGGCACGCTGGTGATGAACCCGTTCCTCTACACCAACCTTGCCTATGATCCGTTCAAGGACTTCGAGCCGGTGTCGCTGGTGGCCGCCGTGCCATCAGCGCTGATCGCAAGCCTCAAGAACTCAGCAAACACGCTGAAAGAGGTCATCGACATCGAGAAGGCGAAGCCGGGTACGTTCCAGATCGGCGTCTCGACGCCAACCTCGCAGGTTGCAGTCGGTCTCCTCAACATGCGCGCGGGCACCAACATGGTCATGGTGCCCTACCGCGGCGGCACCACGCAGATCACCAGCATGCTCGCAGGCGACATCCCGCTCGGGCACGAGAGCGTCAACGTCTCGCTGCCGCTCTATCGCGAGAAAAAGATCAAGATCATCGCGCTGACCGGCACCAAACGGCTCGGGCTCGCGCCGGAAATTCCGATCATCGCGGAAACGTTCCCCGGTTTCGACCTCGGCATCTGGCAGAGCGTGGTCGCGCCGGCCGGCACGCCGAAGCCGATCATCCAGCGGCTGCATGGCTCCATCAACAAGGCGCTTCAAACCGCCGAGGTGCGCGACAAGCTGATCGCGGCAGGCATCGAACCAACCGGCAGCAAGAGCCCGGAGGAATTCGCGTCCTTCGTCAAGTCGCAAGCCGAGACCCGCAATCAGGTCATCAAGGCGGTCGGAATCAAGATCGAGTAACGTACGCTACTGCTTCGAGACGAGGCCCAGCTCCGGGATCAGCTTCTCGTATTTCCGGTTGTCGGCATCGATCTTCTTGGCGAAACCATCCGGCATTCCGGCAACCACATCATAGCCGAGCTCGACGAGCTTCTTGCGAAGCTCCGGCTCCTGCGCGATCGCCTGCGCCGCTTCGCTGATCTTCTTGACGATCGCAGGCGGCGTACCGGTCGGTGCAACGAGGCCCGCGACCGATTCCACGTCGAAACCCGGATGGCCGCTTTCCTCCAGCGTCGGCACATTCGGCAGCACGGACGAGCGTTTCTGATCGGCCGTAATGATCGCGTGGACCTTGCCGGTTTCCAGAAGCGGCATGACCGAGATCGTCGTTGCAATGATGAGCGGGATTTGCCCAGCCAAGAGATCGTTCACCGACGGCGCGGTGCCGCGATAGGTGATCTGCGTCAGCTTGATGCCGGTCGCCTTCTGCAACATCTCACCGGAGATGTGGTGCGGTGTGCCGATGCCTGGCGTTCCGTAAGACAGCCCTTCCGGCTTGGCTTTGGCTTCCTTTACCAGATCGGCCAATGTCTTGATCGAGCCGCCCGCCTGAGTCAGCAGCACCAGCGGCGCGGTCGCAAGCAGCGAAACCGGCACGAAATCACGCTGCACGTTGAACGGCGGATTGCGCTGCATGTGCTGATTCATGATGTCGGCATTGGTCAGCATCAGCAGCGTATAGCCGTCGGGCACTGCCTTGGCTCCCGCGGTTGCACCGATGATGCCGCCGGCTCCGACCTTGTTCTCGACCAGAACCGGCTTGCCCAAACGCGAGGTCAGGCGCTCGGCGAACAGGCGCGCGAGGATGTCATTGCCGCCACCCGCCGCCTGCGAAACGATCACGGTGATCGGCCGCGCCGGAAAGTCATCGTTGCTCAGGGCGCCGGTGACGCTTCCGGCGCAAAAGGCCAGCACGAGACCAATGCCCTTCAGACGTGTAAATCGCGACATGCATCTCGCTCCGGTCAGAATTCGATGAATTCTAACCGTCCAAGATTCGTGCCAGCAAGACACGGGTTCAGCGCTTCTCGCGGACGCCCATGCGTTCAAGGCGCGGCAGCACCTCGTCGCAGAAGTACGGCAGTTCCTTGAGATAGTTCACGAAGGAGAAACCGATACCGCGGAGGCCTGCGTTGCTCAGGTCGGCGAGTTGCTTGGCGATCTGGTCCGGATCACCGACCATCATCAGGCCACCAAGACCATGCGCGTAGTGGTGGCGCTGCTTCTGGAATTCCTCTTCGCCGACGGTCGCGACAGAAATATTCTTCTTGCCAAGGATGCCGTCGACCGCTGACCAGTCGGCGTTCTCAATGGTGGCGTAATGATAATACTCCTCCGCCTCCTTTTGGGTCGAGCGGCAGGTGACGACACCGACCGCGTAAACGTCAAGTTCGCGTCCGTGCGCCTTGGCTTCGTCCTTGGCGGCCTTCACGCGCTCGGCAGTTTCGCTCATCGACGTCCGCGAAGCCTGCGTAAAGAACGCATCGCAATTGCTCACCGCAAAAGCTCGTCCGACTGGTGAGGCACCGGCGTTCATGATCAGCGGACGCGTTCCGCCATACGGCTTCGGCTTGGCGCGCACTTTCTGAAGTTTGATGAAATTGCCGTTGTAGTCGAAATCCTCGTTCGGGCTCCACGCCATCTTCACGGCGTCAAGCCATTCCTTCGCGTACTCATAGCGCTGCTCATGCTCGCGCTGCGTCACGCCGAACATCTGGAATTCGTCCTCGTTCCAACCGACGACGATGTTGAGGCCGAAACGCCCCTCGCTGACATGATCGGCGGTGACGAATTGCTTCGCCGCGATAATCGGATGGAACAGTGGCGCGTGCACGGTGCCGAAGGCAATCAGACGCTTGGTCTTGGCGAGAAGCCCTGTCGCCCAGGTGATCGTCTCGAGCGTCGTGCCCATGTAGTCGGTGTCGCCGCCGTAGCCCTTCCAGCGGCCGACCGGGAGCATGAAATCCACGCCGTTCTTGTCGCAGAGTTGGGCGAGCGCAAGGTTGTCCTCCCAGCTTCCGGTCCAGCGCTCGGGAACGCGAGTCACCGCGCGACCGGACGAGCAGTTCGAACCGAACAGGCCGATCTTGAGCTTGTTGTTGTTGTACATGGCCATGCGCTGGCGCATGGCATTGCTGGTTTCCCTGCCGGGACTTACGTCGTTCATCGTTTTCCTACCCTAGAGCTACGCCATTATAGGCAGCTCCAGCCTGTCCCGCACTGCGCGAAACGCATTGAGCCATATCAAATGCGACGCCGCCCACAACCGGAGGTCGGGGCGGCGCTCTCAAATTCGAGGAAGATGCGGGACGATCAACTCACCGCCGCACCGACCACGCTGGTGCGGATGTTCTGATCCTTCAGAAGCTCGTCGAAATAAGCGACTGTCTTGGTGAGGCCGTACTTCAGCTCGGTGCGCGGCGCCCAGCCCAGCACGTCATTGGCCTTCGAGATGTCGGGCCGGCGTTGGCGCGGGTCGTCCTGCGGCAGCGGGCGATGCACGATCTTGGAACGCGAGCCGGTCAGATCGATGACCTCCTTCGCAAGGTCGAGCATCGAAAACTCTTTCGGATTGCCGAGGTTGACCGGACCGGTCACGTCATCGGCCGATTGCATCAGGCGGATCAGCCCATCGACGAGATCATCGACGTAGCAGAACGAGCGTGTCTGCGAGCCGTCGCCGTAGATCGTGATGTCGCGCCCCATCAGGGCCTGGACGATGAAGTTCGACACCACGCGGCCGTCGTTCGGGTGCATGCGCGGACCATAGGTGTTGAAGATACGCGCGACCTTGATGCGCAGCTTGTGCTGCCGCCAATAGTCGAAGAACAGCGTCTCAGCGCAGCGCTTGCCTTCGTCATAGCAGGAGCGAATGCCGATCGGGTTCACGTGACCCCAATAGTCCTCGGTTTGAGGATGCACATGCGGGTCGCCGTACACTTCAGACGTGGATGCCTGGAGGATCTTCGCCCGCGTACGCTTGGCAAGACCGAGCATATTGATCGCGCCATGCACGCTCGTCTTGGTCGTTTGCACCGGATCGTGCTGGTAGTGAACCGGCGAGGCCGGGCAGGCCATATTGTAGATCTGGTCGACCTCGATATAGAGCGGGAATGTCACGTCATGACGGACGACTTCGAAAAGCTTTGAGTCCATCAGATGCGCAATGTTGCGTTTGGCGCCCGTGAAGAAGTTATCGACGCAGATCACTGCTGCGCCCTGCTTCAGCAGGCGCTCGGCGATATGAG
>BFBZ01000008.1_pt305 | contig 36919 bp, 37 predicted proteins | sample 1888401 | NCBI WGS metagenome assembly BFBZ01 (sample SAMD00112614, study PRJDB3348) | symbiont metagenome | host: Chara braunii | reverse complement strand
GTCGACATCGGCGAGCACGGACGTGTTGCGCGGGATGTAGTTGGCGCCGTAGCGGGCGAAGCGCACCACCGAGAGGTCGGGCGACAGCGCCGAGACGAAGTAGGCGGCGCCGACCTTTGCGCCGCTGCCTTCGAAGAAGAACGGCGCGTTCTCGCCGCCGAATTTGACGTAAGCCGGTCCGGTCGAGGGTGCGTGGAACGGTCCCGCGGTGATGCCGCTGATCGCATCGAAGAACACCAGCGTGTCGTAGTTCACCTTGCGGTCATTGGTGGTGTCGATCGCCGCGACGCGGATCGAATATTTGACGTCAAGCGTCGCGGCGTTGGTGCAGGTCGCGGTTGCCGCCGCCGAGCACGAGAACGTCTCGACCGGCGCCGAGGTCACGAGTACGGGACTGAACGAGAAATGGCCCGCAGCCTGCAGCGCGGCGACGATGCCCGGATCGGCAGCGAAGTCGCTGCGCGACAGCGTAAAGCCCTGGGCGCCGATGCCGCCGAACGCGCCGAACGGCACCGTGAAGTCGGTGACGCGGGTCGGCTGCGCCGGCTGCACCACGGTCTTGTTGATGGAGATGTCGGCGCCGTCGCCGCCCGGCCAGGTCGCGGTGATCACCTTCTTGCCCTGCTGGCGCAGCTGCACCCACAGCGGTTGTGCCGTCGGGTGCGCCGACGGCCCGAGCGGGCTCTCGCTGTAGCCGCCGATCGGCGCCGCAAAGCCGCTGATGCTGCTGGAGATCGGCCCGACGATCGGCTGGAACGTGTTCGAGGGGATGTCGTTATGGACCGCGGTCGAGCCGGTCGCGATCGCGATATGCGACACCGCGGTGAGCGACGGCGATGCCGTCACGTTCTGCAACGCCATGGCGCCGCGCCGGCTGAGCCGGGCGAGGCCGCCGTCACGCGGCAGCACGCCTTCCTCGATGAATTTTTGGATGAAATCGGGCTTGGCGCCATCGAGCGAGATCAGCACCACACGCGGCTTGCGGCGATGATGATCGCCGTCATGGTCTTCGTCCTGGTCCTGATCGTGGCCCCGCGGCTCGCCAAACCCGCGCTCGCCATTGTCGCCGTCCTGGCCGGCGCGCGCCGGAGTTGCAGTCCACGCCAGCGATGCGACAAGCGACATCGCCGTCGTGACGGAAACGAACGTCTTCAATTTCATGAGAATGCCCCAAGCTCGCAGCGCGGACGCGCACAAACGGAAACCGTTCAGCAATCTTCCGAGGCTTGGCTGACGTGCATGTGACGCGTGCGCGACGAGGCAACGACAGCACATCGTTGCGCCACAACACGATCGTGCATCGCTTCACGCGAAGAACGCGCGTGAACACAAGGCGCTGGCGCTTGGCTTTTGATTCAGTCCATGCCGATGTAACGGCTGGACGACGGCGCGTGTCCACCGAAACGTTGACGTGTAGGCCACGCGTCAGAGATGAAACCGGGAGCTCCGTTCCCATTCAATCGGAACGGGAGAGCCTCTTGCGCGCTCTATGCCGTCGTCGCCGCCTTGCGCTTGATCCGCTTGATGGTGCCGGAGAAGGCGAACAGCGGCCGACCGGCCGATGTCAGCATGCCCCTCACGAAGATCAGCGATCCGCCGGCGCGGGTGACCTCGCCGGTGCACTCGATCAGGTCGCCCTCACGGGCCGCATCGAGGAATTCGGAGCCGAACGACACCGTGACACCCGGGCCCTGGAGCACCGGGCTGGCGAGCGCGAACAGGCAGTAATCCGCAAAGGTCATGAAGCAGCCGCCATGGACGTTGCCGGAGCCGTTGAGATGCTTCTTTCCGACCCGGAACGCGCAGGCGATGCGGCCGTTTTCGTCCATCCGGTGGTAAAATGGGCCGGTATGGGTCTCGAAATTGTCCCGGGTCCAGGTTCGCCAGCCGGCGAATTCGCCCTCGGTCTCGACGTGCAGGTCGGGGCGGCGGTTGAATGCGGTCTTGAGTGCGGTGTCGGCGAGCTCGTTCACGAGATTGGCCTTCAATTGTCGGGTTTGGGTTCTTAAATCCGATCCATCCCCGTTGTGCAAATCCCAGTGCAAATCCCGGGCCGGCTGCGGCCCCCGCAAAGCTCTGGACAGGCCGGAATTGCCCCCTAAAAGGCCTTTTCGCCCCCGTTCGATCTACTTATTAAGGGTCCCATGACCGCGCCCAAGAATGATCCCAAGAACGACCTGAAGAACGAGCCCCAGATCACCCCCGAACTCGTCGCCGCCCACGGGCTGAAGCCGGACGAGTACGAGCGCATCCTCAAGCTGATCGGGCGGGTTCCGACCTTCACCGAGCTCGGCATCTTCTCGGCGATGTGGAATGAGCATTGCTCGTACAAGTCGTCGCGGATCCATCTGCGCGGGCTGCCGACCAAGGCGCCCTGGGTGATCCAGGGCCCCGGCGAGAATGCCGGCGTGATCGACATCGGCGACGGCCAGGCCGTGGTCTTCAAGATGGAGAGCCACAACCACCCGTCCTTCATCGAGCCCTATCAGGGCGCGACCACGGGCGTCGGCGGCATCCTGCGCGACGTCTTCACCATGGGCGCCCGCCCGATCGCCTGCCTGAACGCGCTGAGTTTTGGCGCGCCGGAGCACCCGAAGACCCGGCACCTGGTGTCCGGCGTGGTCGCCGGCGTCGGCGGCTACGGCAATTCGTTCGGCGTGCCGACGGTCGGCGGCCAGGTCCGCTTCCATACCCGTTATGACGGCAACATCCTGGTCAACGCGATGGCAGTGGGCCTCGCCGACGCCGACAAGATCTTCTACGCGGCGGCCTCCGGCGTGAACATGCCGATCGTCTATCTCGGCTCCAAGACCGGCCGCGACGGCATCCATGGCGCGTCGATGGCTTCGGCCGAATTCGACGATGCCTCCGAGGAGAAGCGCCCGACCGTGCAGGTCGGCGATCCCTTCGCCGAGAAGCTGCTGCTCGAGGCCTGCCTGGAGATCATGGAAGCCGATTGCGTGATCGCGATCCAGGACATGGGCGCGGCCGGCCTGACCTGCTCGGCSGTCGAGATGGGCGCCAAGGGCGATCTCGGCGTCGATCTCGATCTCGACGCAGTGCCGACCCGCGAGACCGGCATGAGCGCCTACGAGATGATGCTCTCGGAGAGCCAGGAGCGCATGCTCATGGTGCTGAAACCCGAGAAGGAGAAGGAGGCCGAGGCGATCTTCCGCAAATGGGGGCTCGATTTCGCCATCGTCGGCTACACCACGCCGAGCAAGCGCTTCGTCGTCAAGCATGGCGGCGACGTGATGGCCGACCTGCCGATCAAGGAGCTCGGCGACGAGGCGCCGGTCTATGACCGCCCGCATGTCGCCGCGAACGCGCTGCCGGTAATCCGCGGTCAGGACGTCAAGCCGCCACTCGGCATCGCCGAGGCGCTGGAGAAGCTGATCGGCACGCCCGAACTGTGCTCGAAGCGCTGGGTGTGGGAGCAGTACGACCACGTCATCCTCGGCAATACCATGCAGCGCCCCGGCGGCGATGCGGCCGTGGTCCGTGTCGAAGACGGGCCGAAGGGACTTGCGCTCACCGTCGACGTCACGCCGCGCTATTGCGAGGCCGATCCGTTCGAGGGTGGCAAGCAGGCGGTAGCGGAAGCCTGGCGCAACATCACCGCGGTCGGTGGCCGGCCGCTCGCGATCACCGACAATCTCAATTTCGGCAACCCCGAGCGGCCCGAGATCATGGGCCAGTTCGTCGGCTGCCTGAAGGGTATTGCGGAAGCCTGCGTTGCGCTGGACTTCCCGGTCGTGTCCGGCAACGTCTCGCTCTACAACGAGACCAACGGCCGCGGCATCCTGCCGACGCCCTCGATCGGCGGCGTTGGCCTGCTCGACGACTTCACCAAGTCCGCGACCCTGGCGTTCAAGGCGGCGGGCGAGGCAATCCTTTTGGTTGGCGACACGCAGGGCTGGCTCGGCCAGTCGGTCTATCTGCGCGACGTCTGCGGCCGCGAGGAGGGCGCTCCGCCGCCGGTCGATCTCGCCACAGAGAAGCGCAATGGCGACGTGGTGCGCGGCATGATCCGCGCCGGCACCGCGACCGCGGTGCATGACGTCTCCGACGGCGGGCTCCTGATCGCGCTGGCCGAGATGGCGATCGCGAGCGGCATCGGCGCGCAGCTTCTCGCCGCGCCGTCCTCGATCGTGCCGCATGCCTACTGGTACGGCGAGGATCAGGCCCGCTACATCGTCACGGTGCCTGCGGCCGATGCGGGCCTCGTGCTGGCCAAGATGAAGGGGGCCGGCGTGCCTTGCGCACGGATCGGCACCACCGGCGGCGACGCCATCGCGGTGGCCGGCGAGCCGCCGGTCGCGGTGGAGACGCTCGCCCGCGCTTTCGAGCACTGGCTGCCGAATTACATGCACAGCACCGCGGCCTGATCCGGCAGGATCAGGCGCTGCGGCGAAAAGCCACGATCTCAATAGCGCGATGAACTCATCATCGCGCTATTTCGTTTTGTGCGAGCCTGATCGTGTTGAACTGCGGGCTAGGTCGCGCCGCGGATCGCGCGCCACGCGAAGATGATGATGCAGGCGCCGATGAAGCCGGCGACGAGATAGCCGATCCATCCCCCGCCGAGCGACACGCCGAGCAGACCCAGCAGCCAGTTCGCCAGCGCGGCGCCGACGATGCCGAGGATGATGTTCATGAAGATACCGGTCCCGGACTTCATGATCATCTCGGCGAGCCAACCGGCCAATCCGCCGACGATGATTGCGGCGATCCATCCAACTTGAGGGTCGTTCATCTCTGGACTCCTTGAGGTCAGGCAGTCCGGCCAGCATAACCGAGAATCACCCGGCGGGATGTGACCAATGGCAGGGTGTGCGCAACTTGTCGGGGATGGCGTCCGGTCTCAGTCCTGCCGCTTGCGGCGCTGCCGGTGCTCCGCGGCCGTGATCAGGACGCGCGGGCCGGGGCCCTGTGCGCCGAGCCTGTCATCGCCATTGCGCAGCGGGCACTCGGTCAGCGACAGGCAGCCGCAGCCGATGCAGCTGAACAGTTTGTCACGGAGGTCGGTGAGGTCGTCGATCCGCTGCTGCAATGCGGCGGTCCAGCTCCGCATCGCGCGCTCCCATTCGCGCAGCGTCGGAGCGCGCTCGAGCGGGATCGCGGAAAAGGTCTGCCTGATCTCCTCCAGCGGAATTCCGGCGCGCTGCGCGATCCTGATCACCGCGATCCGCCGCAATACGCCGCGCGGATAACGCCGTTGATTGCCGCCGGTGCGCCGGCTCGCGATCAGCCCCTTGGTCTCGTAGAAGTGAAGGGTGGAGACGGCAAGGCCGCTGCGTCGTGCCACGTCGCCGACCGAAAGCTCCTGCGCAATCGTCATTTTTCTGAAGTCCTGGATTAGAAGTCTTGCAAGCCGCCGGCCTTGACCTCAACCATACTTGAGGTTCTATAACAGGTGCGGGCTTGCAGGGGCAAGCTTCCGGCTGTGACGCCGGGGTTCGTTCTTGGAAGCGATATGCCGTCCGCATCACTGTCGTCGCGCCGTTGGCTCGGGCTTCGTGCCAAGCCGTTTGGCATCACCATCTTGTTGTTGGTTTGTGCTGCCGCCGCGCTGGCCGTCTGGCGTGGCGGCGGGGCTGTCGCGAAGCCGACCGCTGAGCCACCACCGACGCCGGTGGCGGCGATGGTGGTACGGACCGAGACTTTGCCGCGCGCGATCGAGGCGATCGGCTCGTTGCAGGCGGTGCGGCAGGTGATTCTGGCGCCCGAGGTTGCCGGCCGCGTCACCGCGATCAATTTCGATGCCGGCACGGACGTCACCGCGGGCGCGCCGCTGGTGCAGCTCTACGACGCGCCGCTGCGCGCCTCGCGCACGGTCGCGGTCTCCAAGGGCCGCTTCGCGCAATTGCAGGAGAAGCGCTCGCAGGGGCTCGCGCCGTCAGGCTTCGTGACCCAGGAGACCCTGCAACAGCGGCAGGAGGACCTGAAGCAGGCCGACGCCTCGGTCGAGCAACTCGACGCGCAGATCGCGCAGATGACGATTCGCGCGCCGTTCGCGGGCCAGATCGGCCTGCGCAAGGTCAACCTCGGCCAATATGTCAACGCCGGCGATGCGCTCGCCACGCTGACCGCGCTCGACCAACTCTACGCCAATTTCACCGTTCCGCAGCAGCGCCTGTCAAATCTGAAGGTGGGAGGCGCGGTGACGATCCGTACCGACGCTTTCCCCGATCGGGTGTTCGAGGCCAAGATCAACGCCATCGAACCACAGGTCGCCGAGGACACCCGCAATGTCCTCGTGCAAGCCCTGTTCGACAATCCCGACCGGCTGCTGCGGCCTGGGCTGTTCGTGATGGTTAGTGTCGTGCTGCCGCCGCAGCCCGACGCCATCGTGGTGCCCGTGACCGCGATCCAGACCAGCGCGTCCGGCGAGAGCGTGCTGGTGGTGCGCGACAACAAGGCGATTGGCGTCGCGGTCAAGACCGGGCAGCGCATCGGCGAGCGCGTGGTGGTGGAGCAGGGGCTGTCGCCGGGCGATCACATCGTGACCTCGGGCCAGCTCCGCGTCATGCCCGGCGCGGCCGTCCAGATGACCATGGCGGAGACGCCGGAGAAGGGCCGCTAGCCCGGGGGGCAAGCGGCCAAAGGCAAACATCATGCATTTCACCGACATCTTCATCCGCCGGCCGATCCTTGCGAGCGTCGTCAGCCTGCTGATCCTTTTGATCGGCACGGCGGCGATGCTGATGCTGCCGGTGCGGCAGTATCCTAGCATGGAGAGCGCCACCATCCAGGTCGACGTGTCGTTTCCCGGCGCGACTCAGGACGTCATGCAGGGCTTCGTCACCTCGGTGATCGCGCAATCGATCGCGACGGCCAACGGCATCGAATACATGACGTCGAACTCGACGCTCGGCACCAGCCAGATCAAGGCCAAGCTGGTGCTCAACGCCAATGCCGACCGCGCCATGACCGAGGTGCTCGCCAAGGTGCAGCAGGTCAAGTACCGGATGCCGGCAGGCGTGTTCGATCCTGTGATCACCAAGATCACCGACGGCGCGTCGGCGGTGCAGTACATCGCCTTCACCAGCGCGACGCTGAGCCCTGCCGAGATCACCGACTTCGCCACGCGTGTCGCCCAGCCGCTGCTGACGTCGGTGCCCGGCGTCGCGTCGGCCGACACGCTGGGCGGCGCGGCGCTGGCGATGCGGGTCTGGATCGATCCGTTCAAGCTGGCGGCGCGCGGGTTGACCGCCGGCGACATTGCGGCCGCACTGCGTTCCAACAACGTGCAGTCGGCGCCGGGACGGCTGCGCGGCGAGATCACCGTCACCAACATCACCGCGCAGACCGATCTCAGGAATCTCGACGACTTCCGCAAGATGGTGATCAAGACCGGCGCCGGCAGCGGCGGCCTGGTGCGGCTCGGCGACGTTGCTACGCTCGAGATCGGCGGCGAGAACTACGACGCCAATGCCCGCGACAATGGCACGCCGACCGTGTTCATCGGCGTGCAGCCGACCCCCGACGGCAATCCGCTGGAGATCGTCGCCGCAACCAACAAGGTGATCGAGGATCTCAACCGGGCGGCGCCGCCCGGCCTGCAAGTCAGGGACGTCTTCAACATCGTCCACTTCGTCAAGGCCTCGATCTCGGAGGTGCAGCACGCACTGGTCGAGGCGATCGCGATCGTCGTGGTGGTGATCCTGCTGTTCCTCGGATCGTTCCGTTCGGTGCTGATCCCGGTCGTCACCGTGCCGCTGTCGCTGGTCGGCACCGCCGCGATGATGCTGGCGCTCGGCTTCTCGATCAATTTGCTGACCCTGCTTGCGATGGTGCTCGCGATCGGGCTGGTCGTCGACGACGCCATCGTGGTGGTGGAAAACATCCATCGCCACATCGAGGAGGGATTGAAGCCGGCCGAGGCGGCGTTGATCGGCGCGCGTGAGATCATCGGGCCCGTGATCGCGATGACGATCACGCTTGCCGCGGTCTACGCCCCCATCGGCCTGATGGGAGGTCTCACCGGCAGCATGTTCCGCGAATTCGCCTTCACGCTGGCGGGCTCGGTGATCGTGTCCGGCGTGGTTGCGCTGACCCTGTCGCCGATGATGAGCTCGCAGCTATTGGCAGAGGCGACCTCGCACGGCCGGTTCGCGCGGTTCGTCGAGCACCAGTTCTCGAAACTGTCGCGCGGCTACAGCAGGCTGCTGGCGGCAACGCTCAGGATGCGCGCCGCGGTGCTGTTGGTCGCGGTCGGCGTGCTGGCCGCCATCGTGGTGCTGTTCCTCGGAAGCCAGCGTGAGCTGGCGCCAGCCGAGGACCAGGGCTACGTGTTCACCGTGCTCAGGGCGCCGCAATATGCCAGCGTGGACTACACGACACGCTACACCGACCAGATCGAGCAGATGTACCGCTCGTTTCCGGAGTATCAGTCGAGCTGGGTGCTCAACGGCAATGACGGACAGAACCGGGCCTTCGGCGGCATCAACCTGACCGATTGGGACAAGCGCAAGCGCTCCGCCAACGACATCCAGAACCAGCTCTACGGCATGTCCTATGGCGTGCTCGGCGCCAGCGTGACTCCGTTCCAGCCGGCCGCGCTGCCGGCGGCGACCGGCGGCCTGCCGTTCCAGATGGTGGTGCGCTCGGCCGGCGATTTCGCCAGCATCTACCAGGAGGTCGAGGCGCTGAAGGGCGCGGCCTGGAAGAGCGGGCTGTTCGTCTTCGTCGACAGTGATCTCGCCTTCGACAGCCCGACTGCGCGGATCACGATCGATCACGCCAAGGCGGCCGAGGCCGGCGTCAGCATGCAGACCATCGCCGATACGCTCGCGGTGCTGGTCGGCGAGAACTATGTCAACCGCTTCAATTTCTTCGAGCGTTCCTATGAGGTGATCCCGCAGGTGCGCCAGGCTGATCGCGTCACGCCGGAGAACCTTGGGAATTTCAATGTGCGGTCAAGCTCGGGGCAGATGTTCCCGCTGTCGACGGTGATCAAGGTCAACGTCATGCCCGAGCCGAACCGGCTGCCGCAGTTCAATCAGATGAACGCGGCGACGATCTCGGCGGTGCTCAAGCCCGGCGTCACCATGGGGCAGGCGGTGTCGTTCATGCAGGCGCAAAAACTGTCTTCGGGGATGACGGTCGACTGGCTGTCGGACAGCCGGCAATATGTCCAGGAGGGCAACCGCCTGATCGTCACCTTCGGCATGGCGCTGATCGTGATCTTCCTGGTGCTGGCGGCACAGTTCGAGAGTTTTCGCGATCCGCTGGTCATCATGGTGACGGTGCCGCTCGCGGTTTGCGGCGCGCTGCTGCCGCTGTATTTCGGCTTCACGACGCTGAACATCTACACCCAGATCGGGCTCGTCACCCTGATCGGGCTTATCTCCAAGCACGGCATCCTGATGGTGAGCTTTGCCAACGAGATCCAGCATCATGAAGGGCTCGACCGGGTCGCCGCGATCCAGAAGGCGGCCGCGGTGCGGATGCGGCCGGTGCTGATGACGACGGCCGCGATGGTCGCGGGCCTGGCGCCACTGCTCTATGCCGACGGTGCCGGCGCGGCCAGCCGGTTCGCGATCGGCATCGTCGTCGTGATGGGCATGCTGATCGGCACGCTGTTCACGCTGTTCGTGCTGCCGACCTTCTACATCCTGATCGCCCGCGACCATCGCGCCGCAGCCACGCCACGTCTGGAAAGCGTGGCGGCGCGAAGCGAGATCGCGGCGTGACCTCTACAGCACGTAGTTGGCGCCCGGCAGTTTGCGCAGCACGGCAGTGGCAGCCCAGCTCAGCGCCACCGTCGCGAAGAACGCGATCGCAGCCTTGGCGATCGCCGGCAGGTCCATGTCGAACAGCCAGTATTGCAGCCACAGCACGATCGGATAGTGCACCAGGAACATGCCGTAGGCGTCGCTCTGCATGCGGTCGAGCAGCGTCGGCCCCGTTGCTTTCGATTGCAGGAAGTAAGCCAGGATCGCGAACAGGATCGAGGCGCTGAACAGCACGTAGAAGCTGCCATAGGCTGCGAGATACCAGCCAGGCAGTGGATCGGGGTTACCGATGATCTCGCGCTTGATGTAGATCATCACCCACATCAGCGCATAGGGGATCAGCGTGATGCCGGTCCAGAACCAGCGCCGCTCGGTTAATCGCCCGTGGGCGCTGAGCACGCCGCCCTCGAGGTTCGCCGCCCCGATGCCTGCACCAATGAAGAAGTAGGACGCGTAAAGCAGCACGCGGCTCGCCTGCACCGAAAACGGCCCGAGCTCGTACCAGTAGTTCTGGCCGTAATGGATCAACATTGGCAGGTAGGCGGCGGCGCTGACCACGACGAGGAACAGCCAGAACTTCGAGGGCCGCTCAAATCCCATGATCGACAGACGATTGATCGGCGCGAGCAGATGCGGCGATACCCGATACAGCAGGCTCGCCGTCACGTCGAAGGTCATCAACACCCAAACGAACCAGATCGGGCCGCTCGGCCACGGCCCGAACATCATGGTCTTTCGCCAGAACTCGGAGAAGGTCAGCTCCGGCGTCGCGCGCAGGGCGATCGCGTAATAGGCGATCGGAATCACGGTGACGGCGCAGACCACGAACGGCAAGCCGAGCCGCAGCAGCCGGTCGCGCAGGAAGATCAGCCACGGCTTGCGGCCGAGCCCGGGCCAGACGAACAGCCCGGACAGGAAGAAGAACATCGCCATGAAGAAGCTGTCGGTGGCGAGCACCACACAGTCGAAGCCGATCCACGAGGTCGGATCGGTATGCCCGAAATGGGTGTAGGGGATCACCGCGTGGTGCAGCAGCACGACCAGTGTCAGGAAGGTGCGCGCACGGTCCAGCGCCAGGTTGCGCTTATGGAGCTTCGGTGCGGCCTGGACGTCGACGGCCGGAGCCGCGTGAGCGATCGATTTCATGGTGCCCCCAGCCGGGTCTGCCCCCGGATGTTGCAATCGGGAACTCGATTCAGCAAGTACGAATTGTCCCGATTCCGTGGTGTCGAGGTCGGTCATGACAGGGTTTGTTTCGTCTTGGAACTGGGGTTGGTGGCGGGCGTTATCGGGAGCATTGGCGGCCGCGCAGGGCGCGCGGCGATGAGGAGCGGGCGATGACAATTCTGAAGTGGGCGCTGATCTTTCTCGTTGTGTCGATCATCGCGGGCTTGCTGGGCTTCACCGGCATTTCAGCCGCCTCGGCCGACATCGCGCGCTTCCTGTTCTACGTCTTCGTCGTGATCTTCCTGGTGCTCCTGATCCTCGGGCTCACGATATTCAGGGTGTAGCTGGACCCGGCCGAATACCATTTCGTCATGCCCGGGCCCCCGCCCGGGCATTTGCGTTCTGCAGTCTGAGAGACGACCACGTGACGGGCCGGCAGACCCGGCCGCGACACCGAGGACGCTAGGCCACTTCCTCGATCTTCACCTTGTCCGGATAGAATGCCAAATGGCCTGATATTTCGGTCATGGCCGGGAACGGCGCCTCATAAGTCCAGATCGCGTTGTCCAGCGTCTTGCCGTTGGCCTTGATGCTGAAGTAGCTGGCATCGCCCTTGTAGGGGCAATGCGTGGTCCGCTCGGTGCGGGTCAACAACTCCATATTCGCGTCCTGCCGGGGGACATATTGCACGGCCGGATAGCTCGCTTCCTTCAAGGTCAGCGCATGGGTCGTTTCGGCGATCACGACGCCGTCGGCGGTGACGCGGACACGCTTGGCATTGGGCGTGATCGTGATCGGATGGTCGGGGCCGGGGAGCTTCATGATTCTGCGCCTCTTCTGGTCATTTCGGCGTGATGGCTTGTGACCGATTGATGCAGGTTTAAATCGCTGGGAATGGGAATATAGTGTGCCCAGGGATGACCTAGAAGACCTCAGGCGCTAGGTTTTATCCGGCCGTGCCGGCCATGATTCGAATGACTTGACGGAGGTGGACTGGGATGCCGATGGACGCCCGTGATATCGAATCGATGATCAAGGCAGCAATCCCGGATGCCGAGGTGACGATCCGCGATCTGGCCGGCGACGGCGACCACTATGCGGCCACTGTCGTTTCCGAGTCCTTCCGCGGCAAGTCCCGCGTCCAGCAGCACCAGATCGTCTACCAGTCGCTGAAGGGCCAGATGGGCGGCGTGTTACACGCGCTCGCCCTGCAGACCGGCGTGCCGGAAGGCTAGTCCCCGGCAGGCGGCGGGCGGGGGCCTCAAAGCGATGGCAGACAATCCGCGCGGAGCGATGTTTCGCGTCATCGTGCCGAACCAGCACAGCCGCGTCACCAATGCCGAGCTGTTCTTCGATCTCGTCTTCGTCTTCGCCGTCACGCAGCTGTCGCATACGCTGCTGCATCACTTCACCCCGCTGGGGGCGGTGCAGGTCACGCTGCTGTTCCTCGCGGTGTGGTGGGTGTGGGTCTACACCACCTGGGTCACCAACTGGCTCAATCCCGACCTGACGCCGGTCCGGCTGCTGCTGTTCGTGCTGATGCTGGGCGGGCTGTTGCTGTCGACCTCGATCCCGACCGCCTTCGAGGGCCGCGGGCTGTGGTTCGCCGGGACCTATGCGGCGATGCAGGTCGGCCGCACGGCGTTCTGGCTGCTGGCGACGCCACGGCGCCGCACCGCGGTGCGCCACAACGCGATCCGCATCCTGGCCTGGCTGAGCTGCTCGGCCGTGCTCTGGATATCGGGCGGCTTTGCCGAGCATGAGACACGGATGTGGTTCTGGATCGCGGCGCTCGTGATCGAATATGTCGCGCCGGCCGCACGGTTCTGGACCCCCAGGCTCGGCTTCTCCTCGATGGAAGCCTGGTCGGTCGAAGGCGGCCACATGGCCGAACGCTGCGCCGGCTTCATCATCATCGCGCTCGGCGAGGCCATCGTGGTCGACGGCGCGACCTTTGCCGATCTGACCTGGACGCCGGAGAATGTCGCCGCGTTCATCTCGGCGTTGGTCGGCAGCATCGCGATGTGGTGGATCTATTTCCACAAGGGCGCCGAGGCCGGTTCGGAGATGATCTCGAAGGCCGAGGAATCCGGCCGCGTCGCGCGGATCGCCTACACCTACCTGCACATGCCGATCGTCGGCGGCATCATCCTGACCGCGGTCGCCGACGAATTGGTGCTGAAGCATCCCGGCGGCCATTCCGACCTGAAGACGATCGTCAGCTCGGTCGGCGGTCCCGCGCTGTTCTTGGTAGGGACCATCCTGTTCAAATACGTGATCCGCGGCTTCCTGCAACTCTCCCATGGCGTCGGCATCGTCGCGCTGGCGGTCACGGCGTATTTCGCCGGCGGGATGTCGCCGCTGATGCTCTCGATCGTCACCACCGCGATCATGATCGTGGTCGCGGCCTGGGAGTCGATTTCGCTGCGGTCGACCGAAGAGGAAGAATAGCGGACACCGTCAGCCGCGACCGGCGACGGCCACGCGGTGCTGCCAATAGACGAACAGCGGCGCGCCGATCAGTTCGAGCAGGGTGAAGCCCACGAAAGGCAAGGGCGGCGCACCGACCATCACGATCGACAGCAGCCGGCCGATGCCGCCGAGGAAGATGCCGGCCCAGACCACGCGATACAGCACGCTCTCGCTTTCGATGCGCGGCACCAGCCACAGCAGCGCGAGCCCGAGCCCGAACCAGAGCCCGCCGAAGAAGCGCAGATTGCTGTCGAGCACCGGCAGCGCGGGCACGCTAGAGGAGGCGTAGAGCGGATCGCTCACGCCGAGCATGGTGATGATGCCGGTCAGGATCGGGATGAGGGCGAGCACCGCCGTTGCAATTTGCAGCGCACGCCGCCCCATGATCGTTGCCCTATCCCCGCCGATTCATATCGCTAGTCCGCGACTAGCGCGTGCACCGAGAACATCGTGTTGGCGTCGGTCCAGCTTTCGCGCACCGTCCAGCCCGCGTTGCGGGCGAGCGCGGTGAAGCGCTCGAGCGAGTATTTATAGCTGTTCTCGGTGTGAATGCTCTCGCCGGGACGGAATGCGAAGGTGTTGCCGAGGATGCGCACGGTCTGCGCCTTGCGGCTGATCAGGTGCATCTCGATGCGATGGCGGTCGCGGTTGTAGATCGAGCGGTGGGTGAAGCCCGAGAGGTCGAAATTGCCGCCGAGCTCGCGGTTGATGCGAACCAGCACATTCATGTTGAAGCGCGCGGTGACGCCGGCCGCGTCATTATAGGCGTCGTACAGCACGCGCTCGTCCTTCTCGAGATCGACGCCGATGATCATCTGCGCGCCGTCGCCGAGGATCTTGCGCGCACTGCGCAGGAACGCGGCGGCCTCGCTCGGTTCGAAATTGCCGAGCGTCGAGCCGGGGAAGAAGCCGACCTTCGGCATGGCGGCGACCGCCTCGGGCAGCGCGAACGGCGTGGTGAAATCGGCCGCGACCGGGTAGATGCCGAGACCCGGGAAATCCTTCCGCAGGCCGTCGGCCTGGGCTTTCAGGAAATCGCCGGAAATATCGACCGGCACATAGGCTGCGAACTCGCAATGCTCGAGCAGCAGCCGCACCTTGGTGGTTGCGCCGGCGCCGAACTCGACCAGCGCCGCGCCCTCGGGGATGATTGCGGCGATCTCGTCGCCGCGGTCGCGCAGGATACCGAGCTCGGTGCGGGTCGGATAATATTCCGGCAGCACGGTGATCTGCTCGAACAACTCCGAGCCGGTGGCGTCGTAAAAATATTTCGGCGACAGCCGTTTCGGGTGACGGGCGAGATCGTCGATCACGTCGCCGGCAAACGCCGAGGTCGCTTCGTCGAACGGATACGCTTTGGCCAAAGCGGCGGCATGCACATTCATGATACTCTCCTGAACGCGCTTACCGGCGCGCACTTGATGTCGACTGGAATCAATCAGGCGTAGTCGGCGAGGCGTAACCCCGTGAATTGCCAGCGATGGTGCGGATAGAAGAAGTTGCGGTAGGTGACACGGCTGTGACCTTGCGGCGTCGCCAGCGACGAGCCGCGCAGCACCAGCTGATTCACCATGAATTTTCCGTTGTATTCACCGAGCGCGCCTTCGATCGCGCGGTAGCCCGGATAGGGCGAATACGAACTGCGGGTCCACTGCCAGACGATGCCATAGGCGTCGTCGAGCAGGCCGGCGCGCGCCGCCACCTCCCACTCCATCTCGGTCGGCAGATGCTTGCCGGCCCAGCGCGCGAACGCATCGGCCTCGTAATAGCTGACATGGCAGACCGGGGCCTGCGGGTCGATGGCTTGCAGGCCGCCGAGCGTCATGATCTTCCATTCGCCGTCGATCTCGCGCCAATGGCCCGGCGCCTGCCAGCCCTCGTTGCTCACGGTGCCGAAGCCATCCATCAGCCACAGCGTGGCGGTGGAATAGCCACCGTCCTTGATGAAGGCGAGCCAGTCGGCATTCGTGACGAGGTTCTTGGCGAGCTTGACCGGACCGACCAGAGCGCGATGCGCCGGCTTCTCATTATCGAAATGGAAGCTGTCATCGGCGTGGCCGACGGTGTGGATGCCTTCGTTGAGCGTCACCCATTGCCCGGTGCTGCGATGCGATGCCGGGAAACGCCAGGCCGGATCGTAGGCCGGCGGGATCGGGTTCTGCGCGAACGCATGCAGGATGTCGGTGTACATCAGCTCCTGATGCTGCTGCTCGTGATTGAGGCCGACCTCGACCAGCGGCACCAGCGCCTCGAGCGTCTCCGTTGTGGCGGTCTGGAAGAATTTCACCACCTCGGCATCGACGTGGCGGCGGTAGGCGGTGACTTCGTCAGTGGTCGGGCGGGTCAGGTGGCCGCGCTGGTGGCGGGCGTGCCGGGGGCCGGCGCTGACGTAATACGAATTGAACAGATAGGCGTAGTCCCGATGGAATGGCGTATAGCCCTTGACGTGCTCGCCGAGCAGAAACTGCTCGAAGAACCAGGTCGTGTGGGCACGGTGCCATTTGGCGGGGCTCGCATCAGGCATCGACTGGATCAGTTGATCTTCCGGCGACAGCGGCGCTGCCCGGCGCTCGGTCTCGTCGCGGACCGCGCGGTAGGCTTCCACCAGCCGTTGGGCGAGCGAACCGGATTCGGACGACAGTGACGGCGAGGCGGCGGGAAGGGCGGCCGCGGCAGAGGCTGGTTTCGTCACATGGGTCTCCGATTCGAGGGGAGAACGTTGCTTCGGCAATCTGGTTCCAGACGGACAGTTCGTCCTAGATAGGGGCTCCGTTACGGGAAAAAAGCCTCCCCCATGATGATATTGGGTCCGTCAGATAATCCCGGCGCTTTTAGGGGGTGCTGTCCGGCCCCGGCCGCATGCCAGATTTCTGCCATTTTGCTTTGGATGCACAATGGTTTGAGCTACATATATAGKYAGTCGCGGGTTAGAAGGGYGGGCCGGCCCRTCMRGGCCTGAGAGCGCCGCCTACGCAAGGAAGCGAAAATGAGCATCGAGCAATTCATCGACAACGAAGTGAAGTCGAACGACGTCGTGCTGTTCATGAAGGGCACGCCGCAATTCCCGCAGTGCGGGTTTTCCGGTCAGGTCGTTCAGATCCTCGACCACATCGGTGTCGGCTACAAAGGCCTCAACGTTCTCGAGTCGGCCGAGCTGCGCAACGGCATCAAGGTCTATTCGAACTGGCCGACGATTCCGCAGCTCTACGTGAAGGGCGAATTCGTCGGCGGTTGCGACATCATCCGCGAGATGTTCCAGGCCGGTGAATTGCAGCAGCTGTTTGCCGACAAGGGCATCCCGGTCGACGTGGCCGCCTGACCTTGATGGCGCGCCAGATCGGTACGGCGCGGCTCGAAGTCGTCGTTAGCGACATCACCACCCTGCGCGTTGACGCCATCGTCAACGCTGCCAATTCATCGCTGCTTGGCGGCGGCGGCGTCGATGGTGCGATCCATCGCGCCGCGGGCCCCGATCTTGTCGCCGAATGCCGTATACTTCACGGCTGCAAGACCGGCCAGGCGAAGATCACCAAAGGGTATCGTCTGCCCGCCAAGCACGTCATCCACACGGTCGGCCCGGTGTGGAATGGCGGCAAGCTCGACGAGGATGATCTGCTTGCATCCTGCTATCGGCGCTCGATAGAGCTTTGCGACAAGCACGGGCTTGCATCGGTGGCCTTCCCCGCAATTTCCACCGGCATCTACCGCTTCCCGGCCGATCGGGCCGCCGGGATCGCCGTCAAAACCGTCGTCGATGCCCTGCCGTCCGCCCCAAGCGTGACGCGCGTGATCTTCTGCTGCTTCTCCGCCCCGAGCGCCGAATTGCATCAGGAGGTCCTGGACGCCTTCGGTAGCCCTTGTGCCTGATGCCACCGCCGCTACACTTCTCCGTGATATCCGGGGAGGGATAGATCGAATGATTTCATTTGGGTTTTGGCGCGCGGCTGCGGCCGCCGCGGTGATGCTTGCGGCGCCTTTGGCACATGCCGAAGGCACCTACGAAATTCCGGCGGGTGCGCATTTCAATCCGGACAAGCTCGCCAAGATCGGCGAGTTCTTCAAGAACGAGGTTGCGACCGGCAAGATTCCGGGCGCCATCGTCCTGATCCAGCAGCACGGCAAGCCGGTCTATCACGAGGCCTTCGGCGTGCAGGACGTGGTGAGCAAGGTGCCGATCACGGACAAGACCATCTTCCGCCTGGCGTCGATGTCCAAGTCCATCACCGCCGTGGCGTCGATGCAGCTGCTGGAGGAAGGCAAGTACAAGCTCGACGATCCCGTCTCGAAATACATTCCGTCCTTTGCCAACGTGAAGGTCGGCGTCGAGAAGAAGGCCGAGGACGGCACCAAGACGCTGGAGCTGGTACCGCCGAAGCGGCCGATGACGATCCTCGATCTGATGACGCATACGTCGGGTATCACCTACGGCTTCTACGGCGACAGCCTGGTCCGCAAGGCCTACAAGGCAGCCGATATCTATGGCGGCGATTTCGATCTCGCCGAATTCGCAGAGCGGATCGCCAAGCTGCCGCTGCACAACCAGCCCGGCGCGCTCTGGCAATACGGCCATTCCACCGACATCTTGGCGCGCGTGATGGAGGTCGCCACCGGCGAGAAGCTCTCCACGATCGAACAGGAAAGGCTGCTCGGCCCGCTCGGCATGAAGGACACCGGCTTCTTCGTCACCGATCCCGAGAAGCAGAAGCTGATGGCCGAGCCGATGCCGAACGACAGCGATTTCCGGGTCGGCCGCGTCAACGATCCGACCAAAGTCAAGAAATGGGAGTCAGCCAGCGGCGGCATGGTGTCGACCATGGCGGATTATTCGCGCTTCGCCCAGATGCTGCTCAACGGCGGCACGCTCGACGGCAAGACCATCATGAAGCCCGAGACGTTCAAGGAGCTGACCACCGACCGTGTCGGCCCGGGCTCCGGCGTCGAGCGCGACTTTTTCTACTTCCCAGGCGATGGCTTCGGCTTCGGGTTGGGGATTGCGGTGCGCACCGATCCGGGCAATGCCAAGCCGCCGCCGCCCGGCGATCTCGGCGAGCTGAAATGGGATGGCGCCAGCGGCTGCTATTATGTCATCGACCGCAAGCAGGACTTCTTCTTCGTCCTGCTGGAGCAGACGCCGAGCGAACGCCAGCGGATCCAGCGGACGTTGAAGCAGCTCGTCTATGAGGCGTTGGAGAACTAGTGCGTTTCGAGCGAAGTGGGTGCCGCGTCGCGTGAAGACAACGCGTCAGAACGAGAGAGCAAGAGCATGATCCGATGGACTTTGATCGGGGCGTGCTCCGCCTTGCGCCGGTGCCGTGCGTTGGTCGCGGCACTCGCGCTCGGATTCGTCGCAACGGCCGCGGGTGCCGGCTCCGACGGCCAGGCTGCGCGCAGCTTCTCACCGGAAGGCCTCGCCAAGGTCTCCGACTATGTCAAGAACGAGATCGCGACCGGGAAAATTCCCGGCGCGATCCTGCTGCTGCAGCAGCACGGCAAGCCGGTCTACTACCAGAATTTCGGCGTTCGCGATGTCGCCACCGAGCTCTCGATGAGCGCGGATACCATCTTCCGCCTCTACTCGATGTCGAAGCCAATCACGTCAGTTGTCGCAATGATGCTGGTGGAGGAGGGCAAGCTCGCCCTCAACGATCCGGTCTCGAAATTCATCCCGGCGTTCGCCGCGATGAAAGTCGCCGTGGAGAAGCGCGACGAGGGCGGCAAGAAGACCATGGATCTGGTGCCACTCCAGCGGCCGATCACGATCGAGGATCTGATGCGCCATACCGCGGGGTTGCCCTACGGTTACTTTGGCGGCGGCATGGTGAACAAGGCCTATGCCGAGGCGGGACTGTTCGACAAGGATCTCAGCAACGCGGAATTCGCCGAGAAGCTTACGACGCTTCCGCTCGCCGAGCAGCCGGGCAAGCTCTGGGACTATGGTCATTCCACCGACGTGCTCGGCCGCGTCATCGAGGTGATCACGGGGCAATCGCTGCTTCAGTTCGAGAAGCAGCGGCTGCTCGATCCGCTCGGGATGAAGGAGACCGCGTTCGACGTCGCGGACCGCGCCAAGTGGCCGCTGATCGCCGAGCCGATGCCGACCGACCGGACGCTCAGCCCGATCACCCAGATCAGCGATCCGCGGAAGGTGCTGCAGCGCCAATCGGGCGGCGGTGGCATGGTCGGCACCATCGGCGACTACGCGCGCTTCTCGCAGATGCTGCTGAATGGCGGCAGCTATGAGGGCCGGCGCTATCTGCGGCCGGAAACCATTGCGCTGATGACGCGGGATCACATCGGCCCGGAAACCGGGGTCGTGCGCGACCAGAACTACTATCCCGGCCCGAACTCCGGCTTCGGCCTCGGCTTCGCGGTACGTACCTCGGTGCCGGCGAATACGAATTGGCCGCTCAGCGAGTATCGCTGGGACGGCGTCGGCGGCACGTTCTTCTTCGTCGATCCCGCGGACGATCTGTTCGGAATCTTCATGGTGCAGACGCCGTCACAGCGCGGCCGGATCCAGCAGGAATTGAAGACGCTGATCTACCAGGCGATGGGGCGGTGATCGGGCAAGATTATCTCTCGGTCATTGCGAGGAGCGATAGCGACGAAGCAATCCATCGCTCCGTGCACACGGACAGATGGATTGCTTCGCTTCGCTCGCAATGACCAGTGGATACTACGCTGCGCGCACGATATCCCTGACGTGACCGATCGCTTCCTCGATCATCGCGGCCGTGACGTCGAGATGCGTGCAGGCCCTGATCCGGCCGTCCATCATCGCAAGCGTCACGCCGCGCTTGCGTAGCTCGGCGACCATCTTGGCGCCGGATATGCCGGCACCGTCGGGTTTGAAGAAGACGAGGTTGGTCTCGGGTGTCTGCACCTCGATGCCGTTGATCTGCGACAGGCCGCGCGCCAGCGCCCGCGCATTGGCGTGGTCGTCGGCGAGGCGGTCGACGTGGTGATTGAGCGCATAGATGCAGGCGGCGGCACAGACGCCGGATTGACGCATCGAGCCGCCGAGCCGCTGCTTCCAGCGCCAGACATCGTCGATGAACGCGCGGGTGCCGGCGATCGCGCCGCCGATCGGCGCACCGAGGCCCTTCGAGAAATCGATCCAGGCGGAGTCCCAGCCCGCCGTCATGTCGCGCGGCGAGATGCCGGATGCGACGGTCGCGTTCAGGAGGCGCGCGCCGTCCATATGGGTGGCGAGGCCGTGATCCCCGGCGATGCGCACGATCTCGTCGAGCGCAGCCTTCTTCCAGATCGTGCCGCCGCCGATATTGGCGGTCTGCTCGACGCTGACCAGCACCTGCGGCGGCTGATAGCGGGTGCGCGGATGCAGCGCGGCGCGGAACGTATCCGGTGTGAACTGGCCGTCGTCGCCCGGCAGCGGGGTGATCTGGAAGCCGCCGAGCGCGGCATGCGCGCCGCCTTCGCGGGCGATGATATGCGCGGTCGCGTGCGCCAGGATCTCGTCGCCGGGGCGGCAATAGGCGAGCGTCGCCGCGACGTTGCACATCGTGCCCGACGGCATGAACACGGCCGCCTCCTTGCCGAGCAGATCGGCGACGCGGGCGCAGAGTTCATTGGTGGTCGGATCGTCGCCGACCTGCTCGTCGCCGACCTCGGCCTTGGCCATCGCCTCGCGCATCGCCGGCGTTGGCCTGGTCTGGGTGTCCGACAGCAGGTTGATGCGGACGGGTGGCGCCTTCGGATCGGGCGGGGCAGGGGTGTAGTGCATGATATCTCTCTCGGTCGACATGCCCTGACTTTAGCCAAACAAAAAGGCCCCGGCAAAACCGGGGCCTTTCGGATCTCGCAATGCTGAACTGATCAGCGCGAATAGAATTCGACGATCAGATGCGGCTCCATCTGCACCGGGAACGGCACGTCCGAGAGGCCGGGGGTGCGCGCGTACTTCGCGGTCATCTTGGAGTGATCGACTTCGATGAAGTCGGGCACGTCGCGCTCGGGGAGCTGGCTCGCTTCCAGCACCGGGGTGAGCTGCTTGGAGGATTCCTTGACCTCGACGACGTCGCCGACCTTCAGCTTGTAGCTGCCGATGTTGACCTTGCGGCCGTTCACCTTGACGTGGCCATGGTTGATGAACTGGCGCGCAGCGAACATGGTCGAGACGAATTTGGCGCGATACACCACGGTGTCGAGACGGCGCTCGAGCAGGCCGATCAGGTTCTCGCCGGTGTCGCCCTTCAGGCGGCTGGCTTCGACATAGATGCCGTGGAACTGGCGCTCGGAAATGTTGGCATAATAGCCCTTGAGCTTCTGCTTGGCGCGGAGCTGCACGCCGAAGTCGGAGAGCTTGCCCTTGCGGCGCTGGCCGTGCTGGCCGGGGCCGTATTCACGGCGGTTCACGGGGCTCTTCGGGCGGCCCCAGATGTTCTGGCCCATGCGGCGATCGATCTTGTACTTCGCCTCACTGCGCTTTGTCATCGCGTCCTCTTTGTGTAGCCGTCGCAAYAGRGCGACCGGCGTTTTGTCAGTTTCAGGTTTGAGGAGACGCGCCCTCCTGTGTACCGGCCAAAAGGCCCGTACCGACAGGTCCGCCTCGAAAGCTCGGGGAGAACCACGGGTCGCGAAACGCATCGCGGGCCGAAACCGGCCCGCGAGCAAGGGTGGTCTTAAGGAGAAAGTCCGGTCCTGTCAAACGAAACGCCGGGCGTTTTGAGCCGAATTAGTGCAAATTCTGGCTGTTTTGGCCCCTCAAGGACGATTTCCGGCCGCCCGGACCGGCCGTGCCTCGGTCGGCGGCTGGATCGCGTCCAGCTCCGCGGCAATTTCGCCGGCCAGGACCTGCTCGAGCCGGGTCAGCGTCTGGGCGATCAAGGCGGCATCGCAGACCAGATGGTCCCAGCGCAGCACCACATCGATGGTGTGATCCGGCTTGACCACGCCATAGCTCAGCAGGAATGGGCCGGGGCTCAGCGCGTGCAACTCGCCCGGGCCATAGGCGGCGACCGAGGTCACGCCATAGCTGCCGCAGAAATTGGCGCGCTGCCGGCCGAAGTTCATGCCGATCGCCCATGCCAGGCGGCGCAGCGGAAACGGCAGGCGCGCCACACAAAGGGTTTTGCGGAACGAGGGAATCTCGTGCAGCGGCGCGGTCTTGGCGCGCCGGATCAGCGCGTCGACAGCGGTGAGCTCCATCTGGTCGGCGCCGCGGACGCGCTCGAACAGCACGCAGTCCTCGCCCTTCTCAACGCGTGCAATGGCCACCATGCCGACGCTGCACGGCAGCTCGTAGAGACAGGGCCAGGGCCATTTGACGTGCAGGGTGCGCAGGGTCGGCTCGGTCTTGGCGACCAGCGCGAATGCCTTGACGAAGATCGCAGCCCAGCCTGGAGCCTGCGCGGCGCGGGCGCGAGCCTCGACCACGGCACGGACGTTCAGCGAGCGCGTCAGGGAAACGAACGGCACGCCGGCCGCCGCGTGCATCAGGTCGGCGACGAGACGGCGCGGCAATGAAATCCTGCGAAATTTACCGCGCATCGGTTCGGTTCATATCCCTGCAAACAAGCAAAAAATCAGAGGTCCGGCGAACTGAAATCGTTGCGCACCGCACCTGAAGCTAGCATGAACCAAGCGATCGGACGGCAATTGGTTCGGCTCACGGCGCTGGTTTCGCCAAGGGCTCGCCGGCCTTCACGATATAGATTCCGAGCACCTTGAGCGGCTTGTCGCCGGAGGTTTTGGCGTCGTGCACCGCACCTTCCGGAATCTGGTAGGAATCGCCCGCCTTCAGCTTCAACGGCGGCTTACCGTCGATCAGAAGCTCGAGTTCGCCTTCGAGCACATAGCCTGTTTCGGCCCCGGGATGGGTGTGGCGCCCCGACGCACCCCCTGCGGGAACCTCGGCAATCGCCGTGACCGTGTTGTAGCCCGGCGGGAAATCGACCTTTTGCAGCGGCGTTCGCTTGATGCCGCTTTGCTGCGCGACGGCTGTGCCGGCAAAGGCAATCACGGCAAGACCGAGTAGCAATTTCCTGAACATGCATGTCCTCCCAACCGGCGGAAAGTCTAGCAGCGCGGAATCGCGGCGAAAAGCAGGCTATGTGTGATGTGGCGTTTCGACATTGGGATTAGTCCGTTCATCTAACAGGCGCAGGATCGCGCCATTTGACGCGACGGAGCTTACGGCAGGCTGACACGCCGTTCAGCCAATTGCGCCGCTCGACGTCCAGTCCGGCGCAGGGGCGATGCCAAGGCTCGGTCGGGGTTCCCTATGACGTGGCTGGAACTCGCTCGCCGGTCGGTGACCTACATTGCATCGAAATGTTGCGTGAACTGCGCGGACGAACTGTCCTGCACCCTGACGTCCACCCCGGCGTCGCCCTTGGTGACATAGGTGAAGGCGATCGATGGGTCTTCGCTCAACGAGATGCCGCCATCCATGTCGAACACGCTGACGCCCCCGACGCTGACCGAGACACGCTCGAGATAGCGTGCCGGAGTGTAGTCGCCGCTCGCGTTCTGCTGCATCCCGCTGTAGTTCGGATGGCTGATGAGGAGACGCGATGGCACCAGCGAGGCGTCGATCGAGCGTTCGCGTCGCAACTGCATCTTGCCCATCCGTGCCAGCACGTCGGCTGACGCGGTGGCGCTCGGCGCGGAGCAGCCCCCGGCGGCCCTGATATATTGCGACACCGCGTAGAGCGTGCCGTCGCTGGTCTCGGCGACCGCGTGGATCAGGGTGAATTCGTTGACGCGTATCCGCAGCTTCAAGTCCTGCCGCGCAAACGCTGGTCCGAGCCGGAACCGGCCCGCGAGCGGCATCGGGTTGTTATCGACGACGACCGACACCGTGGTGATCGGCTGGTCGCCGACGAATTCGACGCTGATCGGCACCAGGGCCGCATCCATTGCCTGTTCCGGCACCTTCAGCTTCAGAAGCGCGCCGCCGTCCTCGATCGGCCGCTCACCGAAAATATCGCCGGCGACACTCTTCCAGCGCGCCTCGCGTTCGGCGCCGTCGTCCGCTGCGGCGAGGGTGATACCGGCAATAGCGAACAGCACCGAAATCAGAAGCCGTTTCATCATCACTTCTCCCGTTGAGCGGTTATTGTGCAGCCGGGCCTTCCGGCTCCGTGATGGCAGTGGGTAGGCCGGAGCCCCGCCAGGCCTCTATGCCGTCCGGATACCATGCCACATGCCTATAGCCTTCCGCGATCAGCCGCTTGGCGGCGTTCCAACTCGCCCAGCAATCGGCGCGGCAATAGACCACGATCGATCTGTCGCGGTCGCCTGCCGTCAGTTCCACAAGCCGCGCTCGGATATAGTCGGTCATCGCCGCAGAGACGACGCCGGCGCCGGCTCCCGGAATCCAGACGCTGCGCGGGATGGTCCGGTGCGGCATCGGCAGCCACGGCGACGACAGACGTTCGGGACGCCGTGGAGCGGGAGAAACATCGATCAGCACGGTCGATCCGCCGGTCGACAGCGCGGCAAGCTCCTTTGTTGCGACAACGCTGCCGCCGGCAACAGTCGCTGGTACCCGGCCATTCATCGGACCCTGCCAGAGGCCCTCGGGTTCGGGTGGCGGATCGTCCTGCGCGAGCGCGCCCGGCACCAGCACCATGATCGCAAGCGGGACGCAGATATTCGTCAGGCAATGCTTCCACCTCATTCCCACTCCAGCCGCCGATAGGCCTCGATCACGTTGCGGCCGTTATAGGTGTCGAACATCGGCCAGCGGGCGCGTTCGGATTGTGCGACGGAGCTTGCTGCATCCTCGATCGATAGACCGCGGTTGATCGCGGCGCGCGTTTCGTCGCGCAGCAGGGCCAAATAGCGTTGCAGCGGCGTGACTGCCTCTTGCAGTTCGACCAGCGGCGGGCCGTGTCCCGGAACGGCGTGCAGGGTACCGGACGCGCGTATCGCCGCGAGCTCAGCGAGCCACCCATGGAGATCGCCGTCGAGCGCGGGCACCCGATCGACGAACAGGAGGTCGCTCGCCAGCAGGATGCCCGATTGCCGGTCGAGCACGCTGAGATCGCAGACGGTGTGCGCGGGGGGATGGGCCGTCAACAGCAGGATGCGGCCACCGAGATCAAGCTCGACAGGCTCGCTCCTGCGCACCAGCATCGTCGGCACCACGACGTCACCGGCCTCCGTTGCGCCGAGCAGCCTTTCGAGGCCGCTGCGATAGAACGCGCCGCGGGCGGCGAACTGCTGCGGCAGTTCGGAATGGCCGACAAAGATTGTCCCGTCCTGCCTGAAGGCGGCGGCGCCGAAAACATGGTCGGGGTGGACATGCGACAGCACGACATAGCGGATCGGCAGTTGCGTGCGCGCGCGGATCGCAAGCCGCAGGCTGTGTCCGTCATGCAGGCTGCCGCCCGGATCGATCACGGCGACGGCGTCGCGCCCGATCACGAAGGCAAGGTTGGCGATGGCGTCGAAATTGCCGGCAGAGGCGTCCTCGGTTACGCCGCGGCGCACGTGAAGTCCAGGAGCGACCTCGACCATCGGCGCCGGTGCGGCCGAAGCGGTCGCCCGCAATCGTGCGGGCGCGCAGCACAGGCAAAGACCACCGAACAATGCCGCGCGACGCGACAGCGCCTTGTCCGAAGCGGAAGCCATCATTCCTCCCTGCTGCGAGTATAGCGGGGAGGCACCGGCGTTGATCGGTACTTTGGTCGTACCGACGCCGGCGATCGCGCAGCTCAAAGATGGCGGTGAGGATGCGACGCTGCCGTCGCGTCTATCGCTTGATCCCGGCGAAGGCGGCGGCGATGCCGCGCTGGAACAGCGACCAGTCGAAGCCGAGCGCGAGCGCGAGGTAGCCGCGGTCGATCATCGCATTGGCTTGCTCGGCGGTACGCGCAACGCCGCCGATCGGCACGCCGCTTTTCATGATGCCTTCTTCCGCGCGCTGCATCAGCGCGACCACTTGGGGATCGTCGGGCAGACCGCGCTTGTTGATCGAGGTGGCGAGATCGCCTGGGCCGATCACCGCAAGGTCTGTCTCTTATACACATCTAGATGTGTATAAGAGACAGGGGAGGCACCGGCGTTGATCGGTACTTTGGTCGTACCGACGCCGGCGATCGCGCAGCTCAAAGATGGCGGTGAGGATGCGACGCTGCCGTCGCGTCTATCGCTTGATCCCGGCGAAGGCGGCGGCGATGCCGCGCTGGAACAGCGACCAGTCGAAGCCGAGCGCGAGCGCGAGGTAGCCGCGGTCGATCATCGCATTGGCTTGCTCGGCGGTACGCGCAACGCCGCCGATCGGCACGCCGCTTTTCATGATGCCTTCTTCCGCGCGCTGCATCAGCGCGACCACTTGGGGATCGTCGGGCAGACCGCGCTTGTTGATCGAGGTGGCGAGATCGCCTGGGCCGATCACCGCAAGGTCGATGCCGGGGGTCGCCATGATCTCGTCGATGCGGTTCACGGCATCGACATGCTCGATCGTGATCATGCAGATCATGTCGTCATCGGCGGTCGCCATGTAGTCGTTCATCGAGACGCCCCAGCGGAATGGCGCATGGAACGGCCCCCACAGCCGATCGCCGTTCGGCGGATAGCGCACGCTGCGTACGGCTTTCTCGGCGTCGCCGCGATTGCAGATCATCGGAAAATTGATGCCGAGTGCGCCGATGTCCATCGGTGCCTTGGCAAGGTGCGGCTCGTTGGCTGATATCCGCACCATCGGCACGCACGGCGTCCCCGACGTCGCCACGATCATCGCGCTGTCTCTTATACACATCTAGATGTGTATATGGTCCCAGCGCAGCACCACATCGATGGTGTGATCCGGCTTGACCACGCCATAGCTCAGNCGCCACGATCATCGCATGCGCGGTGCCGAGATCGATCGGGCCGTGCTCGAGATCGACGATGATCCAGTCTAGCGACTGCGCCATGATCTGAACGGTCTGGATGCTCGGAATGGTCGCGATCGCGCCGAAGGTCGGGCGCTTGTCGCGCCACTGCTTGTGCAGGCGGTTGAGCGGCGTTAGCGGGGCTGCGGTCAATGCGGTGCTCCCTCGGTGAGGCGAGGGGAAACTAGCAGCGCGCAGCGACGACGGAAAGGATCAGGCCGGGACGCGGCCGCCGAAGAAGGGGGTCAGTGCCGCGGTGAGCGCATGCGGACGCTTGGAGGTGAAGATCATCTCGGCACCGACCGTATCGCTCTCCTTGCCGGCCGGGCCGAGCAGGTCGGCGACGCGACGGGCGATCGCCGGCGCCGGATCGATCCAGTCGACCGGCCAGGGCGCGAGCCTGGTCAGCCGTTCCAACAGCAGCGGATAATGCGTGCAGGCGAGCACGACGGTATCGGTGCGGGCCGGGTCGTTGCGGTCGTCGCCGACAAAGCAGGGCGCCAGTTCGGCCGCGATATCCTCGTCGCGCACGCTCTTGCCGTTGAGGGCGGCTTCCGCCAGCGAGGCGAGCTCGCCGGAGCCGACCAGCGTCACCTCGCAGCCTTGCGCAAAATCCGAGATCAGCTTGCGGGTATATTCCCGCTTCACGGTGCCCCTCGTGCCGAGCACCGAGACGCGGCGCGTCTTCGACGAGGCACAGGCCGGCTTGATCGCCGGTACGGTGCCGACAAAGGGCAGGCGATACGCATCGCGCAGATGCGACATGACCAGCGTCGACGCCGTGTTGCAGGCGATCACGACGAGGTCCGGCTCGTGCGCGGCGATCAACTCGCCCATCAGCGGCACCACGCGGGCGATAATCTCATCCTCGCTGTGGTGGCCATAGGGGAAGAAGGCGTCGTCGGCGACATAGACATAGTGCGCGTCGGGCCGGGCGCGAACGATCTCGCGCAGCACGGTGAGGCCGCCGAGGCCGGAATCGAACACGAGGATGGTCGGGGGAGTGGACACGGTGAAAAGTCTATCCGAAGCAGGGTTACCATTCAGTTGTTTTTGCCTGCCCGGTCTTTGGGGCCGACAAAAGGCGTTGAAGGTGGGAATTTCATATGGCCTTGATCGATCCCTGCAAGTATCACGGCAAGCTATTGCCGCGACGTGCGAAATCCTAACGGGGCCAATCGATCATGATCCGCAATACCACCACGAGCTGGGGCTCGCTTGCCCGCGCGTTCCACTGGGGGCTCGGCATCGCCATCATCGGGATGCTGGCCTATGGCTGGTGGATGAACCACATCCCGGCCCGGGCGGACAAGTTCTTCTACCGGTCGATCCATGCCGATATCGGCTATATGGTGCTGCTCTTCACCGTGCTGCGGCTGCTTTGGCGCGGCGTCAATCCGACGCCGGCGCTGCCGGCCGATACGCCCTCCTGGCAGCGGATCGCCGCCCGGGTCAGCCATGGCGCGCTTTACCTCGTCACCATCCTGGTGGCGATGTTGGGCTGGGCGCATTCCGGGGCCCGCGCACAGGACTATTCGAGCTTCTTCGGGCTGTTTCACGTCCCCCAGTTCACCTCACCCGACAAGGCGGCGGCGGATGCCTATGAGGATCGCCACATCTTCTTTGCCTATGTGCTGCTGGCGCTGATTGTGCTGCACCTCGCCGCGGTCGCCTTCCATCATTTCGTCAAGCGCGACCGTGTCGCCGCACGGATGATCGGGGCGGGTGAGGCTGACGCCGCGGGTTAGCCTCAGCAGGCGGGCTGCGCTCGGCAGTTGGTCTCGAAACCGCCTTGCGAACCGGCTATTGCGCCATCCTGAGGTGAACCGAGGTGGCCATCGCGGCCAGAATGCTCGTGAACGATCCTGTGCGCGATCAAGTGACTTGGCAGATGCCGGACGAAGCCGCTCCGCACGCCGCCACCTGGATGGCCTTTGGCGCCGGCGCGGCAATCTGGGGCGGCAAGCTGCTGCCTGTGGCGCGGGAAAATCTCGCTGGCATCGCCAAGGCGATCGCGGCCTTTGAGCGCGTGAACATGCTGGTGCGCGAGGAAGACCGCGCGATTGCGGCGCGGCTTTGTGGCCCCGCGGTCAACCTCGTCGTCGAACCGATCGACGATGTGTGGCTGCGCGACACCGGGCCGGTCTTCGTGATCGATCCGTCCGGGCAACTCGGCGCCGTCGGCTTCAATTTCAATGGTTGGGGCAACAAGCAGCGCCATGCGCTCGATGCCAAGGTCGCGGAGCGCGTCGCCGGACTCGCGAAGGCGACGTTCCGGAAGGCCGGGCTGGTGCTGGAGGGCGGCGGGATCGAAGTCGACGGCGAGGGGACTGCGATCATCACCGAGAGCTGCGTGCTCAATCCAAATCGCAACCCGGGTCTGTCCAGGGACAAATGCGAGGCCGAATTGTCCCGCCTGCTCGGGCTCGAAAAGATCATCTGGCTGCCCGGAATCGCCGGCAAGGACATCACCGACGGACATACCGACTTCTACGCGCGGTTTGCCAGTCCTGGTGTCGTCGTCGCCGGCCTCGAACTGGACGCATCGTCGTTCGACTACGCGGTCACCAAGCGACACCTCGAGATCCTGCGCGGCGCCACGGATGCGAAGGGCCGGCGCCTCGACGTCGTGGTGCTGCAGGGGCCGTCGACGGTGCGACCCAAATACAGCAGCAAGGATTTTGCCGCCGGCTACATCAATTTCTATGTCTGCAACGGCGCCGTCATCGCGCCGGAATTCGGCGACGCCGCAGCCGACACCAATGCGCGCGACAAGCTGCGCGACCTGTTCCCGGATCGGGAGATCGTTCAGCTCGACATCGACGGCATCGCGGCCGGCGGTGGCGGAATTCATTGCACGACACAGCAGCAGCCGCGTTCGCAAACATGAATGCAGGCCGCGAGGTGATCGCGGCCTGATCCATTTCCGGTTGAATGGAGTTTAGCCTGCCGGCATCTGCTTCTCGACCAAGCGCACCCAGTAGGACGCGCCGTGGCCGAGGATGTTGTCGTTGAACTTGTAGGCAGGGTGGTGGCACATCGGACCATCGCCCATGCCGAGGAACACGAACGCGCCGGGGCGCGCCTCCAGCATGAAGGCGAAATCCTCGGCGCCCATCACCGGCACCAGGTTGTCGTTGACGCGGTCAGCGCCGACCACGTCGCGAGCGATCTCGGCGGCGATGCCGGCTTCGCGCGCGTGGTTCAGCGTCACCGGATACATGCGTCCGTAGTCGGTCTCGGCCGAGCCGCCATAGGCCTTGGCGATGCTGGACGCGACTTCGCCGATCCGGCGCTCGACCATATCGCGCACCTTGGGATCGAGCGTGCGCACCGTGCCGCCCAGCGTGACAACCTCCGGGATCACGTTGAATGCGTTGGCGGCCTCGAACATGGTGATCGAGATGACGGCCGATTTCAGCGGATCAAGATTGCGCGACACGATCGACTGCAGTGCATTGATGCTGTCTCTTATACACATCTAGATGTGTATAAGAGCGCACCTTGGGATCGAGCGTGCGCACCGTGCCGCCCAGCGTGACAACCTCCGGGATCACGTTGAATGCGTTGGCGGCCTCGAACATGGTGATCGAGATGACGGCCGATTTCAGCGGATCAAGATTGCGCGACACGATCGACTGCAGTGCATTGATGATCTGGGCACCGATCAGGACGCTGTCGATCGCCTCGTGCGGCGCCGCGCCGGCGTGGCCGCCCTTGCCGCGGATGACGATCTTCAGGGTGTCCGACGAGGCCAGCATCGGGCCCGGTGTGGTCGCGAAGTAACCCTCGGGCAGGCCCGGCATGTTGTGCAGGCCATAGACCTCCTGGATGCCCCAGCGGGTCATCAGGCCGTCGTCGACCATTGCCTTGCCGCCGGCGCCGCCTTCCTCGGCCGGCTGGAAGATCACGACCGCGGTGCCGTCGAAATTGCGGGTCTCGGTGAGATATTTCGCGGCGCCGAGCAGCATCGCGGTGTGGCCGTCATGGCCGCAGGCGTGCATCTTGCCGGGGACCTTCGAGGCGTAGGCGACGCCCGAAGCCTCGGCGATCGGTAGCGCGTCCATGTCGGCGCGGAGCCCGATGGTCTTGCCCGAGCCGTTCTTGCGGCCGCGGATCACGCCGACCACGCCGGTGCGCCCAATTCCCGTCACCACCTCGTCACAGCCGAACTCACGGAGCTTGTCGGCGACGATGCCGGCGGTGCGGTGCACCTCGTAGAGCAGTTCGGGATTCTCGTGGAAGTCGTGGCGCCAGGCGGCCATTTCATCCGAGAGGGCGGCAACGCGATTGACGATGGGCATGGGAAGCGTCCGTTTCTTGTGATTGCGGTGGCGGGGCAGCGTAGCGCAACCCGCCGCATTGTCACGCGGAATGGCACCGGCCAGTGGCCCGGATCAGGTCAGCCCGTTACAAATTCGCCAGCCCGCATTCGACGGCGAGGCGGACCAGCTGGGCGTCGGTCCGCATCCCGGTCTTGGCCTTGATCAGATAGTGGTAGTTCTGCACGGTCTTGGTGCTGAGGTTCAGATTGGCGGCGATCTGCTCCTTGGTGTGGCCGGCCGCGAGCTGGCGCAGGATCTCGATCTCGCGTTCGCCGAGCTGGTCGAGCGTCGATTTGGTCGGCACCAGGCTCTCCATCGCCAGCACCCGGGCCACGTCGTCGCTCATCGCATGTTCGCCGCGCGCAACCGCCCGAATCGCCGCGACCAGTTCGGCCGGCTCGCTGCCCTTGGTGACGAAGCCGGAGGCGCCGGCGGCGAAGGCCGCCTTCACCTGGGCTGCCTCGCTGTGCATGCTGAACACCAGGATGCGCGCGTCGGCATCGCGCGCGCGGATGTTGCGGATCGCTTCCAGCCCGCTCGCACCTGGCATCGAGATGTCCATCACCACCACGTCAGGCTCGTGCGACTTGAACGCGCGATACGCGTTGGCGGCGTTGTCGGCCTCGGCGACCACGCGGAAATCGTCCTGATGCTCGAGCACTCGCCGGTAGCCCTGACGGACGACGGGATGATCGTCGACCAGCAGGATGGAGATACCTCGGGTCTTCAAGGTGATCGTCTTCAAGGTCGTCATCTCAAGCGGCAAGCGGGATCGTGGCGGCGACGGACAGGCCGCGGCTGGCGCGCGCGATCGACAGCGAGCCGCCGAGCGCGGCGACGCGCTCGCTGACCCCGGTGAGGCCGAAGCCGGCCGACTGCGCCACCTTGGCGGCATCGCCGCCACCATCGTCCTCGACGCGCACCAAAAGCGCGTTCTCAGCTCCGGTCCGCCGCTCGATCCGCAGCACGATTTCGCGCGCGTCGCTGTGGCGCAACGCATTGGTCAGGCACTCCTGCGCCACCCGATAGGCGGTGGCGGCGACCGTGCCGCTGATGTCCGCAAGGTCGCCCTGCAAATCGAGCTGGATCATCGGCTGCGATGCGGCGCGCGATCGCCAGCTGTCGACGAGATCGACCAGGCTTGCCTCCAGTCCAAGTTCCTCGGCCGGCGGATGGCGCAGCCGGTTCAGCGTATCGCGCAGGCACGCGATGATGCGGCGCGTTGCCTGCGAGATCATCCGCGCGTCCTGCGCGATCTCGGGACCGGCGGCGTATTTGTCGCCGGCGCTCGCCTCGATCGTATTGGCGAAGGCGAGGATCGCGGTGAGGTTCTGCCCGAACTCGTCGTGCAACTCGCGCGCCAGCGTGCGGCGTTCGTCGTTGCGGATYTCGAGCAGSCGCCGCGTCAGCACGGTGCGTTCCTCCTCGGCGAGCGCAAGGCGGTCGCCGAGGTCGCCGACCGCGCGGCCAATCATTGCGAGTTCCATCGAGCGGATGCGCGGTAATGGCGTCCGGTACTCGCCATCGGCCATGCGCCGCAGCGCCGACACGATCGAGCGGGCAGGGGCCAGCGTGTGCGCGATCGCCAGCGAGGCCAGCAGCGCGATGGCGAGCGCCATCAGCAGCGCGACATGGATGTTGTCCAGGATGTGCTGCCAGGCGAGCGCGATCGCTGCAGCGGGATCGGCGGTGGCGTGAACTGTTCCCGCGGTTGCGGCGCGCTCGCTGATCGGCTGCTCGACGGTCGCATGTTCGCCGAGCACCATCTGCACCGTGGCCGCGAACCAGCGCGGCGGCGCCTTGCCGATCCCCTTGCTCTGGCCGCAGAGCGGTTTCTCGAACGCGCCGGCCGGTTCGAACTGCACGCAGATTCCGGGCGCGATCAGGCCCATCGTCTCGATGGTCCGCCAGTCCGGCGCCGGCAGCAATTGCTCGCGCATCCGGTTGCTGCGCAGCAGCAATTCGCGCCAGTACAACGCTTCGAGCGCCTGCGAAACCCGCTCGGCGGAGGCCGCCGTGGCGCGATCGACGCTGCGATAGGCGTCGATCGTGGCCCAGACGGTGGCCGCGCCGAGGCACAGCGCGACGATCACGAGCAGGCGGGCGACCAGTTGAAGCACGAGGCGCATGCGATCACTCCACGGCCGGCGCATGATCCGGAAAGGCGTGCAGCTGTTTCCGGTGCGATCATGCTCAAACGAGAGACGCGAACGGTAGCAGCAACGCCGTGCGGAGCCAATGCGAGCGAACCGCCGAACCTCAGCTTGGGAAATTTGCCCAACGAAACCTGGGCAGATGTCTTTGGACGACGCCGGCCGCCTCTGCTCTAACAGCGGGCGAGGCCTTCGCGAGACCTCATGGAACTGTGACGACAGGGAGCTAACGCAGCATGGATGCCAAGGTCGGCGCCGCGGCCGCATCGGCCGGCACGGATGCGGCGGAGCGCAGCGTGCTGCTGCTCTGGATGATCTTCACCGGCCTGTCGGTGTTCGCCGCCTTCCTGCTGTGGCGCTACGGGTTGATCCGCCTGATGGTCAATTCCGACCGCACTTACATTTCCAGCGTGATCGCCGTGCTCTACATCATCACCTGCATCCATTGCTTCTGGCGAACGCGGGCGATCGCGCGGGAAGGTGAGGTCGCACGCGGCTGCCGCACGATCCTGGCCGCGCCCGACGGCGCCCGTGAGCTTGTATCGGATCCGCGCGGCCTGCCCACCGGTCTCGTCACCGACCATATCCGCAGCCTCGTGCAGAAGGCCGAGGCGCAAGCCAAAGGGCCGGTCGACCAGACCTTGCTGCTGCGGACACTGGCGGACCGCCTGCGCGGTTCCAACGGCTTCGGCGCCTTCGTCTCCGACACGCTGATGAAGCTCGGCCTGCTCGGCACCATCATCGGCTTCATCATCATGCTGGCGCCGATCGCCTCGCTCGATGCCGCCGACAAGGTCGCGATGAAATCCTCGATGGGCCTGATGAGCGACGGCATGGCGGTCGCGATGTACACGACGCTGGCCGGGCTGATCGGATCGATCCTGGTCCGGATCCAGTATTACATGCTCGACTCCGCGACCCAGCGGGTGTTTTCCGATGCCGTCGTGCTGACCGAGACGCATGTCACGCCGGCCCTGGAGCGTCGCCTCGATATGCCGATTGGAACGTCCCTCGGAACACCGCCATGATGGACGAGTTCGGGCTCTATCCGCGCGAGGAGCCGTTCGATCCCCTTGGTGTCATGCTGTTCAAGGCACTGCAGGTGGTCGCCTTCCTGTTCTTCCTGGCGTTGCTTGCGGTGTCGCCGGACTCCAAGGAAGGCAAGATCGAATCCAAGGCCGAGTTCATCATCACGATGGACTGGCCGGACAACCACCCCGACGATCTCGACCTGTTCGTGCAGGATCCCGCCGGCAACATCGCCTGGTACCGGCATCGCGAGGCCGGCTTCCTGACGCTGGACCGCGACGACCGCGGCGGCGCCAACGACTTCATCGTCGTCAACGGCAAGAAGATCGCGTCCCCGATCCGCGAGGAGATCGTCACCCTGCGCGGTATCGTCGCCGGCGAATACACCGTCAATGTCTCGCATTTCCAGGCGACCACCGGCGAGCCGGTGCAGGCCAATGTGAAGGTGCAGAAGCTGAACCCGACGGCGCAGGTGATCTTCGACGACAAGCTGACGGTCGATCACACCGGCGACGAGAAGACCGCGGTCAGGTTCCGTCTCGACGCCGAGGGCAAGGTGATCAACGTCGACCAGCGGCCGAAATCATTGCTCGAGACCTTCCGCAGCAATTGGCGCAACGGCGCCGACCTCGATCCGAACACCGGCGTCCCGAAAGCCGGCGTGAGGGTGCTTGGCCGTGACTAGTCTGCAATCAGTCATCCTCACGCTCGCGGTCGCCTATGCGGTGATCGGCGCGCTGCTCCTGATCGTGCTGGTCTATGCGCGGCTGCACTGGTCGCTGAAGGCCGTCGTCATCGTCGTGACCAGCGCCTTCTACTTCGTCAGCTTCGGCGGCATGCGCGGCCTGCTCGGCTGGGCGTCTGCGGAAAAGCTGCCGGCCAACTTCAAGCTGCTGTCGACGCGGATCGTGGAGCCGCATTCGCTGGAGGGCGATCCGGGTTCGATCTATCTCTGGGTCGAGGAGCTCGACGAGGACAACCGGCCGAGCGCGATCCCGCGCGCCTTCCGCATTCCCTACAGCGAGGCGCTCGCGGAGCAGACCCATACCGCTGACAACGAGATCAAGGCCGGGCATCCGCAAGGCGGCCGGGCGGCGGATTTCGGCGGCGGCGACGGCACCATCATGGACTTCGTCAGGGAGTACATCACGCCGAAGACAATCGTGGAGACCACCGGCGGCGATTCCACGACCGGAACGTTCGTGGCTCCGCCGGCGGGCGCACAGGGATCGGTTTTCACGCCGTTGCCACCCCCGCGGATGCCGCCGAAGGATGCGCAGCAATAGGACGTGCTGCCGCGGTTACGGAGTGGCACAAAAATAGGGATCGCCAAAAATCGGTCAGTGGGGTGGACAGTAATGGTCCGGAATCCTTCCGGTCACAGTCTGGGTGTATTCTCAGCGCTAACCGGGGCTAGATTTCATCCCCAAGACATTTTCCCGGCAAAGGGGTCGCTGCGTGAAGCGACCCCTTTCGATTCCAGCCCCAGCCCCAGCCTAGCGACGGTCGCGCCCTGCGCATGGCTGTCATCTCACATCATCTCGCTGACAGATATTGAAATCTGTCAGCGAGATGATGTATATACAATCCAGCCCAAGGGAGGAGGGCGCCCAGTGGTTGTTCCGGCGATTTGGCCGGGGGAGCCGTACCTGATTTGATTACCTCGAAGGACTACCTCCATGACGATAGAAATCTTTCAATTGACCGCCCAGATTCAACAGTGGCTCAACCTTCGCGTCGCCCGCCATTTGGCTGCCCAGGCTGCCAAATTCACCCGCGGGCAGGACAGCGATAACCAGACGGTAAACGCATGAACGAGGCGGTGGTTTTGACACCCGAGCGGATCCTCGAGGCAACTGAGGATGTCTTGAGGCGCTTCGGGTTGACCAAGGCCACCGTCGTCGACGTTGCCCGTGCGCTGGATGTCAGCCACGGCAGCGTCTACCGCCACTTCCCCAGCAAGGCTTCGCTGCGCGACGCGGTGGCCAAGCGCTGGCTCGACCGCGCCAACGAGCCGCTGTGCAAGATCGCGGCGAGCTCGGGCCCGGCGCCGGAGCGGCTGGAGAAATGGCTGCGCACCGCCTTTACCATCAAGCAGAAGAAGGTCTGCGACGATCCCGAGATGTTCGCGACCTACCTCGCGCTGGCGCAGGACGCCCGCGAGGTGGTGGAAGCCTACAAGGACAAGC
>BFBZ01000010.1_pt295 | contig 37015 bp, 41 predicted proteins | sample 1888401 | NCBI WGS metagenome assembly BFBZ01 (sample SAMD00112614, study PRJDB3348) | symbiont metagenome | host: Chara braunii | reverse complement strand
GAGAAGAAGATCGAGGGCATCGGCGAKYTGCGCGACGAGTCCGACCGCGAGGGCTACCGCGTCGTCATCGAACTGAAGCGCGACGCCGTGCCGGACGTGGTGCTCAACCAGCTCTACAAGTTCACGCCGCTGCAGACGAACTTCCCMGCYAACATGCTGGCGCTGGATTCCGGTCGTCCGCAGACSATGAMCCTGAAGGAYCTGCTCACCATCTTYGTCGCGTTCCGCGAACAGGTGGTGACGCGGCGGACCAAGTTCCTGCTCGGCAAGGCGCGCGACCGCGCCCACATCCTGGTCGGCCTTGCGATCGCSGTTGCCAATATCGACGAGATGATCCGCGTGATCCGRACCTCGCCSGATCCGACCACCGCRCGCGACRCCCTGATGTCGCGCGACTGGCCGGCGCGCGACGTCGARGCGATGATCACGCTGATCGACGATCCCCGGCATCGCATCAACGAWGAYGGYACGCTSCGGCTGTCGATGGARCAGGCCCGGGCCATCCTCGAYCTGCGGCTGCAACGCCTGACYGCGCTKGGGCGGGACGAGATTTCCGACGAGCTCGACAAGCTCGCGGCYGAGATCGCCGACTATCTCGACATCCTGCGYTCGCGYGCSCGSGTKCAGRMGATCGTCAAGACCGAACTGGCCGAGGTGAAGSAGCAGTTCGCSACSCCGCGCAAGACYSWGATCRTCGAGCAGGAAGGCGAGGTCGAGGACGAGGACCTGATCCAGCGCGAGGACATGGTCGTSACCGTKTCGCAYGCSGGCTAYGTCAAGCGCGTGCCGCTCTCSRCCTACCGGGCRCAGCGCCGYGGCGGCAAGGGCCGCGCCGGCATGCAGACCCGCGACGAGGATTTCGTCTCGCGCCTGTTCGTGGCCTCCACCCACACGCCGGTGCTGTTCTTCTCGTCGCGYGGCCAGGTCTACAAGGAGAAGGTCTGGCGGCTGCCGATGGCGGCSCCCAACGCGCGCGGCAAGGCACTGATCAACATCCTGCCGCTGGAGCAGGGCGAGCGCATCACCACGATCATGCCGCTGCCGGAGGATGAATCCTCCTGGGGCAATCTCGACGTGATGTTCGCGACCACGAGCGGCACGGTTCGCCGCAACAAGCTGTCCGACTTCGTCGAYGTCCGCCGCTCCGGCATCATCGCGATGAAGCTCGGGGAGGGCGAGGCGATCGTCGACGTGCAGATCTGCACCGAGCGCGACGACGTGCTGCTGACCGCCGCCGGCGGGCAGTGCATCCGCTTCCCGGTCCCCGATGTGCGGGTGTTCACCGGCCGTACCTCGATGGGCGTGCGCGGCATCGCGCTGGCCGAGGCCGACAGGCTGATCTCGCTGGCCATCCTGCGCCATGTCGAGACCACCTCCGACGAGCGCTCGGCGTACTTGAAGATGCGCCGCGCGGTGGCCGGCGAGGCCACGACCGAGGAGCCGGTCGAGGCCGAGGGCGAAGAGACGGCGAACGATTCGATCCAGCTCTCGCAGGAGCGCTACGCCGAGCTGTCGGCGGCCGAGCAGGTGGTGCTGACGGTGTCCGTCAACGGCTACGGCAAGCGGACCTCGTCCTACGAGTACCGCACCACCGGCCGCGGCGGCAAAGGCATCGTCGCGATGAGCGTCAACAACCGCAACGGCAATCTGGTGGCCTCGTTCCCGGTCGAGGATGCCGACCAGATCATGCTGGTCACCGACAAGGGCCAGCTGATCCGCTGCCCGGTGGCCGACATCCGCGTCGCCGGCCGCTCGACCCAGGGCGTCATCGTGTTCGACACCGCCGAGGACGAGCACGTGGTCTCGGTCGAGCACATTCCGGAAGAGGAAAACGGCGAGAACGGCAACGGCGGCTAGCGCCGCCGTTTCGGAGATGCTCCGTAGCCCGGATGGAGCGTAGCGAAATCCGGGCTACAAGAAGGCCTATGCGGTGCTCTCCAGTTCTGCCGTGAGCTTGGGGAGCGCGTCGACCTTGCCGATCTGCGCGAACCAGCACCAGAGCTCCAGCGTGCAGGCGAGCCGGTAGAGCGCGATCGTGGCCTCCCAATCCGGCCGGTCGCGTGTGCCGTGGCCGGCGAGCAGGCCGTCGCGCTTCGGCGCGTCCTTCGGCGTGAAGTAGTACAGCGCCTTGGCCATATCCATCAGCGGATCGCCGGCCGTGCAATTCTCGAAATCGACGATGCCGGAAAGCTGCGGGCTTCCCTCGGCGTTCACCAGCACATTTCCGGCATGGAGATCGTAATGGCACAGGCGCGGCGTCTGGGCTGCGTCGAGCAAATGGCTGCGTGCGGCAATGCTGGCCTGTAGCCGCTCGGCCAGCGCCGCGTCCCCGCCGCGCGTGCAAAACTCCGTCAGCTTGCGCTCGAACTGGGCCGACATGTAGGCCCGGTTGCTCGGGTGCGGCGTCCAGACGCCGTCCGGGCCGATATAGCCGAAGCTATCGAGGGTGACGTCGTTGATCCTGCGCAGCGCCGCGCCCATCTCGGCATGGATCGCAAACAGCTCCTGCTCGGTCAACCCCGGCTCGCGCTGGCCGAGCATGACGCCGTCGAGCTTGCTCATCAGCACGAAGCTGAGATCGATCGTTGAACGCGTATCGTCGGCGAGGAGAATGCGGGGGACGGGAATAGCGACATCGCGCAACAGCCCGAGGACGTGGACCTCCTTCGCCATCTTCCATTGCAACTGCGTCGGGTAGGCCTTGAGGATGCAGTTGGGCGCGTCCGCCAGCACGATCTCGAGGATCGTACTGATCTCGCCGCCGCGCAGTTCGATGACATCGCTCACAGTTGCGTGCGGGGCGATGCTGCTGACGATGGCTTGCGCCTGCTCGATCGAGATCGTCAGCCTCGGTTTGAGCTGAAGCGGTGGATCGTCCGCCATTCCTCGAGACCACGTAGCCCGGATGCAGCGAAGCGCAATCCGGGACAAATCGATATGGCTCCGCCAGTCCCCCGGATTTCGCTCCGCTGCATCCGGGCTGGGACTAGATCTCGATCTCCGTGCCGAACTCCACGACCTGGCCGGTTGGCACGCCGAAGAACGCCGCCGACCGCTCGGCGTTACGTTGCAGGAAGGCGAACAGCGACTCGCGCCACACCCACATGCCCGGAACGTCCTCGCGCGGGATGATGGTTTCGCGGCCGATGTAATAGGTCACGTCCGAGAGGTCGATGCCGGGCAGCTTGTTCTGCCGGCAGGCCAGTTTCAGTCCCTCATAGATCGTCGGATACTGCATGAAGCCATAGTGGAGGATGATCCGCGTGATGCCGGGGCTGATCTCGATGACGTCGGCGCGCTCTTCGTCCGCAATCCGCGGTCGCTCCTCGATCTGCACGGTGACCAGCAGCACGCGCTGATGCAGCACGTGATTGTGCTTGACGAATTGCGTCAGCGCCAGCGGCACCCCATTGGGGGCCGATGCCAGGAACACGGCGGTGCCGGGCAGGCGGGCGCTGCATTTGTTGACCGCGGTCTCGATCAGGTCCTCTTCCGGCTGGCGCAGCTTGCTGCGTGCCTTCTCGACCAGCTTCACGCCGCTGCGCCAGGTCAGCATCAGGAACGCGACGGCGGCAGCGAGCAGCAGCGGGAACCAGCCGCCCTCGAACAGCTTCTCGGTGTTGGCTGCGAAGAAGATCGCGTCGATGATGAAGAAGAAGCCGTTCACCGCGATCACCAGGATCGGCGAGTAGCCCCACTGGATCGCCACCAGGGCCGCAAGCAGAGTAGTGATGGCCATCAGCAGCGACACGGCGATGCCGTAGGCGCCGGCGAGGGCGTCCGAGGTGCCGAAGGCGAGCACCGCGCCGAGCGTCGCCGCCGCGAGCAGCCAGTTCACCAGCGGCACATAGATCTGGCCGATCGCATCGCTGGTGGTGTGGCGGATATGCATGCGCGGCAGGAAGCCGAGTTGGATCGACTGCTGGGTCAGCGAGAACACGCCGGAGATGATGGCCTGCGAGGCGATCACGGTCGCGACGGTCGCGAGCAGCACCAGCGGGTAATGCGCCCAGTCGGGAGCGAGCTGGAAGAACGGGTTGTCGATCGAGTTCGGGTCGTTGATCAGCTCGCCGGCCTGGCCGAAATAATTCAGCACCAGCGCGGGCAGGCAGATCGCGAACCAGGCCAGCCGGATCGGGAAGCGGCCGAAATGTCCCATGTCGGCATACATCGCCTCACCGCCGGTGACCGCGAGGAAGGCGGCGCCGAGGATGGCGAAGCTGACGTGGAAATCCTGATGCACCAGGAAGTCGAACGCGTAGTACGGGCTGAGCGCGACCAGCACCGCGGGCGCCTTGACGATGCCGTGAATGCCGAGCGCTGCGAGCACGGCGAACCAGAACAGCATCACCGGGCCGAAGATCTTGCCGATGAAGCCGGTGCCCTGCTTCTGCATGATGAACAGGCCGATCAGGATGATGACGGTGAGCGGCACCACCGCCGGCGCCAGCGAGGGCGCGTCGACCTTGAGGCCCTCGATCGCAGACAGCACCGAGATTGCCGGCGTGATCGCGCCGTCGCCATAGAGCAGGGCGGCCCCGACCAGTCCGACCACCAACAGGTGGGAGCGCCAGGTGCCGGGCGCCGCATTTCGCGCCGACAGCAAGGCCAGCAGGGCGACGATGCCGCCTTCGCCGCGGTTGTCCGCGCGCAGGATCAGCATGGCGTATTTGACCGAGATGATGAGGATCAGCGCCCACAGGATCAGCGAGACCGTGCCGAGCACGGCACTGTGGGTGAGCGGGCCGCCATGGGCGGCGGCCTTGGCCGCTTCCTTCAGGGCGTAGAGCGGGCTGGTGCCGATGTCGCCATAGACGACACCGAGGGCACCGAGGGTGATCGCAAACGGCAGCGGGCTGCTTGGAGGATGGCCAGAAGAAACGATGGCGGGCGTACTGGTCACGGCAATCCCCCGATGGCTCGCACCCGCCGGGTGATCCGGCCGGTTGCCTTAGACGATAGTCTGCGACGGGACGTCGCAAATTACCATTGGGATTTGTGTGACGGGTCCGACCTTACGCGAGGCTGAACGGGGCTGACGCGGGCGGACCCGCGCCATGACGCTCGAGATGAAACTACGGCGTGCGGTCCGCAGTGACGAGGCGGGCTTCCTTCACGACCGTCTTGTTGCCGGCGCTGCGCAGGCAGGAGGCCTCGAAATTCGGCCAGGCCTGCTGCGAGCAGTCCTTGCCGACGGCATGGATGTCGAGGCGATCGGCCTTGGCGAGCGGCTGCGGTGTGGAGGCTTCGACCTGAGGCGCAAAGCCCGGAAGAACGGTGAGCGCCGCGGCAATGAACGCGGCAACAGCGATAGCGGAAAGTGCCTTGATCATGACGGTCCCCATATGATCGGGCCCCCCGGGCCCGTCGTTTCGTTGTCCAAGATCTACCGGCCGCAAGTTTCCTGGTGTCTTCGCCACCCCGGAAAATGGTTTCGTCGCCGGCCGGTTTTGTTTCATCGGCCAGTGGCCGACGAAACATTCACCCCGTAGACGCTGCCACCCCGGGGCTGGTTCGCTGGGTCAGTGGAAATTTATTTCAGAGCAGCCATGGAACYCGGGCGGCTTGCCGGGGCGGGCCGGGCGGGTTAGGAGGGACCATGTCCCGTATCGCGMTCTATCCCGGCTCCTTCGATCCCGTCACCAACGGCCATCTCGACGTGGTCCGGCAGGCCGTCGGCCTGTGCGACCGCCTGATCGTCGCCATCGGCGTCCAYCCYGGCAAGAAGCCGCTGTTTTCCACCGAGGAACGGCTGGCCATGGTCCATGASGTGTTCGGYCCGATCGCCCAGAAGGCGGGCTGCGCCTTCGAGAGCGCGACCTATGACAACCTCACGGTYGCGGCCGCACGCGCGGCCAAGGCCACCATCATGATTCGCGGCCTGCGCGACGGCACCGATCTCGAYTACGAGATGCARYTSGCCGGCATGAACGAGGCGATGGCGCCCGAGGTGCATACCGTGTTCGTTCCGGCGTCGGTCGGSGTCCGCCCGATCACCGCCACACTGGTGCGCCAAATCGCCCAGATGGGCGGCGACTTCTCTGCATTCGTGCCGTCATCAGTCGCCGCTAGCCTGAAGGCCAAGTTCGCCGGYTGATCCCGGCGGCCYGCCAYATCCMGAACGTCCAGAGATCCGGAGTTTCCATGATCCGCATTCTTGCATTCGTYGCYGCGCTGCTCTGCGTSGTGCCCGCGGTCGCGCAGCCGCTGCCCGCCAATCTCGACAAGGCCAATGCGATYGTGATCGACACCACCAAGGGCCGCATCGTCATCAAGCTGCGCACCGACATCGCGCCGAAGCACGCCGAGCGCATCAAGCAGCTSGCGCGCGAGGGCTTCTACAACAACGTGCCGTTCCAYCGCGTGATGGATGGCTTCATGGCGCAGACCGGCGACGGCCAGAAYTTCAACGGCACCGGYGGCTCGAAATATCCGAACCTGAAGCAGGAGTTCTCKCAGGTGCCGTTCAAGCGCGGCATCGTCGGCATGGCCCGGCGCGGYGACWSSGTSGACASCGCCAATTCGCAGTTCTTCATCATGTTCGCSGACGGRCCGAGCCTCAACGGCCAGTACACCGTGATCGGCGAGGTGGTGTCGGGCATGGATGTGGTCGACAAGCTGAAGAAGGCGCCCGCGGGCTCGCCGAGCGGCAGCGTCACCGATCCGGACAAGATGGTGAAGGTSCAGGTCGCATCCGACATCAAGTGATCCATGATGGCGGCGCGCAGCAGACCACTCGCCTGGTTCGCCGCGCCGCTGCCGGTGTGGCTCGCGCTGGGCGGATCGGCGGTGGCCCAGCCGGAGCAACTCGATACGATCAGGGACGTTGTCCTTGCCATCCACCGCTGCTGGCGGCCGCCGCCGGCGGACAAGGCCGGTCCGATCGACATCACCGTGATCGTCAGCTTCAACCGCGAGGGCGCGATCCTCGGTCATCCCAGGATCAGCTATGAATCGCAGGAGGCGACCGACAGTGACCGGATCGCATACCGGGTCGCGGTGATGGAGGCGTTGCAACGCTGCACGCCGTTGCCATTTACCGAGGGCCTGGGCGGCGCGGTGGCTGGCCGTCCCTTCGCGATCCCGTTCAGGAACAAGAAATATCCACCCCGAAGCCAGGAGAAGCGAGCATGGCTGCTACCGAAAATACTCTGATCCTCGAAACCACCCAGGGCCCGGTCACGATCGAGATGCGKCCGGACCTCGCGCCGGGCCAYGTCGCGCGGATCAAGGAGCTGGTGCGCGAGGGCTTCTACGACGGCATCGTGTTCCACCGCGTGATCGACGGCTTCATGGCGCAGACCGGCTGTCCGCAGGGCACCGGCATGGGCGGCTCCGGCAAGAAGCTGAAGGCCGAATTCAACAAGGAGCCGCATGTCCGCGGCACCGCCTCGATGGCCCGCGCCGCCAATCCGGATTCCGGCGACAGCCAGTTCTTCATCTGCTTCGACGATGCTTCCTTCCTCAACGGCCAGTACACGGTCTGGGGCAAGGTCACCGAGGGCATGGAGAATGTCGACAASATCAAGCGCGGCGAGCCGGTGAAGGACCCGGACAAGATCGTCAAGGCGCGCATGGCCGCCGACGCCTCCTGATCAACCGAGCGTCATTCCGGGGCGATGCGCCCCGGAATGACCGCGTTCGAGTAGCCAACGCGCCGATGCGCACCGACCTGTTCGACTTCGAGCTTCCGCCCGACAGCATCGCGCTCCGCCCCGCGAGCCCGCGCGATTCCGCGCGGCTGTTGGTGGTGCATCCGGACGGCGTGCTGCGCGATGCCACGATCGCCGACCTGCCGCATTGGCTGGAGCCGGGCGATCAGATCGTCGTCAACGACACCAAGGTGATCGCAGCCCAGCTCAAAGGCCGCCGGATCGGACGCGAGACCGAGCCGAAGATCGAGGCGACCTTGATCAGGCGGCTCGACGGTTCGCGCTGGCAGGCGCTGGTCAAGCCGGCCAAGAAGCTCGGCCCCGGCGACACCATCCGGTTCGGCAATGAGGGCAAGGTCTGCCTGCTCGGCCATCTCGATGCGACCGTCGAGGCGAAGGGACAGGAAGGCGAGGTGACATTGTCATTCTCGTTCCGCGGCCCGGCGCTCGACCAGGCGATCGCCGATGTCGGCGCCACGCCGTTGCCGCCCTACATCGCTTCCAAACGCACGCCTGACGACCAGGACGTCAGCGACTACCAGACCATGTTCGCCGCCAATGAGGGCGCGGTGGCGGCACCAACCGCAGGGCTGCATTTCACGCCGGCGCTGGAAGCCGCGCTGCGCGCTCGCGGCGTCGCGCTGCATCGGCTGACGCTGCATGTCGGGGCGGGGACGTTCCTGCCGGTCAAGACCGAGGAGACCTCGGAGCACAGGATGCATGCCGAATGGGGCTGCATCACCGCCGCGACCGCGTCCGCCTTGAATGCCGCGCGTGCCAATGGCGGCCGGATCGTCGCGATCGGCACCACGTCGATGCGGCTGCTGGAGAGCGCCACCACACCGGACGGCGAGGTCCAGCCGTTCGCCGCCGAAACCTCGATCTTCATCACGCCGGGCTATCGCTTCCGCGCGGTCGATATCCTGCTGACCAATTTCCACCTGCCGCGCTCGACGCTGTTCATGCTGGTCTCGGCTTTCTCGGGCCTGGAGACCATGCAGGGCGCCTACGCCCATGCGATCAAGAGCGGCTACCGGTTCTATTCATACGGTGATGCGTGCCTGCTGTTTCGGGCAAAGAGTTAGGTCCGCAAGCACAGCCATTTCACCGTCACCCCTGAGGAGGCCGCGTAGCGGCCGTCTCGAAGGGCGACGGCCCCGACCGGGGCCGATGCATCCTTCGAGACGCGCTTCGCGCTCCTCAGGATGACGGGTTTGGCATCGCCCCGTCGTCCCTCACGCCATCGCGCGTTCGGGCAACAGCTCGGCGATCTGCACCGCGTTCAGCGCGGCGCCCTTGAGCAGCTGATCGGCCGCGACGAACATCGAGATCGAGTGGCCCGAAGGATCGCTCAGATCCTTGCGGATGCGGCCGACCAGCACGTCGTCCTGGCCGGAGGCGTCGATCGGCATCGGGAAGTAGTTCTTGGCGCGATCGTCGACGATCTTGACGCCCGGCGCCTGCGCCATGATCGCGCGGACCTGGTCCTCGGTGATCGGCTTCTCGCATTCGAAGGTGATCGCCTCGCAATGCGCGCGCAGCACCGGCACCCGAACGCAGGTGACGCCGATCGCGATCTTGTCGTCCTCGAAGATCTTGCGGGTCTCCTTGATGACCTTGGTCTCCTCGTCGTTGTAGCCGGTGTCCGGATCGACCGCCGTGTTGTGGTTGAACAGGTTGAAGGCGTAGGGATGCGGCATCACCTTCGGGGTGAAGACCTGTCCGTTGAGATTGGCGCGGGTCGATTCGACGAGCTCGTCCATCGCAGCCGCGCCGGCGCCGCTCGCGGCCTGGTAGGTCGAGATGATGACGCGCTTGATGCGGTTCTTCTGGTGGATCGGCCACAGCGGCACCAGCGCGGTGATGGCGGCGCAGTTCGGGTTGGCGATGATGCCCTTGTGGTCACGGATGCGGTTGGCGTTGATCTCGGGGATCACCAGCGGCACGTTCGGGTCCATCCGGAAGGCCGAGGAATTGTCGACCACGACGGCGCCGGACTTCACGGCGAGCGGCGCGAACTTCTTCGAGATGCCGCTGCCGGCCGAGAACAGCGCGATGTCGACGCCCTCGAAGGCGCGCTCGGTGAGCTCCTCGATCACGACCGGCTTGCCGCGGAATTCGACGGTCTTGCCGGCCGAGCGCGCGCTGGCCAGCGCCTTCAGCCTGCCGACGCGGAAGCCGCGCTTGTCCATGGTGGCGATGAATTCGGCGCCGACTGCGCCGGTGACGCCGACAATCGCGACGACGGGATCGTTACTCACTTTGTCCTCCATTCAGGATGTGTTGGATGTGATGCAGGCAATAAAAAAGCCCCGGACCTTCATCAGGCGGGGCTTCGGCTAGAGATGGTGCGGTGGTTCGACCGACTACGCGCGCACGCCTCCCGAGGCCCCGGAGAGCTCAGTGGTTTTGGTCGTGCGTTTGGTCGCGGTGATCATGGTCGCGACTTATGCGGGAGAGATCGGCGGCCGTCAACGGCTTTCAGGCGAAATTCTGGCGGCGCTCGCGCGGACCTTACCGCCTGCGCGCAGCCGGCGGCTCGAGGATGACCTCTTTCAGGTCGCTGCCGGCAAGCACGACGATCACGAAATTGAGCTTGCCGCGTTCGCGCATCAAGCCGCCGCTGATCGCCTTGCCCGAGGTCGTGTGTTCGGCGACCCGCACCGCATCGGCGAGGCGATGCCGGAGCGCCCGGAGCACGGCGAGATTGCTGCGGTCCTCGGCACCGAGCGACGTCAGCGGCGAGGCGGCCTCGCCACCCACCACTTCGCCGGTCGCCGCATCGATGGTGTGGCGCCAGATACGGTCCTGCTGCATGGTCTTGACCCGGTAGACCGCGGGAAACGACGCGCCGTCGAAACTGATGTCGGCGGTGATCGCACCGGCATGCAGCGCCTCGGCGATCGCCATCGCCTTGCGCAGCGAGATCTGGGCGGCCTGGAAGCTGTCGAGCTCGCGGCGCACCGCATGCACGTCGAGCGCGCTGTCATCGTCCTGCGGGGTGAGCGCGGCGGCGGCCGAGCTCGTGATCGCATGGGCCGGCGACGCCAGCGGCAGAGCCAGCAACGCGGCCGCCAGCAACCATGTCCCGAATCCCCAATGTCGCGATGCGCGCAATCGTCCTGTCCTCATCGTCGAACCTGTATCGAAACTGAGCTCGCGCGTTGCCCGCGCTGTCGAGCGGCCGCGTGGGGCCGAGAAAGTGCGGCCGACCCCAGTTAGTCAGAGGTCAGCCGCCGAACGTTCAGACGGAGCGATGGCGGCAGCTCCGTCGTGACGGTCGAAGTTTACAAGGTGACGCGAAATCCGTTGGGGGGCTGAACTAGGGTTTCGTGTCTCTTTGCAACTAAACAATACGGTTTCGTTCTGTTTATTCAAGGCTCATCACGGCAACGTGTAAGACGATAAAATGATCCAAAAATACCGTTCAGCGCGCCGGCCTGCGGCGTGGCTTCGTCGCTTCCTTGGTCCCTTCCTTGGCCATGCTGCGGAGCCGGTCCCGCGGTCCGACGGCGCCAGCCAGAAACAGCCGGATCGAGACTTCCATCCGCGTTTCGGCGGCCTTCATGTCGATCGGAATCCCGAACGTCGCCATCCGGTGAGTGTGGCCGACCACCATGTTGAGGAAGGTTTCGGCGGCGATCGTGGTGTCCTCGAGATCGAGCACGCCCTTGTCCGCCAGATGGTCGAAGAAACCCGCGGTCGTTGACACGGCTTTCGACCAGCCCTCGTCGACGGCGAGCTTGGCGACCTCGGGGAAATTGATCGCTTGCGCGGTGAGTATCCTGCTGAAGGCGATGGAATCGGCGCTGCAATTCAGCACCAATAGCTGGCGGCCGAGTTCGATCAGCCGTTCCTCGGCCGAGCCGTCGCAACTTCCGTCGCCGCGCGCTTCGGCTGCTGCGGCGGCGAGGGGGGCCAGCCAGCGGGCGATCTCGCGCCGGAGCACCGCGGTGAACAGACCGCGCTTGTCGCCATACTGTCCATAGACGGTAGGTTTGCTGACGCGGGCGGCCTCGGCCACGGCGTCGATCGACGTCGCATCGAAGCCGCGCTCGAGGAACAGGCGGGTGGCGACCTCGATCAGCCGCTGGTCGCGCTCGATCGCAGCATCCCGGGTCGGCCGGCCGCCGCGCGACTTGGTCACGCTGCGTTTGGCCGCTTTGGCCCTGGTTGCCGTCAATCCCATTGCCCATTCATCTCGTTGTGCGTCGGACGGGTCTGTCCGGGTCTATAACCCGGGCGGTGCGGATTCGTCCATGTGGCGGTACCGTGGGGCGCCGTTTCAGGGCGGCGTCGCGGTCCAGGCGTGCCCCGTGGCGGCCTTGTCGTAGCCGTACTGGTAGAGCGCGCGCATATAGGCGGTGTCGAAGCCCTGCGTTTCCGGCGCCGGATAGTCGCGCTCGATGTAGGACAAATGGAAGCCCAGCCGGTTGCGCCGGGCGAAATCATAGGTCGACAGGATCACGGAGCGGGTCTGCGCCTGCGTGATCGCGGAGATGCTGCGCGAGGCGACGTCGATCGTCGAGTTCGACACCAACTCGAAATTGCCCTCGAGCTTCTTGTTGACGAGAATGTAGATGTTCATGCGGCCGCTGGCCGGCCAGGCGCGCTCCCGGAACATCAGCGCGTCCGGCAGCGTCAGCACCGGCGCGGTGACGCCGCCATCGACATGCATCTCCTGGAAGCGGCGGCCCTGGCCCTCGGCGTCGATCATGATCGGTGGAAACACCAGCGGGATCGAGGCGGAGGCGGCCATCACGTCGCGAAACAGCTGCAACGCCTCAGGCGTTCCGACCGCGGCGATCCGTCCCATGTCCCAGATCACCGTGCGCTGGGTGTCGAGGTCGGTGGTAACGATCAGGAGCTTTCGGCCTTTGGCGTTTTCGCGCGCCACCTCGCTCAGGATGTCCTGGCCGACATAGCGCGCCACCAGTTCGCGCAGCCGCTTGTTGCCGAACAACCCGGAGCCGAACAGCACCCGCATCAGGCTCGGATCCTGCAACAGGCTTTCCGCGATGCCCGATGTGTAGACCTCCCTCAGCGTGTCGTCGTAGCGCGAGCCCAGGAAGGCAAAGGGGGCAATCAGCCCGCCGGTGCTGACGCCCGAGACCACCGAAAAGGCCGGACGGTTGCCGGCCGCGGTCCAGCCATTGAGGATGCCGACGCCATAGGCACCGTCGGCGCCGCCGCCGGAGAGTGCGAGATAGGTCTTGATCGGGGCGAGGTCGTTCTTCTCAGGCCGGAATTTCGACGCCGGCTCGTCGGCGTAACGGCGCAGCCCGTCGAGATCGAGCACCCGTGAGTTGGCGGCATCCGCGGCCGTGTAGGGCGTCCGCGGCAGCGAGCTGCACGCCGCCAGCGCGACAGTGAAGCCGCACAGCAGGATCAGTTGACGGATCGCGCGAACCAAACTCATCCGATGGCGGATGCCGTCAGGCCGGGTGGCGGAGGGTGGCAACATCTCGCTCGGTCAGGTTTCGCGCGGATCGCAGTCGCAGCGGCAAGTTCCGCCGCCTTATTGTTGACATAAAACGATACGGTTTCGTTTTGTTTAACCCAAGGCTGGTTCCACGGCAAGCTTTGGAGCGGCCCACCGCGTTCACGAAGTCGCGCGAGAGCCGTTATCGGACGGGTTGATCGGGTCCCGGCGACACGCAATAAGCAGCCGCATGAATCCTCCCAATCATTTCGAGCTGCTGGCAACCGACGGCGCGGCCCGCACCGGCCGCCTGACCACGCCGCATGGCGTGGTGCGGACGCCGGCGTTCATGCCGGTCGGCACATCAGGCGCCATGAAGGGCATGCATTGGCGCGAGGTGCGCGATGCCGGGGCCGATATCGTGCTCGGCAACACCTATCACCTGATGCTGCGGCCGGGCGCCGAGCGCATTGCCGGGCTGGGCGGCCTGCAACGTTTCACCGGCTGGGGCGGCCCGATGCTGACCGATTCCGGCGGTTTCCAGGTGATGTCGCTCTCGGAGCTGCGCAAGGTGACCGAGCAGGCGGTGACCTTCCGGTCGCATATCGACGGCGCCAAGGTCGAGCTGTCGCCGGAGCGGTCGATCGAGGTGCAGCGGCTGCTCGGCTCCGACATTGCGATGCAGATGGACGAATGCGTGCGGCTGCCGGCGGAGCGCGCCGACATCGAGCGCGCGATGCAGCTCTCGCTGCGCTGGGCCGAGCGTTCCAAGCGTGCCTTCGACAGCGCGCCGGACGGCTACATGCTGTTCGGCATCGTGCAGGGCGGCGACGTCCCCGATCTCCGACACGCCAGCGCGCGCGGGCTGACCGACATCGGCTTTCATGGTTATGCGATCGGCGGGCTGGCGGTCGGCGAGCCGCAGGCGGTGATGCTGGCGATGATCGAAGAGACCGCGCCGGCGCTGCCGTCGGATCGGCCGCGCTATCTGATGGGCGTCGGCACTCCGGAGGACATTCTGGAAGCCGTGGCGCGCGGCGTCGACATGTTCGACTGTGTGATGCCGACACGGAACGGACGGCACGGCATGGCGTTCACCCGTTTCGGGCAGATCAACCTGCGCAACGCCCGGCACGTCGACGATCCGCGTCCGCTCGACGACGAGAGCCCGTGGCCGGCGGCACGGAGCTATTCGCGCGCCTATCTGCATCATCTGGTGCGCGCAGGCGAAACCCTTGGGGCAATGCTGCTGTCCGAAATCAACGTCGCCTATTACCAGGAGCTGATGCAGGGCATCCGCGACGCGGTGGCGAACGGCACGTTCGAGGACTTCAGAACGAAAACGCGCGCCGGATGGGCGCGCGGTGACATCGCTCCGAGGTGAGCGTGTGTGATCAGTTGCACACGATCGGCTTCACCGTGTGCTTGGTGACGAACCCGTAACCGCAGGTGTCGCACGTCCAGAGATAGCTGATCAAATTGTCATAAAGGTACGCGGACGCTTCCGCGGCGATCATCGAGTCCGCGCACACCGGACAGGTCGGCAGATCGCTGCCGCGCGGATCGGGCTTAGACGCGACGGTCGACAGAACCTCAGCAAGAGCTGGCATCGTGACCTCCTTTGCGTTCTGAGCTGCACCTTACGAAGGCATATAGTCCGATTTGTTTGACCTTGTCGCAACACAAATGCGTTGGTTTTACGTTATTTACGCAGGTTCTGATTTTGCGGTGCAGCGAATTCGTGCCGCGGCGGTTTCTCACTTGCGCGTCATGATGCGCTGCTTCTAATGAGAGAAAGACCGCATTCCCGGCACATTCCGCGACAGGAGCCGCCTGATGGACGCGACATCGACAACGAGTGCAGTGCAACCCGGACGCGGACGCGTCTTTGACTCCATCGTCGATGCGATCGGCTCGACGCCGGTCGTGCGGCTGCGCAGGCTGCCGCAGGCGGGTGGCGTCAACGCCACGATCCTGGCCAAGCTGGAATACTTCAACCCGGCGGCCAGCGTGAAGGACCGCATCGGTGCTGCGATGATCGTGGCGATGGAGAAGGCCGGCATCATCAACGCCGACACCGTGCTGATCGAGCCGACCTCGGGCAACACCGGGATCGCGCTCGCTTATGTCGCGGCGTCGCGCGGCTATCGGCTGAAGCTCGTGATGCCGGAATCGATGTCGATCGAGCGGCGGCGGATGCTTGCATTCCTCGGCGCCGAGATCGTGCTGACGCCGGCCGCGCAGGGCATGAAAGGCTCGATCGCGACCGCGGAAGAACTGGTACGCACGACGCCGAACGCGGTGATGCCGCAGCAGTTCAAGAACCTCGCTAATCCCGAAATCCATCGCCGCACCACCGCCGAGGAGATCTGGAACGACACTGGCGGCAACATCGACTATTTCGTCGCCGGTGTCGGCACCGGCGGCACCATCACCGGGGTCGGGCAGGTGCTGAAGCCGCGCAAGCCGTCGTTGCGGGTCGTCGCGGTGGAGCCGGAGGAGAGCCCGGTGCTGTCGGGCGGCCAGCACACGCCGCACAAGATCCAGGGCATCGGCGCCGGCTTCGTCCCCGACATTCTCGACCGCGCCGTGATCGACGAGATCGTCAAGATCAACAGCGCGACCGCGATCGAGACCTCACGCGCGCTCGCACGCAACGAAGGCATTCCCGGCGGTATCTCATCGGGCGCCGCGATCGCGGCGGCGCTGCAAATCGGCAAGCGGCCGGAAGCTGCGGGCAAGACCATTCTGGCGATTGTGCCGTCATTCTCGGAGCGCTATCTCTCGACGGCGTTGTTCGAAGGAATCTGAGACACAGGAATCCAGGATATGGCCGATCAGCCGAGGCGACCGCGAACCCTGAACGATGCCCGCAGCGAAGCCGAGGCGGCGTTCAAGCGCGCCACCACCAAGGTCGCTGACGCACCGCCCAAAACCGTTGCGGTCCCTGGTGTCCGCGAACAGGTCACGCTGCGGATCGATCAGGATGTGCTGGAGTATTTCCAGCAGGGCGGCCCCGGCTGGCAGGACCGCATCAACGCGGCGCTGCGCAAGGCCGCCGGCAAGTAACGCGTCCGAGACAAGGGAGCCCGGGATGCCCCCCGGGCTGTTCGTCGTGATGGTTGGGCCGGTGGCCCCGATGCGTCACGATGCGCGGACCACCTCGCGCGCGCCGGGCCTCAAGTTCAGCAGGTTGCCGGCCAGGATCATCGCTGCGCCGAGCACGGTGAATGCGTCGAGCCGCTCGGCGTAGATCAGCCAGCCGACGATCGCCGTCAGCGGCACCCGGATGAAATCCATCGGGATCACGACGGTCGCATCGGCGTGGAGCAACGCGCGCGCCATGCAATAATGCGAGAAGGTGCCGCAGAACGCGATGACGGTGAGCCAGCCCCAGGTCGAGAGCGGCGGCCAGGTCCAGACATACAGCGCGGGCCCGAGGCTGGCGAGCGACTGCACCACCAGCATCCAGAAGATGATTGCAAGCGTCTGCTCGGTCCGCGTCAGCGACTTCACGATCGCGACCGAGATGCCGAAGCCGACCGCGGCGGCAAGCGCGATCAACTGGCCCGGATTGATCGCGCCGGTCGCCGGCCGCACGATCACCAGCACGCCGACCAGGCCGAGCACGATTGCGACGACCTTCCGGGACGTCATCCGCTCGCCGAGGAAGCCGGCCGCGAGGATCGCGGTCCAGATCGGCATCGTGAATTCGATCGCGACCACCTGGCCGATCGGAATCAGCGTGAGCGCAAAGAACCAGCCCAGCTGCGCGCAGAAGTGGATCAGGTTGCGCGCGATGTGAACGTGCACGCGTGCGGTCTTCACGACGGCAAAGCCGCCATTCATCCGGATCAGCGGATACAGCATCACGAAGCCGAGCACGCCGCGAACGGCCATCAGCTGGAAGACGTTGACCTCGCGCGTCGCCTCGCGGCCGGCCACCGCCACGACCAGCATCATCGCGAGCCAACCGGACATCCAGAGTGCTGCGCGGGTCTTTGAAGGCGTACGGTCCATGGCGGGAGATGAGCAGGGAGGGATTTCCCGTATCGGCGAGCTGAAGCGAATTTGCAACGCTCAATTCCGCCGACGTGGTGATGTGCCCGCTGCGCGATCGATGCTAAGCAGGGCCGGAAGAATCCAATCAGGAGGATCTGCTCATGCGTGTGTTGCAACCGGCCGAATGGTCGAAACCCCGCGGCTTCTCACATGGCGTCGCATTCGACGCCCCGGGCCGTTGGATCGTGCTCGCAGGGCAGACCGGCGGGGATGAGAAGGGCGAATATCAGCCCGACATGGCCGGCCAGGTCGGCACCGCGCTGAAGCGCATCATCAAGCTCCTCAACGAGGCCGGCGCCGGTCCCGAGCACATCGTCCGCCTGACCTGGTACCTGACCAGCCGCGCTGAATACGAGGCTGCGGGCGCCGGCATCGGCGCGGCGTGGAAGGAGACGCTCGGGCGCAATTTCCCGCCGTCCACGCTGCTCTATATCGATGGGCTGGTCGATCAGCGCGCCAAGGTCGAGATCGAGGTCACGGCGTTCGTGCCGGCCGCATAGCGCGGCCGAGACGCGCGTGGCGATCGCGATCCAATCAGCAAAAAAGCCCTCGGGGATGACCCGAGGGCTTTTCTTGTTGGAGTAGCGATCGACTACTTCGTCAGCGTGATGTTGGCGCCGCGGAACTGGCTGTCGGCCCTGATCGTGACGGCCTGCTTGTTCCCGGTGGTGCGCATCGCGATGTCGGCGTTGAAGCCGGGGGCGCTGGCCACGACCTGGAAGTTGCCGCCGCCGCCGCGGCCCTGCAACGAGCCGCTGACGTTGCGGCTGGACTCGCTCCAGTTGCCGCTGACCGAATTGCCCTCGGCTTGCACGTCGGCCGCCAGGTTGAACTTGTAGGCGTCGCTGGCGCAGGTGAGGCTCATGCTCATCCTGGGGCCGCCGACATGATAGGTCGCACGGCAGCGAATCCGCTCGCTGGAGCCGTCGTCGAGCGTGACCGAGCCGCTGCCCGACCAACTGCCCGCCATGCCGGCGAACGGGCCGGACTGCGCATGGCCAGCGCTGCTAGCCAATGCAGCCGCGAAAAAAAAGGCGGCTGCTAATGCTGGCCGCCGCGCGATGCCGTAGAAGCTCGGTACGTTGGTGATCTTACTGACGGGACGCTTCCCATCGGCCGCTGCACGGTACGCCAGCTGATGCCCCATTCCACTTCCCCGATCCGGAGTTACCACTGAGTTGTCCGTTCGCATATGCACCATTGATCGAGACCCGCACAAGTCCCCCGCTGCCGACGGTTCCAGAGATCGCGGCGCCCTGTGCCGAGATCTTTCCTTCGGCAACGGTCACGGTCGAGCTTTGCGACGGTTCGCAGCTGCCGGTCTTGGTGACCACAGTGACGTTCCAGAGGCCGTCATAAGGCTGCTGAGCGGATGCGGGAGCAGCGGCGAGGGCGGCGGCCGAAGCGACCGAAGTGACCAAAATCAGGTCGCGAATGCGGATCGAACGCATGAATCAAATCCCTGTAATTTCGTGTGATGACGCGGCTTATCCTGTCACAATGTGTTCAAAATTTGCTGCGTCGCAAGCGTCCCCGAATGTTCCTGTGAACTCAAACACATCATGGTGAATTCGGTTCCGGATCAGGAACGAAAAATCCCGGTCACGCTTGCTTGATTGAAGGTATTTTATTACCTGAGTTGTAGATTAGTGCTTGTCGGGGCTCAGATTGGGGGCCTTGGTCGCAAACTGCTCATCCTGCGGCTTGGCCGGCAGCGCCCCGTTGACCTTGCCGTAGTCGATGACCTCGGCAAGCAGGCGAAGGCCGAGCGGCGCCAGCGCGCGCTCCCACAATTCGCGGGCGGTCTCGCCTTTCTTGACGAACACCCAGTCCTGGGCGGCGATAGCGCCGGCGTCCATGCGGTCGGCGAGGTGATAGATGGTGCCGCCGGCGATCGGATCGCCTTCCTTGATGGTCCATTCCACCGCGGCGATGCCGCGGTGCCGGGGCAGCAGCGACGGGTGGTAGCCAATGCCGCCGAGCTTGGCCACGGCGAGCGCCTCCTTGCTGACGCGGGCGTGGCTGTGGGCGGTCACGATCAGGTCGGTGCCCGGCGCGATCTCGGCGGCGGTCACGAGCTTCGGATCGGCCTGAACGACAACCTCGATGCCGGCCGCCCTGGCCGCAGCCGCCAGGCGGTCCTCGCCGTCATGGACAACCACCCTGACCAGCGTGACGTGGTGCTCGCGCAGCATGTTCAGGGTCGTCACGCCGAAATGGCGGGAACCGACAAGGGTAATGCGCATGGGATGAATTCCGTGGGGGTTATTCGGGATTTGCTCTGGGATCGCTCGGCTGCCGCTATGCCGATAGCACAGCGCAGCCGACTGTTTCGCCGTCCTGCCGGTTATCAACAGGCCGGCCGCCTGGCAATGTCAGGCCGCCGGCTGCCTGCTCGCCAGGATCTTATCGATCCGCCTCCCGTCGAGGTCGACGATCTCGAACTGCCAGCCCTGCGCGCTGGTCTTCGCGCCGACCTCGGGGATCGCGCCGAAGGCATGCAGCAGGAAGCCGGCCGCGGTCTGGTAGGGCCGGGGCGAGGGCAGCACGATGCCGAGCAGTTCGCTGAATTCCAGCGCCGGCATCCAGCCCGAAACCAGGTACGAGCCGTCGTCGCGCCTGACCCAGGCCGGCTCGGCCGGGCCTTCCTCGGTGTGGAAGGCGCCGACGATGGCTTCGAGAATGTCGGCGCTGGTGACGACGCCCTGGAAGGTGCCGTATTCGTCGTGCACGAGGCCGATATGCACCGCGGAGTCGCGCAGGATCGCGACCACGTCGCGGGCATCCACGGTCTCCGGGATGATCGGCGCATCGCGCGTCAACGCGCGGATGTCCGGCGTCTGGCCGGCGAGGTAGACGTCGAGCACGTCCTTGGCCTGGATGATGCCGAGCGCCTGGTCGCGATTGCCGTCGAACACCACGCAGCGCGAGTGATTGCTCCTCTGTAGCGTCGCCAGGATTTCGGGCGCCGGTGCGGCCAGATCGATCAGGCTGACTTCGTGGCGCGGCGTCATCACGGCGCCGACCGGAAGATCGCCGAGCCGCATCACGCCGGCGATCATCTCCTTTTCACCGGGCTCCAGCACGCCGGCATTCTCGGCTTCCACCACCAGCGTCTTGATCTCGTCCTCGCTGACCCGGTCCTGCGCATCCTCGCGATGACCGAGCAGCCACAGCAGCAGCTTGCCGGATCGGTCGAGCAGCCACACCACCGGCAACGACAGTCGCGCCATCGTCGTCATCGCCGGGGCGACGCGCACGGCGACGGACTCCGGGTCGCGCAGGGCGATCTGCTTCGGCACCAGCTCGCCGACGATCAGCGAGGCGTAGGTGATCAGGCTGACCACAAGGCCGACGCCGATCGCGTCGGCGATGCCCGCCGACACCCCGATATCGAGCAGCCATTGCGTCAAGCGATGGCCGAGCGTCGCGCCCGAGAAGGCGCCCGACAGCACGCCGATCAGGGTGATGCCGATCTGCACCGTGGAGAGGAACTTGCCGGGGTCGGAGGCCAGCGCCAGCGCGCGGCGGGAGCCATTGACGCCTCGCTCCACGAGCGCCGCGAGCCGCGCCGGACGGGAGGAGACGATGGCGAGCTCCGACATCGACAACAGACCGTTGACGACAATCAAGGTCGCCACGATCGCAAGCTCCAGATATAACACGGGGATCCCTAGGATTTGGCGGCGTTGGCCGCGGTTCGACGCCCTATATAGGCATGCCGGCGCCGGTTTGCTCTGCCTTGTGCGCTGTTCGCGCGCAAGCAGAGCGTGCGTATGGCGCGCATGCAGCAGGAGATCGCGCGGCATTTTGGCGCGTTGTTTCACGCGATCCGGAATTCACGTCGGGCGAACGGGTTCAGGCGAGAATCCGCAGCTCCGGCTTGGCGAACGTCCTGGCGGACGAAGCCGGCTGCATCGCTGCCCGTTCGGAAACAACCTGCAACTGCATGCGCAAATCGGCGTTGCATTGCTTCATCTGGTTGCGCAATTCGCGGCGGGAGAACGCGGTGAGCGAGGGGTCCGCGAGCTGCTGCCAGGCTTGGCGCAGCCACTCCTGTAGTTCGCGGATGTTTTGATCCAAGAGCTTCTGATCCAAAACCTTCTGATCTGAGACGTCGGGCCGGGTCATGCCACCAAATCCCACCAGGTGATCGGTTGCAAACTAACGCTGATTCTCGTTGTTTCACCTAGCGCAATGTGACGGGAGGCCTGGTCCAAGCCGACGAAATCTTGAGCAGCGGCGGGCGCGTCAGCAAACCCGGCTAGCGAGCCTTGCCGGCAAGTGCGCGCAGGAAATCCAGCGCGATCGGCAGCGCGACGAGAAACGCGGCAAACATCGAGAGGTGGCGCGTCCGGGCGGCGGACAGGCCGAGATCCTCCAGGGCGACATGGGCAAGCATGATCGCCGCGTATGCGGCAACGCAGACGGCGACGACGATGGTGTCCAGTCCGATCTTGCTCTGCATCGCGCCCCCGCATTGTTGCCGCTGCGGTGTAGCGCGAGTCGGCTAACGCCAAATATGAGCTGGATCACGGGCGCGGCGCCTGTGCGCGCATCGGCCCGGCTGGCGTGGCGATCCGCGGCCGGCGGGTTCAGTGCTCGGCGTGATCCCGCGGCGGGCTGCGGGGCGGAAGTTTGACCGGGATGTGCGGCGACGAGCTCACCACGCGCGGGCTTCCGTCGGTGTGGGTCTGGCCGTGCAGCAATGTCTCGAGCAGCAGAATGAATTTTTCGGCAAGCATGGGCGTAGCCCTCGTCGTCTAATTCCTGTAGGTCGTGGCGCTCGCGCAAAAATTCGATCAACAAAACGCGAGTCGCGTGCCATGACGATGCTGCGGCGCGAATTCCACTTGCTGCAATCCGTGAGACTACCGGCCGCTCCGGCTCGGTGTGCGGCTGGTCGGGATCACGCGGCGCGCGTGGGGAGAGCATGTGAGGAATGGTTAGTGATTGCCTAACAGGCGCCTGCGCGGCGCCTGGTTGGATCACACCGTTCCTTCAAGGATGGAGGCTAGCGATATCGCCATGGACCGGGACCATGACATCGACGAGGGGCTCGTAGCCGCGCTGCGCCGCAGCTACGGACGGGTGGCCTGGTGGATCGTGAGATTCAACCGTGCGTTCGAGCCGTCGCGCGCCGCTGAGCCGTCGCGCACCGAGCTGCCGCCGCGGACCGCCGTTCCACCCCGGCGGCCGCTGCCGCCTCGCCCTGAATAGACCCCACTCAAATACCGTCGCTTGCTGTATCGGTCGTTCGACCGGACTGCTATGCATGCGCCATCCGCGGACCCCCCCCCCGGGGTTCGCCGTTTTTGACGATGCGGCCGCGCGGCGGCGCAAGCGACGGAAGGACTGCTACAATGATCGAGACGGTTGGCATCATCGGCGCCGGAACCATGGGCAACGGCATCGCGCAGGTCTGCGCGGCGGCGGGGCTCAACGTCACCATGGTGGATATCTCCGACGCCGCGGTGCAGCGCGGCCTGAAGACGGTCGGGACCAGTCTCGATCGCCTCGTCTCCAAGGAGAAGATGACCGCCGCCGATCGCGACGCGACGCTCGCGCGCATCAACGCGACCACCGACAAGGCCAAGCTCGCCGCCTGCGACCTCGTGATCGAGGCCGCCACCGAAAACGAGGAGCTGAAGGTCAAGATCCTCAAGGATCTCTGCGCCGGGCTGAAGCCGAGCGCGCTGGTCGCGACCAACACCTCCTCGATCTCGATCACCCGCCTTGCGGCTTCCACCGATCGTCCCGACCGCTTCATCGGGATGCACTTCTTCAACCCGGTCCCGGTGATGGCGTTGCTCGAACTGATCCGGGGCTTGCAGACCTCGGACGACACGGTCGCGAAGGCCGAAGCGTTCGCCAAGCGCGTCGGCAAGGTCGCGATCACCGCGAAGAACAGCCCGGGCTTCGCGGTGAACCGCATCCTGTGCCCGATGATCAACGAGGCGATCTTCGCGTTGCAGGAAGGCATTGCCACCGCGGAAGAGATCGATGCCGGGATGAAGCTCGGCTGTAACCATCCGATCGGGCCGCTCGCGCTTGCCGACCTGATCGGGCTCGACACCATGTTGTCGGTGATGGAGGTGTTCTACACCGGCTTCAACGACCCCAAGTACCGGCCGGCGCCGCTGTTGAAGGAGATGGTCGATGCCGGCCATCTCGGCCGCAAGACCGGGCAGGGGTTCTACAGCTACAGCAAGTGACGCCGGACCGCGCGGCCGGACACCGTAGTCATCCGGAATGGATTGCGCCGGGAACCTGACGTACACGCTCAGCTTCCGCCACTCGAGGCGGGGGACATCAAACACGAGGCCCGGGCTCCTAGGCACACCGGGTCTCGTGTTTTTGTTTGGGCCGCCGCCTTGTCCGGCGTGATGGGACCGCCGACCGAGCCGGCCCCGGTGCCGCGGTTGGCCAGCCTCCCAAGAATCCCCCTTCGGACCGCAGCTTCTTCCCGACCGCGTGGTGGATGCAGGCTCACAGCTTGTTGAGGCGGCGGCCGGAAACCTCGCAGATCTTGTCGGCGTACCTACATCGAGGGTTGGATGCCGATCGAGCAAGGAAGCAGGATCATGCGCAGGACGAATCGGACAATTCTGGCGTTCGCGGCGCTCGGGACGAGCTGGATGATCGGCTCCGCGACGCCTGCGGCGGCAGCCGATCCCTTCGACTATCCCTGGTGCATCCAGGGCAAGGAGGAGGGATATCCCGGCTATTGCGGTTACCAGACCTACCAGCAGTGCGAGGCGTCAGCGTCGGGCCGCGCTGCCTCCTGCGGCATCAATCCACGCGTGGCATTCAGCCAGCAGCGGACGCCGCCGCGGCGCGCGATCCGGTAAGCCGCGCGACGTGCGTCAATCACGCGATCCGTCAGGCACGATGATTGCATCGCCGATGGTCGGATCGTTATCCCCTGCCTTGGAGAACACATGGGCGAGATCATCAGGTTCATCTCGAAATCCGAACGTGAGCGCGCGCGGCTGATCCGCGAAGCCCGGGCGAATTACGAGCGCATCTTTCCGTCCGCTGATGCAACCGAAGCGCAGGATGTCGCGGTCGAGGGCAACGGCGGCGAGGCGTCGTCGAAGCCGTAACGTGCCAGTACGCGCCGAACGGAGGGCGACGCTGCGATGTGGAAACGGATCTGGCGGACCTGGACGATCGACAAGCCGGCCGCGTTTGGCGACTGGCTGTGGCTGGTGCTGGTGGTCGAACTCGCCGCCTTGCTCGACCGGCTGACCCTGCGGAAGCTGATTGCGCTGATCCCGGTCGTGATCCTGATCGCTGCCTATCTGCACCGGATTCCACTGCCTCCGGAGTTGATGCTGGTTGGCGATATGCTGGCCTATATCGACATTTTCTCGATGGTCTTCCTGATCGGCTTCTTCAGCCGCATTGCCACCGTCGTGGTGGCCGGCAGGCAGGCCGTCGAATTCATTCGCCGCATGTTGCGGCGGGTGCCGATGGCGCTGCGCAGGGTCGACACCCGTCAGCGTCGCGCTGCGCGCACCCCGCGCCGCAGGGGGCTTACGCGTGCGGAGAAGGGCGATGATGACGCCGTCGTCATCGCAGGCCTTGCCTGGGCCTAGCACGCATTCGCGGCAATGAGAGCGTTTTCGAGCCCCGTTCCGATTCCGTCGGAACCGGAAAGGCTCTAGGGGCGCGATGGCGCCGCCCACCTATCGTGGCTGGCCGGACGGCTCGCCAAGGCGTCGTCCGGGCCGCTCCGACGCAAGCTGGAGCGATCGGTCGCGGTCTCCTGGGAACGATGAAACGCGTTCCCGATCTGGAAACTCCACACGCCGAACAGCACGGCGCCCGACACGCATGCCGCCACGAAGGCCCAATCGCGCTTCTTCATCTGGTTCAACAAGGCCGACGACACGGATGCTTGCGATGCCTGGAGCCGGCAGTGTGGAACGATCGGGGGCGCTTGTCGATCCGCAGTCGGCTTCCGCGTCGTCACGCAGCAGTGATCGCCGGTGATCGTCAATCAGGCGTCCAGCAACACTTCGACCAGATCAGCCCGGCGCCAGCAATAATCTTGCCAAACTTTCACTAGGCCGCAGGCGCACTGAGTTCGACAATACGGAACCTGATCGGACGATTCGCAATGACCGAACTCGAGGAGCTTCGATACTTCGAGCATCAGTGCCTGGAGATGGCAAGCCAGTCCACGCTGCCGGATACCCGGCGCGCGCTCGAGATCCTGGCGCACAACTACGCCGTTGCGGCCGACGGCCTCGAACGGCGCGCACAATCGACCACGACGGCGCTCGCGCAACTGTTTCGACGTCTGGGGCTGTGACCAGGACACACACCGCGACGTGGCCGACGCCGCCGCGGCGAAATTTTTTTCGATGTCGCCGCGGCTGTCAGGGCGCGAGCCCGACTGAAATCAAATCGTTCATACCCTGAGGGAGTTAGCCGCGCCTGCGTGCGACCTTTGACGGTCCCGGTACGAACGCTTTGCCCTGCGATTGCGTCACGCCGGGGTCTTGACGGATTCGCCGACTTCTGCGCATACCGCTGCCCCATCAAATCCGCCGGCAGATGAATTGCCTGCGCTCTGAGGACCGAACCGTGTTGCGCTTACGCTCACATATCGTCGCGCTCGTCGCCATCGAACGACCGTTTACCCGGTCGAGCGATTGGTCGTGCATGCGCGTGACGAAGCTGAGTCCGAACTATCGGCTCGGTTCAGAGCTAGCGAAACCAGCAAGAGCGTAACCGGCGGCGGGAATTCACCCTCCGCCAGATCAGGCGGAGAGGGCAGATGGCCCGCACCAAGACCACCACAGCACTCGAGAACCGTGCCGAGCAGAGGATCTTCGCCTCGCCGGTCGCGCTTGCCTTCGTGCGCATCGTCGTGGCGCGCCGCAAGGTCACCGAGGCCGAAGCCCGCAAGATCTATCTCGACTACCTCAACCGGACGCAGCCGCATCGACGCGGCGAGCACCCGGCTGCGTGACGTGAATTTCGACTACGGGATGATCGCCCCCGCAAGGACATAAGGCGATCCGCTGACCGGTACCTGTCTCCTTCGGTGGAGCGGCAATGGTGGTTTCAGGCAGCGAGGGTTGTTCGATTGGCCGGATTAGCTCCCGGCCGTTTGTGAATTTCTCCTGCCGGCGTGGCCCAGCACACGCAACGATCGCGCGTGCGATCCGCGCCGGCAGCATCTTCTCGCGGACGTGGCGGAATTTGGTAGACGCACCGGTCTCAGACGCCGGCGCCTTGCGCATGTGGGTTCGACTCCCTCCGTCCGCACCAGCTCCACGATCGTCCCATCGCCCCGGTGGCGGAACATGGCAGACGCCGCTGCCTCAAAAGCAGTTTCTGTTGCCGGTTCGAATCCGGCCTGGGGCACCAACATCCCGCGCGCTTAGCTCAGCGGGAGAGCGCCTGTTTTACAAGCAGGATGTCGGCCGTTCGATCCGGTCAGCGCGCACCACCTCAACGCACGTTAGTCCGACCGGTGAGGGCCTCGCCTGATAAGCGAGTGGCAGTTGGTTCGATTCCAGCAGCGTGCACCAGACATCACTTCCAACGTCACTTCGCGGCCGTGGTGGAAATGGCAGACACACGCGCTTGAGGGGCGCGCGCCTCGTGCATCCGAGTTCAAGTCTCGGCGGCCGCACCAGATTGCCTCCGGACCCAGCTGGCGACGGGACTCGACTGTCGATCGAGCATTGGCGGGTTCGATTCCCGCCGGAGGCGCCACCAAAACTTGCAGCATACTCACGCAACCGCGAACCAACAGGAGGTCGACGATGTTCGCCGCAAATCCGGCGCTGGTGTTGAATGCCGACTTCCAGCCGCTGTGTTACTTCCCGCTGTCGCTGTTCGGCTGGGAAGATACCGTGAGGGCGGTGGTGCGTGGAACGCACGTCGTCGTCGCCGAGTACGACCAGGTCATCCGCAGCCCGTCGACGGTGATGCGGCTGCCGTCGGTGATCGCGTTGCGTGAGTACGTCAGGCCGCAGACGCGGGTTGCCTTCACGCGCTTCAACGTGTTCTTGCGCGATCGCTTTCGCTGCCAGTATTGCGGCGAGCAGCAGCTGCGCGGCGAACTCACCTTCGACCACGTCGTGCCGCGCGCCGATGGCGGCCAGACCTCCTGGAGCAACATCGTCGCGGCATGCAGCCCCTGCAACGCGCGCAAGGCCCGGTTTCGCCAGAAGCCGTTGCGCGCGCCGTACGAGCCGACACAGCACGACCTCGTGGCGGCGCAGCGGCTGTTTCCGCCGAACTTCCTGCACGAGTCCTGGCAGGACTTCCTGTACTGGGACGTCGAGCTCGAGAAGTAGACCCAGCCGGCGGCGGTTGCGATCGCCGCCGACGCCTCTCATGCCGGCATCGCCCGGCGACAGCTTTTCACGCGCAGACACCGTGGCATTTGGCGAGCCCAACGCGCTGTAAACGCGCCGGTTAAACCTGTGGCGGTTCGACTCCGTCTCTGCGCACCAATTCAAGCGGGTAAACGACTACGGCAGTCGGTGAGAGTGCCACTCTCACAGCCCGGGTTCGACTCCCGGTGCCCGCGCCATCGCATGCGCCTTTGCGCGCACTTTCAAACTTCGCCCGGATAGCTCAGCGGTAGAGCGGCACGTTGAAGGCGTGCGCGTCGGTGGTTCGATTCCATTTCCGGGCACCATCTCTTGCGTCGCCGTTTGGCGACGGAAGCCGAAGCATGCTGCCATCGTCTAGCGGTCAGGATGACCGGTTCTCGACCGGTTGACGCGGGTTCGAGTCCCGCTGGCAGTGCCAATCGCCCACGTAGCTCAGTGGATGAGCACCTCGCTACGAACGAGAAGGACGCAGGTTCGACTCCTGCCGTGGGCTCCAGATTTGCTCCCTTCGTCTAGCGGTCAGGACGCTGGCTTTTCAGGCCAAGAACATCGGTTCGAGTCCGATAGGGAGCATCTGTCACTGGCGCGTCGCCAAGTCGGTCAAATCCCCGCTTTCGTCTAGTGGTCAGGACACCGGGTTGTGGACCCGGGAACGCTCGGTTCGAGTCCGACAGGCGGGACCAATTCGGGAGTGAAGCTCAAATGAACGAGCGCCGGTTTCCAAATCCGGAGGCTCCAGGTTCGAGGCCTGGCTCTCCCGCCAACATCGGCGTGGCACTTGAACAGGCAAGAGCAGACTGCCATCAGATGCTTCATCTCGGTATGCAGCCAGTGACGGCTGGCAAAGGAAAGGTGCTGCGATGTTCGCGCTGACTTTTCTGGGAACCTCGGCAAGCGTGCCGTCTCCCGAGCGCAATCACCCGGGCATCCTCGTCGAGGCGAGCGGCAGCCGGATTCTGGTTGATTGCGGCGAGGGAACGCAGCGCCAGCTGCTGCGGAGCGGTGCCGGCTTTCGACGGCTCGATCGCCTGTTGCTGACGCATGGGCATTTCGATCATGTGCTCGGCATCCCCGGGCTGTTTTCGACGCTCCGGTTGCGGCAGAGCTCGGATGCGATGACCATCCATGGCGGGCCGGGCACGCTCGATGTCGTGGTCCGCATGCTGGCGGGGCTTTGGGGCGAGGGCAGAGCGCCGATCCCGCTCGATCTGATGCCATTGACCGAGGGACGCGTGTTGAACGCGGGCGACTTCACCATCGATTGTTTTCCGGTCCGCCACCGCGATACGGACAGCTTCGCCTTCTCGTTCCAGAGCGCGATGCGCCGGCATCTCCTGGTGGACCAACTCGTGGCGCTGCGCGTGCCTGATGGGCCGGTTCGCAGGGAGCTCGCCGAGGGACGGCAGGTGACGTTGGACGACGGCCGCACCATCGACCCGGAGCAGGTGCTTGGCCCCGCCGAGGGACGCAAGAAGCTCGTCATCGTCGGCGATGCCGAGACCACCGAGGGGCTGGCCGACCACGTCAGCGACGCCGATCTGCTGGTGATCGAAGCGACGTTTCTTCGGCGTGACGCAGCCACCGCGCGTGACTACGGACATTTGACGGCCGGCGAAGCTGCCGCGCTCGCGGCGCGGAGTGGCGTCAAGCAACTCGTCCTCACGCACATCTCCGGCCGTTACCCGGACGAGGATATTCTGGCGGAGGCGACGGCGAGCTTCGCGAACAGCCGGATCGCCAACGACTTCGACCGCATCACGATCTGAGTGCAAGCTCACGGTCCATGGTGGCGAACGCCTGCGAGCGTGCTCGTGAGACCAAGCCGCGATCGCGCCAGCAACCTTTCATTAACCCGACTCGCGCAGCCTCGTCCTAGGCCGTCTGGATGGGCCGCTAGCAAGAGGCCGCCACGCGAAGCTGCGTGGCGGCCTTTTGCGTCTCACGGAGCTGAGGGAGACGACCGATGGACTACGGCGCCTTCACCGACGCCAGCCTGAAGATGATGTACGAAGCCGTCCGCGGCGCACTCGAAGCCGACGATGCGTTCGAGGCCAACGACGAAGAACCAAAATTCCGGGTCCGCTCGACACACGAATGGAAACGTCATGCCGGCAGTCTCGAATCCGAGATGCTGAAGCGCGGGCTCCCGGTCGACATCATCGACTGGACCGGCGGACAGGGAGAGTTGCCGCTGGCTTGAGGCGTTGCTCGAGATGAGCGGCGTCGACGTCAATCGACGGCGTATCCTCGCCGACTGAGACGCTAACTAACCATCAAATGAGGGCGCGGGCTCGCGTCCTGCGAACTCAGCTTACGATGCCTTTTTGGTATGATGCGGCGGCGCTACCAATGAGTCCGCCTATCACCTCTTGAATTCCACCCCAGTTTCCGGAGCGCGTCTGTTGCACTAACCGCGATCCGACACTTCCCGACAGCTGAGAAGGAACGGCGTTGAGCGCTGCTAGCCCTTTGTCGGAGAGCACAACCCGCTCAGCGGGATGTGCTCCGCTAGAAACGATGTAGTTTTGGCTGTTCAACCAAGCAATTGTGTAGGTCATCACATCCGAGAAGCCTCGGCCCGAAGGCAGCTTGTGTGAAGCCCATTCGCCCGCCTTTACTTCGAAAGCCGCCGCAATTCCGTCGCGATCGATAAGGTCGACCATTATGGGAAATGCCTCATACAATTGGGCGAAGACGAGTGCCACGACCTTGTTAAATTCCTCGATGTTGGGTGGCACCGACGGCTTCGGACTCTCAGTCATTTGACCCTCATCTTACCATCTCGCGGGCGGAACAATTTCGGCCGGGAGTGCATGAACGAGAACATCGAGGACGATCCACAGACGGCTGACGCAGCCGAGGTTGACTGAGCGTAGACGTCACTACATGCCGACAACGTCGCGAAGGCGCAGCATGGTTTGCGGATTGATCCAGCCAGCCATCCAGCCACCGGTATGAGCATCGAAGGACGACTTGAACATCCCGTTTCCGCAATCAAGGCAAACGACGCTGTCGTTCTCACCATGGCGCTTAAGCTCGAATACAGTGCAGCCGCATGCGCATTTGGCGCTTAATGCCCTGAGGCTATCCATTGCTCCTGGTTTCAGGGCCCGAGCTGGATCAACGTAGCCGTGTTCATCGAGCCACTCGCGTGGGCAAAATGCCTGTGACATTGGGTCAATGACCATGCCGTCACGATGAATTGCCTCTCGCGTCCCCATCCGAGGATCGCCGGTCGAGACGTAATCAACCACGTTCGGGTCGCATCGCTTTGCATAAAAGACTTCGACATTGTTGGTCATGAAAAAACTCTGCTGAAAAGTGACGGTCACTGGCGAAGCCATATGGGCCCGGGATCAAGGGAGCACAAGATGTGTGGTACTTCGACGACTTGAAGTCGAATCCGCGCCAGAGTCTGATTGACGCCGTTGGATCAGAGTTCGACGACTATCGGCGCCTAGATGTCTCTGGTGAGAAGGCGCGGAGACGGCGGTGCTGTCCGAGAGCCGAGACCCGCGCCGCGGTGCCCTTTATCACCGGTCAGTATTGTGCCGCGCAGCCGTAAAACATCGAGCGCGACATCCAATTTGCAGACACAGCGATTTGGGCGACTGCTCGCATTTCTGTCTAAGCTATTGAATTTGCTTGGTGAGCGCGGAGGGACTCGAACCCTCGACCCCATGATTAAAAGTCACGTGCTCTACCGCCTGAGCTACGCGCTCACTCACCTGAACAACGGACCCGGGCGGCGGCGGTTGCCCGCACCCCGGTTCGTGCTCCAGCCCGCGCTGTGTAGGGGGCAGGGCCCATCGGGTCAATAGCCGAGGGGCCGATCAATTGTGCACCGCTGAGGCGGATTTGCCATTCCGGCACCTCGGGTTAGGGCCGTTTCTTGAAGCGGGCTAGAGGCTTTCCCGTTCCGATGGAATCGGAACGGGGCTCTAGGTTCTTGTCTTGACGCGTTTTCTTCACGCGAACCGGTATCCACTTCGCTCGAAAACGCTCTAATTGTCGCGGTGGATTTCCGAGCCGACCGGCTGCTGCGGGGCGGCGACCGAGGGCAGGCTGACCGGGCGCAGCCCGATCAGTTCCGCGGTGCGGATCGCGCTGTTGCGCCAGAACGCGAACTCGTTGATCCGCGAATTCTCCAGGATCGCGATCGCGACCGCCGCCAGGAACGGCAGGCTCTGCAACACCAGGACGCCGGCGAAGATGTAGATCTCGCGCACCTGCTTGTAGCCGTTGGTGACGACCAGCACGATGGCGCCGATCAGGAGCAGCACGCCGATCACGGCTTCCCAAAACGCCTGGAACTCGATCGACATCCGCGACAGGCCGCCTTTGGAGGTGCGGGCGAAGGCGAGATGCTCGGTGATCAGGCCCTGCGCCACCGCGCGCGACACCGTCCACTGCACGCTCATCGCCGCGATCATCGCGCCCAGCATCTGGCCGGCCTTGATGTTCACCCGCAGCCGGTAGAGCGCGACGAAATGCACCAGCGAGACGATGAAGGAGGCGATGATCGGCAGGGTCAGGATCTTGTCGGGGATCGCGATGTCGGCGAAGGCGACGATCGGCACCCAGATCAAATTGAGGATCGCGACCACGACGCCGAGACTCTCGGCGCCGAGCCAGTTCAGCCAGCCGAGCGAGAATTCGCGGCGCTGATCCGGCGTCAGGCGGCTGGCGCCGGGCAGGAAGCGCCGCCAGTGCTTCTTGACGATCTGGAAGCCGCCATAGGCCCAGCGGTGACGCTGCTTCTTGAACGCCTCATAGGTGTCGGGCAGCAGGCCTTCGCCGTAGCGCACATTGGTATAGTGCGTGAGCCAGCCCGCCTGCTGGATCGAGAGGCCGAGATCGGTGTCCTCGCAGATCGTGTCGCTCGACCAGCCGCCGACCTTGTCCATCGCGGCGCGGCGGATCAGGCACATCGTGCCGTGCACGATGATGGCGTTGAACTCGTTGCGCTGGACCATGCCGATGTCGAAGAACCCGGCATATTCCCCGTTCATGATGTAGTGCATCAGCGAGCGGTCGCCGTCGCGATGCTCCTGCGGCGCCTGCACCAGGCCGACGCGGGGATCGGCGAAGGCCGGCACGAGATCCTTCAGCCAGTCCGGGTGCACGACATAGTCGGCGTCGATGATGCCGATGATCTCGGCATCAACAGCGGTGCGCTCCATCGCAATGCGCAGCGCGCCGGCCTTGAAGCCCTGCACCTTCTCGGCATTGATGAACTTGAAGCGTTCGCCGAGTTGCCGGCAGTGATCCTGGATCGGCCGCCAGAACTCGGGGTCGGGCGTGTTGTTGATGATGCAGACGCACTCGAAATTCGGATAGTCGAGCCGCGACACCGCATCGAGCGTCTGCTTCAGCATCTCGACCGGCTCGTAATAGGCCGGGATGTGGATCGAGACCTTGGGGAACTGGACGTTCTCGCCGATCGTGGCGGGCGCGAGCGGCGCGCTCTTGCCGATCAGCCGGCGCGGGCCGCGGCCGAAGGCCACCGCGGCGATCTCCTCGATCCGCGCCATCGCGATCAGCACCAGCGGCACCAGCAGCACCAGACCGAGCGTGAGCGCGAACGCCGAGCCCCAGACGAAATAATGCGTGGTCCAGTATGAGAACACGGTCGCGACCCAGGCGCCGACGCCATTGGCCGCGGCCGACAGCACCAGCGCCTGCATCACCGTCGGCTGGTCCAGCCGCAGGATCGGCAGCGACATGAACAGCCCGACCAGGACGGCGACCAGCGCGATCTTCCAGTAGTTCAGGTCGGTGACAGGGCCGGTCCAGGCGAACTTCGCCTCGCGGTCGGCATTGAGGATGCCCCAATAGGGACCGACGCCGCCTTCGAAGAATTTCCAGGGCTGATCGATGGATTCGACGATGTTGTAGTCCATGCCGATGGCTTCGGCGCGGGTGACGAAGTTGCGCAGCACCGTGGCCTGCTGGAACGCGCCGGGCTCGGCGTTGCGAAGATTGTAGCCCTGGCTCGGCCAGCCGAATTCCGCGATCAGGATGCGCTTGCCGGGGAACGAGTCGCGCAGCAGGTTGTAACGGTCGACCGCCTGGTCCACCGCCTGCTTGTCGGTGAAGTTTTCCCAGTAGGGCAGCACGTGGGCCGCGACGAAATCGGCCGAATTGGCGAGCTGCGGATGGTCGCGCCAGATGTTCCAGATTTCACCCGTGGTGACGGGAACGCTGACCGACTTCTTGACCCGCTGAATCACCTTGACCAGCCGCTGCACGTTGTTTTCGGCGATCGCCAATTTCATGGCTTCGGCCCGCTTGTCCTCGGGCTGCGCGTCGGCGTCGTGCAGGAGCCGCGCTTCCTCGCGCAGGATGCGCTCGGATTCCTCCGGCGGCACGCCGATCTCAGGCACCGTGCCGAGGTTTTCCAGCGGGACTTGCTCGCCGCGGAACACGGTCTCGTTGCCGACCACGATGCCGATGACATTGCTGTTGCGCTTCGCAAGGCCGATCGCGGCYTCGATYTCGCGATTGTTGCGGTTGGCGTCCTTGTCGATCCACGCGCCGACCGTRACCTTCATGCCGAACTCGGCGGCAACCGGCGGCACCAGCTCGTTGCCTTCCGTCGACGAATAGAGACGGACCGCCTTGGTGAGCGTCGACAGCTTTYTGAGATCCGCGCGCACCTTCTCGGTGTCGGCSGCGACATCAGCGACAGTGTGGCCCGATTCGAACGGYGCGTAGGACAGGCTCGGCAGCGTGCCACGGAAATCGGGCGCCGACTGCTTCTCCTGGAARAGACCCCACAGGGCGGCGTGGGCGGCGGTGACAAGCAACAGGACGGCGACGACGGCGCGCATCGCGGTTAAACCATACGGGGCCTGAGATTGAGGACTAAGCGAACCCGTCCCCTGGGTTCGACCAACATGGCGGCGGATGCAAGGATATCTCCGCCAGACGATTTAACAACTGGTATGCGGCGATGGCGTTTTAAGGGCGCAAGCCGTTCCAGCCGCGAAAAAATCGCGGCCGGCCCCGGTCGTGTGACGGGCTTATTTCGATGCCGGCGCCGGTGACGCCGACGGGGTCGGCGCAGGCGAGGGCGAGGCTGCCGGCGCGGGTGCGGCATTGCCGGCGGTCGACGGCGCCGGGCTGGGCGCCGCGGCGGCCGCGGGCTGCGGCTGCGCACCCGGATTGATCCAGCAGGCATGGATGCGGCCGTCGAGGCTGCCGCGCACCTTGTCGTCGATCTGGGCGCCGAACCGGGTCAGGCAGCGGAACGCGGCCTGGACGTGGCCGCCGGGGCAGCCGAACCGGTCRTAGAGGTCGAGATGGCGGAAGGCGGTGTCGAGRTCGTCGTTCCACATCAGGCGGACCACGCGRCGGCCGAGCCAGACGCATTCCGGRTTGCCGGCCGGGCCGTTGATGGCCTGCTGYGCCTCGACGAACTCCTCGACCTTGCGCTGGTTGGCCTCGCGCGCGGCATTGGCGTTGGCGTCGGCCTGACCGGGCTGCTGTTTGGCCTGGTCCGGCGGATTCGGCGTGCCGCTCTGGGCGAAAGCACTGCCGGCCCCGATCAGGAGGGCAACGCCAGTTACGACAAGGTGGCGCAAAGCCGTGTTCTTCAACTCAAGCAGCCGTCGACGCATGCATTCCCCGATATGTTCCTGCCCCCGCGGGATCATCCTAACGGCTCGCGTGATGCCGTCCAATTGGGTCTCCAGTGCGGCGGAGACTCTGGCGRARTCMSATGACTGGAATTTGGAATTTTGTCCAGCAAACTCACAACTTTATCGACGCAGCGCAAAACTGTCGCAGGACAACCATGGTATTGACCKAWTCCKACACTTGGCAGAYGGGCYRTGACCGGCTAATTCGACGGTCCCCCGGAGGATGGAACCGATTTCGCTTCGTACGCCGCTGGCGCTTCTCCTGATCTCRCTCKCCGTGATCGCAGCCGTGTGGTGGTGGCTCGCCACGCCGATYACRCTCGCGCGCGCGCCGATCGATCCCAGCGCCAAGCTGCAATGCGTGTCCTACACGCCRTTCCGCGGCGCYCAGACRCCGCTCGATCCSASCACGCAGATTCCGGTCGAGCAGATCGAGCAGGATCTCACCGAYCTCGCCAAGGTCACCGATTGCGTGCGCACCTATTCGATCGAGAACGGCCTCGAYCTGGTSCCGGGCGTTGCGGCCAAGGTCGGCCTGAAGGTGATGCAGGGCATCTGGCTCGGCAGCAACCGCTTCAAGAATCTRCAGCAGATCGCGATCGCGGTGCGGCTCGCCAAGGAATATCCCGGCGTCGTYACCTCGCTGATCGTCGGCAATGAGGTGCTGCTGCGCGGCGAGATGACCGCCGCCGATCTGGCCGGCAACATCCGSGCGGTGAAGGCCGCGGCGGGCARYGTCCCCGTCACCTAYGCCGACGTCTGGGAATATTGGGTGAAGAACCGCGAGATCTATGACGCGGTCGATTTCGTCACYATTCATATCCTGCCGTATTGGGAGGACATCCCGATCAAGGCCAAATACGCCGCCGCGCATGTCGACGACATCCGCAAGCGGATGGCGGTGACGTTCCCGGGCAAGGAGATCCTGATCGGCGAGACCGGCTGGCCGAGCGARGGKCGGATGCGGGAGGGCGCRTTGCCGTCGCGCACCAACCAGGCCCGGGTGGTCTCCGAGATCCTCGATCTCGCYCGGCGCGARGGRTTCCGSGTCAATTTGATCGAGGCYTATGACCAGCCCTGGAAGCGCAAGCTCGARGGCACCGTCGGCGGCTATTGGGGCCTGTTCGATTCGATCAAGCGGCAGGTGAAGTATCCGGCAGGGGTCGCGATCAGCAATTACCCCGACTGGAAGCTRCAGATGGCGGGSGGCATGGCGCTGTCGGTSGCSACCTTCCTGGTGGCCTGGCTGACGCTGCGCCGCCGGCCCTGGACGCCGCGGCCMTCGGCCTGGRTCGCSGTYGGCATTTCGGCGACGACGGCRGGRGCGCTGCTCGGSATCGCCGGCGACAAGATGTATTACGAGAGCTACGGCGCCGSCGGCTGGCTGCATTGGGGCGTGCTGCTYGCGGCCGGCATYGCRGCGCCCYTGCTGACGGCGCATGCGCTGATCGCCGGGCGCTCGCTGCCGACTTTCCTSGAACTGCTCGGGCCGCGCGATTATCGCGGCAAGGGCGCGGCCGGCGCGCTGCTGGCGATCGTGCTGGCGGTCACCACCGTGCTCGCGGCCGAGAGCGCGCTCGGCTTCGTGTTCGATCCGCGCTACCGCGATTTCCCCTATGCCTCGCTGACCATGGCGGTGGTGCCGTTCGCGCTGCTGACCATGCTCAACCGCCCGAARGAGGGCAKCCGGCCGCTCGCSGAAGCCGTGTTCGCCGGCCTGTTCGCGATCGCGGCGCTCTATACGATCTACAACGAGGGCACCATCAACTGGCAGTCGGACTGGACCTGCGTGATGTACCTGTTGCTGGCGGCTACGCTGTGGCGGGCGCGGGCCGCGCAAAGCCCAGGATGAACAGTCCGATCGCGAGCCCC
>BFBZ01000496.1_pt1 | contig 37131 bp, 26 predicted proteins | sample 1888401 | NCBI WGS metagenome assembly BFBZ01 (sample SAMD00112614, study PRJDB3348) | symbiont metagenome | host: Chara braunii | reverse complement strand
AGCTCGACGGTGGCGATGTCCTCCATGCGGACGAAGCCGCCGTCCTTGGCCTTGACGATCATCCGCTTGAACTGGTTGACGTCGGTCAGGCCGGTGTTGGTCGTGACGTTGGAGACGATGAAATAGCCCTTGGCCTGTCCGGCCGCGGACTGGAAGTTGTTGGCGGCGATGGCCGCCGCGACGTCCGTCGGCGACACGTTGCGGCCGGCCATCTTCTCCGGATTGAGCCAGATCCGCATCGCAAAGGTCTGCCCGCCCAGGATGTTCGCCGCAGCGACACCATCGACGGTCGACAGCACCGGCTGCACCACGCGCGTCAGATAGTCTGATATCGCCGAGCCCGACAGCTCCTCGCTGGAGAAGCCGAGATACATCACCGAGGTCGTCTGTCCCGTCGTCTTGGTGACGATGGGATCGTTGGATTCCTTCGGAATGAGGTAGCGGACCGAGTTCACCTTGGCGAGCACCTCGGTGAGCGCCTGGTTCGGATCGAAATTGAGCTTGATGAACACCTGGATCGTGCTGGTGCCCTGCACCGAGGACGAGGTGATGTAGTCGACGCCCTCGGCGGATGCGACCGCCTGCTCCAAGGGCGTGGTGATGAAGCCCTGCATCAGGTCGGCGGAGGCGCCGGGATAGACGGTCGTCACGTTGACGACGGTGTTGGACAGCTTCGGATATTGCCGGATCGGCAGCACGAAGGCGGCGCGCAGGCCGAGCAGCAGAATGAGCAGGCTGACCACGACCGACAGCACCGGGCGCTTGATGAAGATATCGGTGAAACGCATCGCGGCAATCCCGTCAGCAGAAGTCAGATGAGGTCCGGGCGGGCCGCCTCAGGGCGGCCCGGCATTGGATCAGAGGTCGCTCAGTAGCGCGGCGGCTTCGCCGGGACCGGCGGCAGCGGATCGGTGGAGATCGCGACCGCGGCGCCGGACTGGATCTTGAGCTGGCCGACGGCGACGACGCGATCGCCTTCCTTGAGGCCCTTGAGGATCACCGCGCGGCCGTTGATGCGGTCGCCGGTCTGCACATAGATGCGGTCGGCCGTCAGCGCGGTCTTGCCGTCGTCGGTCTTCTTCTCGTTGATGACGAACACCGAGTCGCCATACAGCGTGTAGTCGACAGCCGTCTCCGGCACCGTCAGCACCGGCGGCTTGTCCGGCAGCACCACGGTGGCGGTGGCGAACATGCCCGGCTTCAGGATGCGCTCCGGATTGGCGATCGTCGCCTGCACGCGGATGTTGCGCGTGTCGGTCGCGATCTGCGGCTCAATCGTGGTGATCTTGCCTTCGAAGGTCCGGCCCGGATAGGCATCGACGCCGATGCGGACGGTCTGGCCGACCTTGAGCTGGCCGCTGTCCTTCTCCGTCACGGTGAAGTTCACCCACAGCTCCGACAGATCGGTCAGCGACACGATCTGCGTGCCGGCGCTGAGATACTGGCCAACCTCGACCTTGCGGACGCCGAGATCGCCGTCGAACGGCGCGCGCACCAGCTTCTGCGCGATCAGCGCCTCGGTCTTGGCGATGCCGGCCTGGGCCTGGTCGTAGGCGGCCTGGGCCTGGTCGACGGTCGCCTGCGGCCCGAACTGGCGCGACGCCAGCTGCTTGGCGCGATCAAGCGACAATTGCGCCACAGTCACCTGGGCCTTGTAGTTGGCGAGATCGCCCTGATCCGGCGCGTCATAGAGCTGCACCAGCGGCGCGCCCTGCTTCACCGTGGAGCCCGGCGTGAACATGATGTCGGTGATGCGGCCGCTGACGTCCGAGGTCACGTTGACCTGATGCACGGCGGCGAGATCGCCGACTGCGGTCAACAGGTTCGGCACCGTCTCCGAACTCGCCGTCGCGACGCTGACGTTGAGCGGCGGCGGCTTCATGTTGGCGAAGAACTGCGCGATCATCTTGTCGCGGAACATGTTGAACCATACGAGACCGCCGACCAGCGCCACGAGCAGGCCGCCAACCACGATGAACCACAGCACCGGGCGGGTGCGCTTGCGCGGCTTGCCGTCGACCGGCTTTCCTGAGAGCTTGGGTTCCGTCGCAATGTTCATGTCATGCACTTTCTGCCGTCGCCGGCCGGGCCGGAGGTTGCGACAATTCGTGATCGAGGTAGCACGCAATGGCGGCGTCGGTCAGTCCGATGCCGCGCAGGATGAATTCGCTGAGCTGGCGCTCCAAGCTCGCCGCAGTTCCATACGGCACACAGGGAATGGATGGAAGCCGCGTCAATGCCGCCATCAATACCGTGTGATGCGCGAACCAGAACAGATCGCGCGGCGCGGCCGCCAATCGCACGGCGTCACCGGAGGCAACGGCGCTGTCCAGAGAGTTAACGAACTTGGCGCCGATCAGATCATCGATCTTCGTATACAGCAGCCTTGCGAACTCGCCATCGTCGAGATGGCTCGACGCCATCAGCCGCAGCCGCTGCTCTTCTTCCTCATTGGGGCCGTCGGCAATGCCGAGGAAATGCCGGACCATCCCGGCCATCAGCATGACCAGCGTCGCGGTCGAAGGTTCCTGGCTGAGCAGCACCTCGAAATCCGGATCGGTCTCACACTCCTCGGTGAGGATCTCCGCATAGAGCGCCGCCTTGGAGGGGAAATGTTTGAACAGCAGCGCTTCCGAGATCGCCGCCGCGGCGGCCACGCTCTTGGTCGTGGTGCCAGCATAGCCATGACGCGCGAAGCAGCGCTTGGCTGCACCGAGGATCAGCTGCCTGCGGAGATCGCTTGTCATGCGCAAAGTGGACATCGGCCGTGAGTAAATACTCACTTGATCTGTGTCAAGAAAGATGCCGCGGCGCAGCAGGGTCGGCGGCCAAGTCCCTGAAATTGCAGGCGGGATTTCACCGGCGCCAAAGGCAATTTTATACCTCTCAAAGCGGCGGATCTGGGGCACCGCTCCATCGGTGGACGCAAGGCCGCGCGGAGACCACCGCGGCGGGCACATTTTCTTCCGCCGCTCGCCGTGCGACGGTCGCCGGGACAAAAACAAGAATCGGCCGGGAGGACCAGACATGACCGACGACGCAGCGCTCGCCAGCCAGTTCGATCTCGAGAGCCTGACGCCGGAGTTCTACGCCGATCCCTACCCGACCTATCGCGCGCTGCGCCGGCACGCCCCGGTCAAGCGCATGCGCAACGGCTCCTATTTCCTCACCCGCTACGACGATCTGATCACCGCCTACAAGGCAACCAGGACGTTTTCGTCGGACAAGAAGCGCGAGTTCGCGCCCAAATACGGCAACTCGCTGCTGTACGAGCATCACACGACCAGCCTCGTCTTCAACGATCCTCCGGCGCACACCCGGGTGCGCCGCCTGATCATGGGCGCGCTGTCGCCGCGCGCGATCGCCGAGATGGAGCCGGCGCTGATCGCGCTGGTCGACGGACTGCTGGACCGGATCGCCGCCAAGGACCGCTTCGAGCTGATCGAGGATTTCGCCGCGGCGATCCCGATCGAGGTGATCGGCAACCTGCTCGGCGTGCCGCACGAGGAGCGCGCCCCCTTGCGCGACTGGTCGCTCGCCATCCTCGGCGCGCTCGAGCCGGTGCTGTCGGCCGAGCAATTCGCCCGTGGCAACCAGGCGGTCGGCGACATGCTGACCTATCTCAAAGACCTGGTCGCGCGGCGGCGCGCGGCCCCCGGCAATCCCGAGCGCGACGTGCTGACCCGGCTGATCCGGGGCGAGGCCGACGGCGAGCGGCTGAGCGAGACGGAACTCTTGCACAACTGCATCTTCCTGCTCAATGCCGGCCACGAGACCACCACCAATCTGATCGGCAACGGCCTCGTCCTGCTGGGCCAGCATCCGGCCGAGCGCGAGAGGCTGATCGAGGCCCCCAACCTGATCCGCACCGCGGTCGAAGAGATCCTGCGTTACGAGAGCTCCAACCAGCTCGGCAATCGGATGACGACGGAAGCCGTCGAGCTTGGCGGCATCGCGTTGGCGCCCGGAACATCGGTCACGCTGTGCATCGGCGCTGCCAACCGCGATCCCGCCCAGTTCGACGATCCCGAACGCTTCGACATCACCCGCCTCGCCAACCGCCACCTCGCCTTCGGCACCGGCGCCCATCAATGCGCAGGGATGGCGCTGGCAAGGCTGGAGGGCGCCGTGGCAATTGGGCGGTTCTTGGCGCGGTTTCCGAACTATCAGCTCGAGGGCGAGCCAGTGCGCGGCGGCCGGGTGCGGTTTCGCGGGTTTGCGAGTGTGCCGTGTGTGGTCGGCTGAGGCGAGGATCACGCTGCGCGGCGTGACCGGAGCAATTCAGTCCGCAATCCGCTCTACGCGCGGCTGTCGGAAGGTCCGACCAGCGACACAAAGAGGGTGATACCCGCCCGCTTCCGCCGACACTCACCCGTCGAAAGAATCTTCTTTCTTTTTTTCAGAATTCGTGTATACGTTCTCCCGTCCCGCCTCACACGAGGGGCGCTTCGCGGTCGTCACGAACGTCGGGTGCGGGATGCGGTGGGCGTGTCGGTGCTGCGCGCGAGTGAACCTCGCGCGGACGAACGGCAGCGATGCGCACGGTCAAGTCGCGTGGTCCTGACACCCCGACGCTGGTGTCACGCTTGCGCCGGCGCTCACGCGCCGCGCGGGCAACGGTGGCCAGAAAGCCCGGAGCACCGGGGAGAACGCGAAGCAGCCGTCAAACCATCGCGCGGGGAATGCCGGGTGTTCTCGGCTGAACCTGTGGTTCCTGCCGCCTGCATTTTTTCCGCAGGCGGGCCATGGGTGCGGCCAGCGCCCGGCATTCCCCGTGCCCTCTTCTCGAAGAGGGCAGGACGAACGGTAAAGCTCGGACGCGAAACGCGCCGCGAGAAGAAGACCGCATGTCTCATCTCTCCGTCATTGCGAGCGAAGCGACCTGTCCGCCAAAGCCCGAAGGGCGACGGCGGAAGCAATCCAGGGCCGCGCCCGCGACTCTGGATTGCTTCGTCGCTTGCGCTCCTCGCAATGACGCGGAGAGATCGAGGTTAAAACACAGCGTGATCGCCGCGCTCGGCGGTCGCCTCGCCGCGGATCAGCCTGGCGTAGTAGTCGAACAGCGTCTCCGATCCGGTCGACGGCGTGGCGTCGGCGTCGTAGCGGCCGGTGGCGGGATCGAGCACCAGCATGGATTCGGTCGCGTAGTAGCGGCCGATGCGGGCGAGCTCCGCCTTGTCGGCCAGCGACGGCACGATCCGCTTGGCGACATCGAGCCCGCCGATGATGACATCGAGCAGCGCCACCGGGACGTGCCGGAAGTGCGGCTTGCGTCCGAGCAGCGCGAACAGATGCTCGCCCTGTTCGATCGGCGTGATGGCGGGGCCTGGGCCGCCGATCGGCAGCACCCGGTTCCAGCGGCGCTCGTCATCGAGACATCCGGCCAGATAGTCGCCGAGGTCCCCGTCGCTGATCGGCTTGCACGCCGTCAACCGGCCGTCGCCGAACACCATATAGGGCCGGCCCTGCTTCACCCGCGCGACCTGTCCCGACAGCGACTTGAAGAACGCGGTCGGGCGGACGATCGAGTAGGTCAGCCCCTGCTCCATCAGATGCGCTTCGAACGCCAGCTTGGCCCTCTGAAACGCCAGCAGCGGCTTCTGCACGCAGATGGCGGACAGCAGGACGAAGTGACTCACACCGGCACTCCGCGCGGCATCCAGCACGTTCACATGGGCTTGGTAGTCGATCGCCTGGGCATCCCTGGGCACGCCGGTCCGCGAGGCCATGCAGGACACCACGGCGTCGAACCGCTCACCGCCAAAGCCGTCACGTGCGAGGGAGGCGGGATCGGTGACATCCCCCGTCCTGACGGTGGCGCCCGCGATCTTCACGGCGTCATGGCGCGGACGCACCAAGCAGACCACCTCGTGCCCGCGCGCGACGAGCCCGCGTACGGTGGCACGGCCGATCGTTCCCGTCGCGCCGAGCATGAAGATGCGGCGTGGACGGGACACAGTGGCTGGAGCCGGTTCGGAAGGAGAGATCATCGGCGTGGCAAAGACTCCGAATGCCGTTCCGACCTATATCACGGGCGGCTGGCCCATGACGCCGTCGGCTCCGCTTCGACCTCACTGCGCCGCGCGCGGCGTCTTCTCCAGGATCAGCGTATGGATGCCGCAGGTGCCGCTGTAGAGGCTCATCACCCGTGTGCCCGGCTTTCGACCGGCGCGCGGCTCGGAGACCTGCAGGCCGGCGGCGAGCAGCCGCGCGCGCGTCGCCTCGATGTCGGCGACGCGCCAGCTCAGGCCCCACAGCTTGTCATTGGCCTTGTCGTTGCCGGCGACCGGCCGCTTCACCACTTCGACGATCAGGTCGCCGCAGCGGAAGAACATCAACTGGCCCCATTCCTGATGGCTGCGGTCGAGCGCCATGTCGAGGCCGAGCCGCGCGCCGTAGAGCGCGGCGGCGCGTTCGGGATCCTCGGTCGAGATCACGATATGGTCGAGGCCGAGCACGGCCGTATCGGCGGTCTTGACGGACGGCGGGCGCGGCTCGGCGAGCTCAAGGAAGAACATGCGCACGCCACGCGTGAGATCGGTCATGGCGCGGGTGCGCTTCCAATGCAGCGTCTGGCCCGAGATGCGATCGGTGTTGTCAACCTCGGCAATCGGATCCGGCTTCAGCGCGACCCGCTCGAGCCGCCGATGCATCTTGCCGATATCCCCGGTGGCAAAGCAGATACTGGCGAGCCCCTCGCCCCAGATCTTGATGACGTTGCGGATGCGGTCGGCGGCCACGCCCTGGCCCGCCGGCGCCATCAGCTCCAGGCTCATATTGTCGAGCGTGAACAGGACGCGATCGGCGCCCTCGCCCGAATTCTGCCAGGACGGCTTGCGCGCCAGCAGCGTCTCGAACGCGGCGCTGCCGGCCTGGATGTCCTGCAGCAGGACGACGACGTGGTCGAGGCCGGTGATCACGGAAACAGCCCTCGCGAGTTCTTGGCGGCGCGCACCTTCTCCACGCCGATCGCCATCGCCGCGGTCCGGTGGGAGATGCCGTCGGCCTTGCCGCGCGTCAGCATGCGCTCGAAGGCACGGTCAAGGATCTGGTACTCCCTGCGCATCACCTCCTCTTCCTCCCAGAACAGCTGCTGCAGGTCCTGCACCCATTCGAAATAGCTGACGATGACGCCACCGGAATTGCAGAGAATGTCGGGAATGAGGAAGATCTCGTTGCGGCGCTGGTCGAGCACCAGATCGGCGTCCGGCGTGGTCGGGCCGTTGGCGGCTTCCGCAATGACGCGGCATTTCAGGTTCGCCGCCACCTTGGCGTCGATCACCCGCTCGACCGCGGCCGGCACGAGGATGTCGCAGGCCAGGGTCAGGATCTCCCGCGGATCGAAGGCGAGCTCGGTGGAAAAGCCGGCGATGCTGCCGTGCCTGGCGGCGTGCGCCATCAAGGCCGGGATGTCGAGACCGCGCGGATCATGGAGGGCGCCGGTGTGATCGCTGACCGCAATCACCTTCATCCCCATCTGGTGGAAGCCGAGCGCGGCAAAGGAGCCGACATTGCCAAAGCCCTGCACGACCGCGGTGGACTTGGTCGGGTCGATGCCCAGCTCATCCATCACCCGCCGCGACACATGGGCGACGCCGCGGCCGGTCGCCTCGCGGCGCCCCAACGTGCCGCCGGAGAACACCGGCTTGCCGGTCACGATCTCCATCACCGTCTGCCCTTGGTACATGGAATACGTGTCCATGAACCACGCCATCACCTGCTCGTTGGTGCCCATGTCGGGCGCCATCACGTCGGTATGCGGGCCGACGAACGGGATCATCTCCTGCATGTAGCGGCGCGACAGCGATTCGAGCTCGCGCTTCGACAGCTTGGAGAGATCGACGTTGATGCCGCCCTTGGCGCCGCCATAGGGCAACCCGACCAGCGCGCACTTCCAGCTCATCCAGATCGCGAGCGCGGCGACCTCGCCAATGTCGACCGTCGGAGCGAACCGCGTGCCGCCCTTGGTCGGCCCCATCGTCAGCAGATGCTGGACCCGGTAGCCTTCATAGACCGCGATCGTGCCGTCATCCTTGTGGATCGGACACGAGACGGTGATCGCCCGCTTCGGCAAGAGCAGCCGGTCCCGCTCGTCGGCTGGGATGCCAAGGTGGTCGGCGATCACGTTGAACTGATTGGTGGCCATCTCGAAGACCGGACCCGCATAGACAGTCATATTCCACTCCCGAATCTGCGCTTCTGCAGGCCGGCAACCATAGCGCGACCCGAGCGCCGGCGGCAGGGGGCCACCGGTAGCAGACGGCCGATCTCAACCACCAAGGTGACGATTTGACGAAGAATTTCAGCGTTGATCCGCTTTGACCGCTTGCTAATCTGCGGCGCCGGGGCCGCGATCACCCCTTAGTGAGACAGAAATGGCAATGCAGGCCCTCTTCATCGGACAGACCTACATCGACGTGACGTTCATCACCGACCACATGCCGACGGGGGACGAGAAGCACGTGGCATCCGACTATGCCGTCTCGTTCGGCGGCAATGCGGTGACTGCGGCATTTTGCTGCGCCAAGCTCGGCATCGTGCCCGACCTGATCGCCACCGTCGCGAATGACTGGCTCGGGCGGATGTTCCAGGACATGACCGCGAAATACGGCATCTCCGTCCATCCCCGGAAGGTCAATGCCTCCTCGCTGTCCTTCATCATGCCGAAGGACGGCAAGCGCGCCATCGTGCGCTGCCGCGACGATGCGCATATCCACCCGTTCCCGCTGCTCAATCTCGGCAATTGCAAGGCGCTGCATGTCGACGGCCACCAGCCCGACGCGGCGTTGCATTATGCCAAGCTGTGCCGCGAGGCCGGCATCCTGACCTCGCTGGACGGCGGCGGCCTGCGCACCAACACCCATGAGCTCCTGGAATATATCGACGTCGCGATCGTGGCCGAGCGGCTGTGCGAGCAGATGGACCTCACGCCGGAGAAGATGCTCGACTACCTGAAGAGCCGCGGCTGCCGCATCGGCGGCGTCACCCAGGGCGAAAAGGGCCTGCTCTGGTATGACGAGGTCGGCGCCGTGCATACGCTGCCCGCCTATCCGATCCCGCGCGAGCGCGTGATCGACACCAACGGCGCCGGCGACGTCTTCCACGGCGCCTATGTGTATTCGTACCTCGCCAATCCTGCGAAGGGCTGGAAGGAGCATTTCGAGTTCGCCCGCGCGGCCTCGACGTTCAAGATCCAGAAGCTCGGCAACGAGGCCGGCCTGCCGACGCTCGCCGATATCGAGCTGGTTCGGCAGGAATTCGAGGCTCGCGTCTAGCGGTTGTGGGGAGCAGGCGGATGGGGCGGGTCGTCGTCGCCGGCAGCATCAACATGGATGTGGTGGCTGCGGCCGAGCGCCATCCGCGCATCGGCGAGACCGTCGCCGGCCGGTCGGTGATGTACTTTCCGGGCGGCAAGGGCGCGAACCAGGCCGTCGCCGCGGCCAAGCTCGGCGTGCCGACGGCGCTGATCGGCCGGCTCGGCCGCGACGCCTTCGGGGAGCAGTTGCGCGCATTTCTCACGGCTCAGGGCATCGATCTCACCGCCGTGAAGGACAGCGCCAGCGCGTCGACCGGCACCGCGATCATCACGCTGGCCAAGGCCGACAACACGATCGTGGTGATATCAGGCGCCAACGCCGAGGTCAGCGCCGACGATGTGGCGCGGGTGTCTCTCGCCTCGGGAGACGTGGCCGTCAGCCAGTTCGAGATCCCGCAAGCGACGATTGCCGCGTTCTTCCAGCGTGCCAAAGCGGCCGGCGCCACCACGATCCTCAACCCCGCCCCCGCGAGCGCCTTCGACAGCACGCTGTTTGCGCTGGTTGATGTCCTCGTGCTCAACGAAACCGAGCTCGGTTTCCTGGCCGGCATCGAGCTCGGCGACGCGCCGACGCCGCAGCAGGTGAATGAGGCGGTTCGCGCGCTCAAGCCTCGCGACGACCAGACGGTCTGCGTCACGCTCGGCGCGCGTGGCGCGGTCGCGGTTTCTGGTGCCGAGGCCCGGCTGGTCGAAGGCCGCGCGGTGAAGGCCGTCGACACTACCGGCGCCGGCGACTGCTTCGTCGGTGCGCTCGCCGCGCGGCTGTCGCAGGGCGCGGCGATTGCGGATGCGATCGGCTATGCCAACGTCGCCGCGTCGATCTCGGTGCAGCGCATGGGCGCCGGCCCGTCGATGCCGACCGAGGAGGAGGTTCGCGCGTGGCTCTAGGCCAGAGCGCTCTTCAGGTCGAAGCTGGGATCAGCGGCCTTGGCTGCATCCAAGGTGCCGCCCGCAGCCAGCAACTTGCGGCCGAACATATGGTCGCCGGCGCGGTTGACCGACTCGATGCCGACCAGCCGGCCCTCCTTGTAACAGAACGCGGAGAATGCCTTTTGCGCCGGGTCACCGCGCAGAACGACCTGGTCATAGCCGGTGGTGAGCCCCGCGATCTGGAGCTTGTCATTGCCCTGGTCGCTCCAGAACCACGGCTGTCCGTCATAGGGCTTGACGTCGCCCGTCAGCCGCGCCGCGACGCAGCGGGCGTGATCGGTGGCGTTCTGCACCGACTCCAGCCGCAGCGTCCCGCCGAAGCGCTGGCTGACGAACAGGGCGCAGTCGCCGATGGCCGAGATGTGCGGATCGCTGGTGAGCAGATATTCGTCGACGACGATGCCGGAGGCGACCTGCAATCCAGCCTCGGCGGCGAGCTCGACATTCGGCAGCACGCCGACGCCGACCACGACGAGGTCAGCGGGGATGTGCCGACCATCGCTGAGGCTGACGCCGGTGACCTTGTTGCCGTCGGCCTCGATGCTGGTGGCCTGCACGCCGAGATGGATGCGCACGCCGGCTTCCGCATGCTGCTTCTGGAAGTAGTCCGAGATCTCGGCGGTCACTGCCCGCGCCATCACCCGCGCGCCGAGCTCGAGCACGTCGACCTCGAGGCCCTTGATCCGCGCAGTCGCTGCGAATTCAAGACCGATGAAGCCGGCGCCAATGACGACGGCCCGCTTGGCATCGGCGAGCAAGCCTCGCAGCGCTTCGCTGTCGTCGAGAATGCGCAGATAGCGCACCGCCGGGAGATTGGCGTTGGGAATGTCGAGCAGCCGGTTGCGCGCACCGGTCGCGAACACGAGGTGCCCATAGTCGAGCGTCCTACCGGAGGCGAGCAGCACCCGGCGCTGATCGCGCTGAACAGCGACGGCACGATCGTAGACGAGATCGATGGTCTGGTCGGCGTAGAACTTCTGCGGTCGGAACATCAGGGTCTCGGGACCGCCGGTGCCCTTCAGATACGCCTTCGACAGCGGCGGGCGCTGATACGGCAGATGCGACTCGTCGTTGATCAGATGAATCGGATCGGCAAAGCCTGCCTGACGCAGCGAGGTCGCGAGCTGGAATCCCGCATGCCCCGCACCCACGATCACCACCGGTCCCTTCGTCACTGCACCCTGCCCCATTCTGTCATTGTCCACGCCGACGGAACCGGGTTTTGGCAGACTTGTCCGGCATTGTCACCGGTCCCGCCGTACGGTTTAAATGCGGCAACAAAAGCCACGCCCCGGGAGGTATGAATGTCGGACGCCGTAGCGGAACCTGCCCGCCTGAGCATCGAAGGTCCGATCGCGACCATCACGCTCGACCGCCCGGCAGCGTTCAACGCCATCAACCTTGCGATTGCGAAGCGCTTGGAGCTGCTTGCGGCCCAGGTCGAGGCCGACGACACCATCCGCGTGCTGATCCTGAAAGGCGAAGGCCGCGCCTTCAGCGCCGGCGGCGACCTGCAGACGATCGGCGCTGCCGCTGAGGCCGACGCCATCACGCCTGTCGTCAGCGAACTGCTGCATCACTACCATGCCTTCATCGCGAGCCTGCGGCGCATGCCCAAGATCGTGCTGGCGAGCGTGCACGGCTCCGCCGCCGGCGCGGGGATGTCGCTCGCCTTCGCCGCCGACCTCTGCATTGCCGCCGAGGACGCGCGCTTCACGCCGGCCTATGCCAAGCTCGGCGTGTCGCCCGACGGCGGCGGTACAGTTGGCGTGGTCGCCACTGTGGGCATCAGGCGGGCGCTGCAGATCTTCCTGGCGGAGGACAGCTTCACGGCCGCGCAGGCCCGTGAATGGGGCTTGGTCGCGAAAGTCGTCCCCGCCCCCGAGCTCGCGGCAGCCACCGACGCGCTGGCGCAGCGGTTGGCGCAGAATGTGCCGGCGGGGATCGCGGCGACCAAGGCGCTGATCCATCGCGCGCCAACCAGCTCGGTCGAAGACCAGCTCGCCGCCGAGCGCGATGCCATCATCAACTGCATGCACACGGATGAATTCCGCGCCGCCGTGAAGCGGTTCACCAGCAAGGGAAAGTAGGACTGCGCTCACCCCTTCCCTTTCCGGCGCATGAAATCGAAATCGCAGCCGTCGTCGGCCTGCAGGATCGTTTCATGGAAGAGATGCGCATAGCCGCGCTCCGCCCATTCGGGCGTTGCGGCTTGCTTCAGCGCAGCGCGACGCCGGTCCAACTCGGCGTCGTCGACCAGCAGGTCGATGCTGCGCTTGGGAACATCGAGCCGGATCATGTCGCCGCTCCGCACCAGCGCCAGCGGGCCTCCAACCGCGGACTCCGGGGTGATATGCAGCACGATGGTGCCGAAGGCGGTGCCGCTCATGCGCGCATCGGAGATGCGCACCATGTCCTTCGTGCCGCCGCGCGCGAGCTTCTTCGGGATCGGCAGGTACCCCGCCTCCGGCATGCCGGGTGCGCCTTTCGGCCCGGCGTTGCGCAGCACCAGGACGTCGTCGGCCGAGACGTCGAGATCGGGAGCATCGACCCGCAAGGTCATGTCCTCGATCGACTCGAACACGACGGCGCGCCCGGTGTGCTGCAGCAGCTTGGGGCTTGCCGCCGAATGCTTGATGACCGCGCCGCGCGGCGCCAGATTGCCGCGCAGCACGGCAAGGCCGCCTTCCGGCTTGATCGCGTCGTCGCGCGCGCGGATCACGTCCTGCCCCGGCACGTCCTCGGCGGCGGCCACGATGTCGCGCAGCGATTGGCCGGTGATCGAGCGGCAATCGAGATCGATGAGATCGCCGAGCTGCTTCATCAGCTTTGGCACGCCACCGGCGTGATGGAAATGCTCCATGTAGTGATCGCCGGACGGCTTGAGATCGACCAGCACCGGCACCTCGCGACCGATGCTGTCGAATGCATCGAGGTCGATTTTATGCGGCGTCCGGCCGGCGATGGCGGTGAGATGCACGAGCCCGTTGGTCGAGCCGCCGATCGCCTGCAGCACCACCTGCGCATTCCGGAACGCCGCAGGGGTCAGCAGTTCGCTCGGCTTCGGTCCCTTCACCTTGGCCATCTCGGCCGCGACCCGGCCGCTGGCCTCGGCCGAGCGGAAGCGCTCGGCATGCGGCGCCGGGATGGTCGCGCTCATCGGCAAGGACAGTCCGAGCGCCTCGGTGATGCAGGCCATTGTCGAGGCCGTGCCCATCACCATGCAGGTGCCGACCGAAGGAGCGAGCCGGCCGTTGACTGCGTCGATCTCGCTGCCGTCCATCTCACCGGCGCGATACTTCGCCCAGAGACGTCGGCAGTCGGTGCAGGCGCCGAGCACCTCGCCCTTGTGATGCCCGACCACCATCGGCCCGACCGGAATGACCACCGTCGGCAGATCGGCCGACACCGCAGCCATGATCTGCGCGGGCAGGGTCTTGTCGCAGCCGCCGATAACCACCACCGCATCCATCGGCTGCGCGCGGATCATCTCCTCGGTTTCCATCGCCATCAGATTGCGCAGATACATCGAGGTCGGATGCGCAAAACTCTCGGCGATCGAGATGGTCGGAAACACGAACGGCATCGCGCCCGACAGCATGACGCCGCGCTTCACCGCCTCCAGGATCTGCGGCACGTTGCCGTGGCACGGATTGTAGTCGCTGTAGGTGTTGGTGATGCCGACGATCGGGCGATCGAGCGCGTCGTCCGAATAGCCGGCCGCCTTGATGAAGGCCTTGCGCAGGAACAGCGAGAAGCCGGCATCGCCGTAAGCGGTCAGTCCCTTGCGCAATCCATCGGTCATGGTCTTCTCTTCTTTCATTCTCAACGTCATTCCGGGGCGCGCGAAGCGCGAACCCGGAATCCAGACATTGTCTTGCGCTCTCACATCGAGATTCCGGGTTCGCGTCCTGCGGACGCGCCCCGGAATGACGAGGTCGGATCAACCCCAGTCGATGATCCGGCTGGTGTCGCCGTCGAACTCAGTGGTGCAGAACGCGCCGCCCTGGAAATAGTCGCCGATCGGATCGGCGGGCAGCTTGGCCTGCTCGGCCAAGGCGTGCTCGCGGAAATCCTCCGCGCGGCCGGTCGGGCGATAGCCGAGGTCATAGGCACGCTGGTTGTCCCACCAGGCGCGCTCGTTCAGCGATGCGCCATAGAGCACTTCAAAATGGATGTCGGGATGCTCGAGGCCGATGCGGCAAAGTTGCACCAGATCTTCCGGCTTGAGCCAGATCGACAGCCGGCGCTTGTCGAGCGGCTTGTCGCCGAAATTGCCGATGCGCAGGCACGTCACCTTCAGCCCATGCTTGTCGGCATAGAGCGAGCCGAGCGCCTCACCGAACACCTTGCTGACGCCGTAGCGGCCGTCGGGACGCGGCTGCACGTCATTGTCGATCTTGCGGTGGCGGGGATAGAAGCCGACCGCATGGTTCGACGAGGCGAACACCACGCGCTTGACGCCCTTGCGGCGGGCCGCCTCGAACAGGTTGTAGCCGCCGATGATGTTGGCCTGCAGGATGTCGTTCCACGGTCCCTCGACCGAATAGCCGCCGAAATGGATGATACCGTCGACGCCTTCGCACAGCGCCTCGACCTGAGCGAGGTCGGCAAGATTGGCCGCCTTGAAGGTCTCCTGGCTGGAAAGATCGGCAGGCGGTTTCAGGTCGCTGAGCAGAAGGTCCGGATAGATCGGCGGCAGCAGCTTCCGCAAGGAAGTGCCGATTCCACCGCTCGCACCGGTCATCAAGATACGTGGCATTTCATCCCTCGTGTTGGGTCCGCAGGTTTGCGGTTGTGGCGGGCCAATGATAGCAGAGATCGCAACCGCGCAATAACAGGACCGGCCAAATGTCCGACGGAAACGCTCACGCGCAGGGCTGGCGCCCTGCCACCTTCTATCCCGATCCGGCGATCCAGGCGCTGGATCCGCGCTTCGAGAAATACTGGCTCAAGCTCTCGGCCGTGGAGCGGCTGGCGACGGGCCTGCGCTGGGCGGAGGGGCCAGTGTGGTTCGGCGACGGGCGCTATCTGTTGTGCAGCGATATCCCCAACCAGCGCATCCTCAAATGGGAGGAGGAAAGCGGCGCGGTCTCGGTGTTTCGCAAGCCCTCCAATTTCGCCAATGGCAACACCCGGGATCGCCAGGGCCGTCTCGTCACCTGCGAGCACGGTGGCCGCCGCGTCACGCGGACCGAGTATGACGGCTCCATCACCGTGCTGATCGACTCCTTCGACGGCAAGCGGCTGAACTCGCCAAACGACGTCGTCGTCAAATCGGACGGCTCGATCTGGTTCACAGATCCGACCTTCGGCCTGCTCGGCAATTACGAGGGCTACAAGGCCGAGTCCGAGATCGACGCCAACGTGTATCGGATCGACGCGGCCACGGGCCGGGCGACCATCGTCGCCGAGGGCGTGCTGGGACCGAACGGGCTGTGCTTCTCGCCCGATGAATCCATCCTCTACATCGTCGAATCCCGCGGCGTGCCGAACCGCAAGATCCTCGCCTATGACGTCTCCGCCGATGGCAGCAAGCTCGCCAACAAACGCGTCCACATCGATGCCGGTCCGGGCACGCCGGACGGCATGCGCTGTGACGTCGACGGCAATCTCTGGTGCGGCTGGGGGATGGGCTCGCCCGAGCTCGATGGCGTCATGGTGTTCGCACCCGACGGCGCCCCGATCGGCCGCATCGCCTTGCCCGAGCGCTGCGCCAACCTCTGCTTTGGCGGCCTCAAGCGCAACCGCCTGTTCATGGCCGCCAGCCAGTCGATCTACGCGCTCTACGTCAACACGCAGGGCGCGCTGGGGGGATAATTGGCCGTCATTGCGAGGAGCGAAGCGACGAAGCAATCCAGACTTCCTTCCCGGCCCCTGGATTGCTTCGCTGCGCTCGCAATGACGGCGACCAATCAAGCCGCGTTGTAGCCCGCGATGGCCTTGACCTCGAGATACTCCTCGAGACCGAACTTGCCCCATTCGCGGCCGTTGCCGGACTGCTTGTAGCCACCGAACGGCGCGGTGCGGTCGTTCGGGACACCCTGCAGGTTGACGTTGCCGGCGCGGATCTTGCGGCCGACCTCGCGGGCCTTCTCGATCGTCGGGGCCGTGACATAGCCGGCAAGACCATAGGGCGTGTCGTTGGCGATACGCACCGCCTCGTTCTCGTCCTTGGCGCCGATGATCACGAGCACTGGTCCAAAGATTTCCTCGCGCGAGATCGTCATCTCAGGCTTGACGTCGGCGAAGATGGTCGGCCGCACATAGAAGCCCTTGTTGACGCCCTCCGGCAGGCCCGGGCCGCCGGCGACGAGGGTCGCGCCCTCCTCGATACCCTTATTGATGAGGGCCTGGATCTTGTCCCACTGGCCGCGATTGACGACCGGGCCGATCGTGGTGCCCTCGCCGCGCGGGTCACCCGCCTTGGTCTTGTCGGCGACGCCCTTCGCGATGGCAGCGACTTCCTTCATGCGCGCGGCCGGCACGATCATGCGCGACGGCGCGTTGCAGGACTGGCCGGAGTTGTTGAACATGTGCATGACGCCGCCGGTCACCGCCTTCACCAAGTCGGAGCCCTCCAGGATCACGTTCGGCGACTTGCCGCCGAGTTCCTGGCTGACGCGCTTCACGGTCGGCGCCGCGCGCTTGGCGACGTCGATGCCGGCGCGGGTCGATCCGGTGAACGAGATCATGTCGATGTCCGGATGCTCGCTCATCGCGGCGCCGACCTCCGGCCCGAGGCCGTTGATCAGGTTGAACACGCCCTTCGGCACGCCGGCTTCATGCAGGATCTCGGCGAAGATCAGCGCCGAGGTCGGAGTGAATTCCGACGGCTTCAGGATCATGGTGCAGCCCGCGGCCAGCGCCGGCGCGACCTTGCAGGCGATCTGGTTGAGCGGCCAGTTCCAGGGCGTGATCATGCCGACCACGCCGACCGGCTCGCGCACGACCACGGACGCAGGCAGCGTCTCCTCGAACTCGTACTTCTTCAGCACGTCGAGCGTCGACATCAGATGGCCGAGGCCGGCGCCGGCCTGCAGCTTCTCCGCCATCGGCAGCGGCGCGCCCATCTCGTCGGAGACGGCGGCGCCGATCTCCTTCATGCGGCCCTTGTAGATCGTGATGATCTTCTCGAGCAGCGCGACGCGCTCCTCGCGCGAGGTCTGGGAGAAGGTCTCGAAGGCGCGCTTGGCGGCGGCGACGGCCTTGTCGACATCGGCCTTGGAGCCCAGCGCAACCTCGTACATCGCCTCCTCGGTCGCCGGATTGATGACCGGCGTGGACTTCTTGACGACCGGATCGACCCAGGCGCCGTCGATGTAGAATTGCAGGCGATTGACCATCGGAAAACCTCTTCACGTGGAAGCATCTGGAGGGGGCGGCAGCACGCGGCCGGCATCCTGGCACGCGCGATCCGCGGGATGAACCCGCCACATGCGGGGACCGGGGTTGCGTCCCGCGGATATAGGAGCAAGGCCGCGACCGGCGCAAGCCGACCGGCCTGCGTTTCGTCGCCGCCCCATTTTGCATCGCAGCAACCGCGTGTCCCCTTCGCTCCCTCCAGATCGCCATCATTCCGGATGGCAGAATTCCCGCCGTCGAAGATTCATTTCCAAGATGTGAACTGCTTCACATCGCCGTTCGATCGCTCTGGCTAATCTCCTCTTCATAGACATCCCGGCATCTCGAAAGGACGCCGGATAAGATTTCAGAACCGATATTTTCGCCAGTTCTTATTGCGTAGCCTTTCAGTACGTAGACATTTGATCCAAGTTGCGACGCCGTCTCCTTCATCCAGGTGAGGGAGACGGCGTCCCCGTTTTGGCCCGCCCTCACACTGCCATCTTGCGATGCCGCACCGGCGCGCCAGTGAGGCTCTCGGCCGCATCGATGATCGCGTTGGCGTCCATGCCGTTGTGTCGGTAGAGATCGTCGATCGTCCCGGTCTGGCCGAATTTCTCAACCCCCAGCGCCTCGACGCGATGGCCGCGCACCGAGCCGAGCCAGCCCAGCGTCGCCGGATGGCCGTCGATGACGGTGACGATGCCGCAATCGCGCGGCAGCGGCGCCAGCAGTTGTTCGATGTGGCTGAGATGTTGCACGCCGCGGCGATGCCGCCGCAGGCTGCGCGCCGCCGTCCATCCGGCATGCAGCCGGTCCGCCGAGGTGATCGCGAGCAGGCCGACGTCGCGGCGGGACTCGCCGATCAGGCCGGTGGCCTCGATCGCCTCCGGCGCGACCGCGCCGGTATAGGCGACGATCACCTCGGCATTCGGTCCCGGCTTGCGCAGCCAATAGGCGCCGGCGGCGATGTCGGATTCCAGCTCCGGCGTCATGATCCGCTGCGGCTGATCGATGGTGCGCGTCGACAGCCGCAGATAGAGCGAGCCGCCCTCGCCTGCCTCGCGCTGCATGTGGGCAAAGCCCCATTTCATGATCGCGGCGAGCTCGTCGACGAAGGCCGGCTCGAACGACGACAGCCCGTCCTGCGCCATGCCGACCAACGGCGTCGCGATCGACTGGTGCGCGCCGCCCTCCGGCGCCAAGGTCACGCCCGACGGCGTCGCCGCCACCATGAAACGCGCATCCTGATAGCAAGCGTAGTTCAGCGCATCGAGGCCGCGCTCGATGAAGGGATCGTAGAGCGTGACGATCGGCAGCAGCCGCGCGCCGTTGATGGAATGCGACAGGCCGAGCGCCGAGGCCATGATGAACAGGTTCATCTCGGCGATCCCCAGCTCGATATGCTGGCCCTTCGGCGAGGCCGCCCAATTGAAGGTCGACGGGATCTTCTCGCTGCGGAACAAATCCGCCTTCTCCGCGCGGGCGAACAGGCCACGGCGGTTGACCCAGGCGCCAAGATTGGTCGAGACGGTGACGTCGGGCGACGAGGTCACGATGCGCGAGGCCAGCGCGGTGTCGCTGCGGGCGAGATCGTTGAGGATCAGGCCAAAGCCCTGCTGCGTCGACATCTGCGCCGCGGCGGTGAAGGTCAGCCGCTCCGGCACGTCGAGCACGTCATCGTCGAGCCGGCGGCCATCGCGATTGAACGGCACCGACGCGAGGAACGACTCCAGCGTCGAAGCATCCTGCGTCAGTCCCTCGAACTTGTCCCATTCATGGCCCGGACGGATGTTCTGCTGCGCGCGCCACTTCTCCATCTGGGCGACGGTCATCAGGCCGGCGTGATTGTCCTTGTGGCCCTGGAACGGCAGGCCGACACCCTTGATGGTGTAAGCGATGAAGCACACCGGGCGGTCGTGGTCGATGGACTCGAAGGCATCAAGCATGCTGGCCATGTCGTGGCCGCCGAGATTGCTCATCAGCGCCAGCAACTCGTCGTCGCTGCGCTTGTCGAGCAGCCGGGTCACGTCGCCCTGATCGCCGATCTCGTCCTGGATGTGCTTGCGGAAGGCAGCCCCACCCTGGAAGCACAGCGCCGCATAGAGCGCGTTCGGGCAGTTGTCGATCCAGCGCCGCAGCGCCTCGCCGCCGGGTTCGGCAAACGCCTCGCGCATCAGCCGGCCGTATTTCACGATCACCACGTCCCAACCGAAATTGCGGAACATGGTTTCGAACTTCTCCCACAGGCCCTCGCGTACGACGGCGTCCAGGCTCTGGCGGTTGTAGTCGACGATCCACCAAGTGTTGCGCAGGCCGTGCTTCCAGCCCTCGGCCAGCGCCTCGAAGATATTGCCCTCGTCCATCTCGGCGTCGCCGACCAGGGCGATCATGCGGCCCTCGCGGCGGTCCTTCATCCAGCCATGCGCGTGCACGTAGTCCTGCACCAGCGAGGAGAACAAAGTCTGCGCGACGCCGAGGCCGACCGAGCCGGTCGAGAAGTCGACATCGTCGACATCCTTGGTGCGCGACGGATAGGATTGCGCGCCCTTGAAGCCGCGGAAATTCTCCAGCTTCTCGCGCGTCTGCCGGCCGAACAGATACTGGATGGCGTGGAACACGGGACTCGCATGCGGCTTCACCGCGACGCGGTCCTCGGGGCGCAGAACCGAGAAGTACAGCGCCGACATGATGGTCGCGAGCGAGGCCGACGACGCCTGGTGGCCGCCAACCTTCAGGCCGTCGGTGTTCGGCCGGATGTGGTTGGCGTGATGGATGGTCCAGGACGACAGCCACAGCGCCTTGCGGGTCAGCGCGTTCAGGATGTCGAGACGGTCTGACGATGCGGATGGCGTGGCCATGGCGCGCTGCTCCCCGGGGCCTTGTTGGATTCGCCGATTTTAATCCTGTCGCACCGGCCATAATTCTCAATTTTTCGCGTGCAGTTGCCGATTGTTGAGATATTTTCCCATTCAGAATCCACTTTGAGCGATTTTATCCCAATGCCTGAGCTCGACGCCATCGACCGCAAGATCCTCGGCCATCTCCAGGCCGATGGCCGCATCACCATGCAGGAACTCGCCGAGAAGGTCGGGCTGTCGGTCTCGCCCTGCCACCGCCGCGTCAAGCTGCTCGAGGAGCGCGGCGTCATCACCCGCTACATCGCCACCGTCGACCAGAAGGCGCTCGGGCTGCACGTTTCGGTCTTCATCTCCATCAAGCTGGCGCGGCAGAAGGAGGAGGATTTGAAGCGGTTCGAAAAGGCGATCTCGGCCTGGCCCGAGGTGCTGGAGTGCTATCTGATGACGGGCAATCGCGACTATCTCCTGCGCGTGGTCGCGGCCGATCTCTCCTCTTATGAAGCGTTCCTGAAAACCAAGCTGACGAGGCTCGACGGCATCGCCTCGATCGAATCGAGCTTTGCGCTGAGCCAGGTGAAGTACTCCATCGCGCTGCCGGTGTGAGGCAGGCCATCGCCACGACCTCAGCTGTCGTCCCTGCGAACGCAGGGACCCATACTCCGCGGCAGACGTTGCGAAGAACGACTGGTCCAACATCGTGCGCAACAACATCTCCCTGGGGTTATGGGTCCCGGATCTGCGCGTGCTGCGCACGCTTGTCCGGGACGACGGCGGAGAGCCAAGCGAGACTTTCGGCCATCTCTGGCGCTCGGCCATGAGAGACCTCGCATGAGCCCCTCTCCCTGCGCCGTCATTCCGGGGCGCCCGCAGGGCGAGCCCGGAATCCATAACCACGATCGTGCGTATGGATTCCGGGCCCGCGCCGCTGCGCGACGCGTCCCGGAATAACGACCTTTGTTGTGTCATCGGATTTGCCACAATCGTGAGTCCAGGACCGACCGGGATGGTCACATGCGTTCTCACTCCCGCGGCGCGTTGCGTCCGGGTGATGCCGATATCATCGCCCTTATGACGTGAAGGGCGCAGGGAAGGCCGGGCGCTGGCCGCGCCCGTGGCCCGCCTGCGGAAAAAATGCAGGCGGCAGGTACCACAGGTCTGGCCGAAGACGCCCGGCCCTCCCTGCGCGATGGTTTTGACGGCTGCTTCGCGTTCTCCCCGGTGCGCCGGCTTTTGGCCACCGTGCGCGACGACGCGCTGTCCGCGCGCCGCCGCGGGGACACCAGCATCGGGGTGCCAGGACCGCGCGACTTGACCGTGCGTGCATCATTGTTCGTCGGCGCGAATGATCACGCTGCAACGACACACGCCCATCGCATTCCGCTGCCGACGTCCATGACGACCGCGATACGTCCCCTCCGACGCAACGGAACGGGCTGGACTGTAATGCTGATTATACGAAATCGGCAAGCGATTTATTTTTTGCCTGACGGCTGGACAGGATTTTAGCGCGCGATCTGATTTGCCCGTCGGGTCGTTATGGCAGCGTCGAAAATCATCTGCGCACTGCCCTGATCACGCCCGAACTACGTCACAGCCGAGGCCGTCATTGATCCAGATCAAACGATCTGGAAAAACTGCTCCAGCCCCCGATCAAATCCTTGATGTTCCTCGATTTGATCCAGATCAAACGGCCGCAGGCCGACCGCAGCATGGCCCAGGGACGTCCATATTGGCCGTCAAAAAGCGCCACATCTCGCCGTCAGATTCTGCGTCACAGCATGCGCTGCGACACGAAGTCACAGGGATTGCGGGACTAACAACTCCGCGCCTGTGAACGTGACGTCGGCGCGATCGTGAAGACCAACTCGCGTCCTGGAAAGCAATGCAGAACAACAGCGCTCAACGTTCGCCCCGACACGACTACGCTTCGCAACATCGAGATGCCCGGCCGCTCGCGCACGTGGCGGTGAAGGTGGCTCCCGCCAGGTATCAGCCGGCCGCACAGGCCGGCAGCCGCAGCACCGGACGGGCCGAGCGGCGATTCTGGCTGACGATGCAGACGGTCATGCTGGTCGTCGGCGTGCTGCTGGTGAATCTGCTGCTGTTCTTCCCTCCCCTCGGCATCGCCCTGATGTGGAATCTCCTGATTCCGATCGCGCCCGCGCTGGTGACGATCTCGCCCGGCCTGTGGCGCAACATCTGTCCAATGGCGACATTCCATCTGTTGCCCAACAAGATGGGCATCTCGCAGAACATCCGGATGCCGGAATGGGGCGCGGCGACGCTCGCGGTGATCAGCGTGACGCTTCTTTTCATCGTCGTGCCGATGCGGCGAATCGGGCTCAATGTTGACGGTCCGCTGACGGCGGTCATGCTGCTGTCGGCCGCGGTCATGGCATTCGCGATGGGCTCTGTGTTCGAAATGCGCTCGGGCTGGTGCACCTCGCTGTGTCCGATCCACCCCGTCGAGCGGCTCTACGGCACCAACCCTGCCCTGACCTTCAAGAATGCCCGCTGCAACATCTGCGAGGCCTGCAGCAATCCGTGTCCCGACTCCACGCCCGAGCTGACGCCGACGGCGGGCGTGCCCACCAAAGTCCAGCAGTTCCTCGGCAACTTCCTGATCGGCAGCTTCCCCGGCTTCGTCTGGGGCTGGTATCAAGTGCCGGACTATCCGCCGCAGCAGGTCGACCAGGCCGCGATCATCACCGCCTATGTGTGGCCGCTGGGCGCCGCGCTCGTCAGCTACGTCGTCTTCAGGATCGGCGAGCATATCCTGCGCTACAGGCCCGCCGCCCGCACCCGGATGCATCGCATCTTCGCGGCCGCCGCGATCAGCACCTACTACTGGTATCGCCTGCCCGGCCCGGCATCCTTGCTGCCGGACTGGTTTCCGCTGGTCTCGCATCTCATCACGACGCCGTTCTTCTTCTGGTTCCTGGTGCTGCGTTCGCCGAAGGTGAGCTGGCTGAAGCGGCCGGTGATGGCGTCGAACTACTGGTCGAGCCGGTTCGAGAGCACCGCCAACAAGAATCTCATCCGCGTGTCGCCCGGCAAGGCGTGAATCCCCGCGGTCTCATCCCACCATCGTCACAGCGTATCCGATCGAGGAGTGAACCATGTCGAACTTCAGGACCGTCACCGTCAAGGGCCGCCAGTTCCGCGTCCGCGCGGGTGACGTGCTGCTCGATGGCGCGCTCGCCAACGGCGTCGAGATTCCGTTCGACTGTCGCGCCGGCACCTGCGGCACCTGCATGGTTCACGTCTCCAAGGGCCAGACGGTGTGCGGCGAGACGCATACGCAGGGCATGATCTACGCCTGCCAGGCGCGCGTCGTCTCCGATCTCGACGTCGAGCTGGAGGACGTGCCGGAAATCGACACCAGCAAGGCGCGGCTGGTCGGCCTGCGCGAGGTCGCGCCCGACATCATGGAGCTGATGATCGCTCCGGAGAAGAGCATCAGCTATCTGCCCGGGCAGTACTTCAAGTTCACCTTCAACGGCTATCCGGCACGCGCCTACAGTCCGACGGCGTCGTTCGACGGCCGCATCGGCGGCCGCGTCATCCATCTCAACATCAAGCGCGTGCGTGGCGGCCGCGTCACGACCGCGCTCGGCAGCGGCATCCGTCCCGGCCATCGGCTGCGTATCCAGGGGCCGTATGGGCATGCGTTCCTGCGCCCGGGCGGCACCGGCCGTCTCGTCCTCGCCGGCAGCGGCACCGGCTTCGCGCCGATCTGGGCGATCGCGGCGATGGCGCTACGCGAGCAGCGCAGCCGTCCCATGGTGATCATCGCCGGCGCCAAGAAGCTGCCGCAGCTCTATATGACGCCGATCCTGGCGCAATTGGCGCGGCTGCCGAACGTCACGATCATCCCGACGGTCGAGGAAGGTCCGGTCAATCATCCCTCGATCCGCACCGGACGGATCGAGCCGCACATGCCGACGCTGACGGCCTCCGATGTCGTCTATGCCTGCGGCTCGCCGCGCATGGTGACCGCGCTCGCCGGGATGGTCGAGAAGGCCGGCGCGACGTTCTATGCCGACCCGTTCGATTCCGCGCCACCAGAAGCGCCATCCGGCCTGATCGGCCGCATCAAGACGCTCGTGGCGCGACGTCCGCCCGAGCCTGAGCCGGGCCGTGACGGCGGCAGGGGGCGTGACGCGTCGCTCGATCCGTTCGAGCGGGCGCTGTCGCTGGTGCCGAAGGATCCGATCGACGACGATCTGGGCCTGCGCCGGTCGGAGCCACGGCGCAGCACGGCCGCCGAACGCGACCACGCACTCTCGCTGGTGCGCGAGCGCGCGCTGGGCGACGCCTCATCGCTGCAGGAGCGCCCGCGCCGCGCCGCCAGCCAGATGGCCTCGGGGCATGTGTGAGATGACGCAGGAGCCCCCCAGTCTCTCCGTCACTCCGGGGCGCTCGCGAAGCGAGCGAGCCCGGAGTCCATAACCACCAGCCTGCGTGATGGAGCGCGATCGTAACTCAGGCCGTCTGCCTCACGAGCGCTGCGGCGTATGGATTCCGGGCTCGCGCTGTCGCGCGCCCCGGAATGACATCGTGGGTGTGGAGGCTGCGTGCCTCAGATCAGCTTCCGCCGCGCCAGGCTGCGCATCAGCGCACCCACGCCGAACGTCCACGGCTCGCATTCGTCGCTGTTGCGCATGCGGTTGACGAGACGACCGAGTTGAGGCGCCGAGATCGTGACGATGTCGTCGCGCTTGTGGGTGAACCCCTGGCCCGGTGCGTCGCGATCCTTGACGGGCGCGAACATCGTGCCGAGGAACAGCGCGAAGCCGTCGGGATATTGATGCACGGCACCGATGGTCTGGGCGACGAGGTCGGTCGGATCGCGGCTGATCTTGCTGATGGAGGAATGGCCGTCGAGCACGAAGCCGTCGCTGCCGGTCACGTTCAGCGCCACGTCCATTTTGCGGACGTCATCCAGCGTGAAGGTCTTGTCGAACAGGCGCAGCAAGGGGCCGATGGCGCAGGAGGCGTTGTTGTCCTTGGCTTTCGACAGCAGCAGCGCCGAGCGGCCCTCGAAGTCGCGCAGGTTGACGTCATTGCCGAGCATCGCGCCGACGATCCGGCCGCGGCTCGACACCGCCAGCACGACCTCCGGCTCCGGATTGTTCCAGGTCGATTTCGGATGCAGCCCGGCATCCATGCCGGTGCCGACAGATGACAGCGTCGGCGCCTTGGTGAAGACCTCGGCATCGGGGCCGATGCCGACCTCGAGATATTGGCTCCAGGCGTTCTGCTCGATCAGCACCTGCTTGAGGTGCATCGCCTGGTCGGAGCCGGGCTTCAGCTTGGAGAAATCGTCGCCGACCAGGCGCACCACCTCTTTCCGGATCGCCTCGGCCGAGGCCGGATTGCCGCGCGCCCGCTCCTCGATGACGCGCTCCAGCATCGAGATCGCGAAGGTGACGCCGGCCGCCTTCAGGACCTGCAGGTCGACCGGTGCCAGCAGCCATGGCTTGGCCGGATCGCGGCGATCCGGCGGGGTGTTGGCGAGGATGGCGGCGAGGTCGCCGATGCGCTGCCCGCCCATGCCGCGTAGCGCCGTCGCCGGATCATCCTGCTCGCACAGCGCGCTGACGGTGGGGAAAGCCGAGGTGACGTCATAAACACCGTCATCGCGCACCGCGACCACGGCCGGTCCGTCCACGTCGGGGCGCCAGACCCGGCCAACCAGCGTGCCGCTGGTGCCGTCGTCGGGCAGGACGGTCTCGGGCGTCAGGTTGATCATGGCGTCGTGCTCCCTGTTGTTCTTGTTGCTCAGCGCACCCCTAGCATCGGTGCACGCCGGCTCCAAGCCACACGACGTCGCGCGATCACCAACTGTAGCGCACCACGCCCTTGCCGGCGTAGGAGCGGCTGATGGACGAGAATTCGCCTTCGAAGGTGGCGGCCGCCGACCAGCCGTTGCGCCAGGCGATTTCGGCCGAGGCCGTGGTGAGCGCGAGGTCGCGCGACTGCGCGGCGCCGTTGACGACGAAGCTCGTGCCCGGCAGCGCCTGGAAGCCCGCGGTCATGGTGCGATCGGGGTTGAAATTGTGCGCCCAGGCGGCGCGGCCGCGCAGCGACAGCATGCCGTCGGCGAGCGCAAACGACCGGTCGACGCGCGCGCCGAGCTCGGTGCGCGCATCCGTCACGGTCTTGCCGGCATAGCTCAGCGCGAAGGTGCCCGCGCCGGAGAGCACCTGCTCGGCATAGGACGGCAGCACGTAAGCCGTCGCCTGGCCGCCGAGATAGGGCGTGATCCCGCCCCACGGCGTGGCATAGCGGCGGCCGCCCTCGAGGCGGGCCGAATAGGCCGACGCATCGAAGCGGGCGCGGAGCTGGTCGACGCCGGCGACGGTCACGGCGCGGTCGGTGGTCACGTCGTGCCAGCCATAGGCGAGCGCCGCGGAGAGATAGTCCGGACCACTGCGATAGCGGGCGAAGGCGCCGGCCTGGAACAGGTCGGAGCGGCCGCTGCCGCCGCCATTGACGCCGAAGCTGGTGCCGCCGCCCGACAGCGCGAAGCCGGCCAGCCAGTTCGGCGACACGATGTAATCGGCGCCCGCGGCGAAGCCGACCTCGCGGATGGTGGCGTTGTTCGAGCCGAGCGCGGCATTGCCGTCGGCGAACGAACCGCCACCGAACGGCGCCGCCCAGGTGCTCCAGCGCTCATCGAAGCGCTGGGCCGGTGTGGCCTTCACCGGCATGCGCGCGAAGGCATCGCGCGGCGCGGCGCCCTGTCCTGCGTCGGCGAACGCTGCAGCCGGACCAGATGCGTTCGCGCTGCGCCCGGCGACAAAGGGATCGGTCATCAGGCCAAGGAAGATATTCATCGAGTCGAACATCGCCTGCTGCGAGGCGGTGGCGATCTCGCCGGACGCCTGTGTCAGACCGGCTGGGGTCAACGCGCCGAAAGCGAGCGGGATGCCGCCGGTGCGGTTGAAATAGCCGGTCGTGGTGTCCGTGACGTTCTGCTGGTTGGTGTTGGTCCCGGCCGTGCCGAGCGTCAGGTTCAGATAGACGTTGTCGGCGTCGTAGCTCAGGCTCGAAGAGAAGTTGGCCGGCAGGTTGGTGTTGATCAGCGTGTTGAAGGTGCCGCTGATGCCGCCGGCGGCGTTGACGATCGTGTACTGCTTGTTGACATAGCTGCCAGGGGCGAACGCCGCCTGCACGGTCGCGCCGCCGAGCGTCGCGGTGCCCGTCACGTTGACCCGGTCGGCATTGGCCGGCGACACCTCGACCATGTAGCTCGCGGCCGCCGTGAAGGTGAGGCTGCCCTGCACCGTGAGCAGCCCGATCGAATTGCCCGGCGCGAGCGCGCCGCCATTGACCAGCGTGCTGCCGACGATGCCGTTGCCGCCGAGCCTCCCGCCGGCATTCACGGTGACGCTGCTGCCGGCGATGGCGCCGTTGACGGCGAGGATGCCGCCATCGACCGTGGTCGTGCCGGTGTAGGTGTTGATGCCGGACAATATCAGCTTGCCGCTGCCGACCTTGGTCAGCGAGCCTGGGCCGATGGTGCCGCACCCGCAAGGATCGGTGTCGCCGATCACGCCGGAGACCTCGGTGGAGAGATTGTTGCCGCCGACCACCAGCGTGTTGAAGGCGCCGATGTAGTAGTTGCCGGAACCCGCCAGCGAGCCGGCGGTGATGCGGCCGTCGCCATTGACACCCACGCTACCGGAGAAATCGACCACGCCGGTGCCATTGGTGACGAACTGGGCGGTGCCGCCGGTCGTATTGTCGAGGAAGCGGGTGCGGCCGCCATCATTGGTGATGATCGTGGCGGAGCCGGCGCTGGCATGATCGAAGAACAGCGTCGATCCGCCGTCATTGGTGGTGACGGTCGCGTTCGCCGCGGTGGAATGGGCGTTGAACTGGACCTGGCCGTTCATGTTGTTGATGATGGTGGCATTGCCGGCCGACGGGGTGTCGCTGCCGAAGCCGATCCCGAACATCACGTACGAATTGCCGCCATTGGTGATGACCGCATTGGCGGCCGTGGCGGCATTGACGAACGCCAGCATGCTGAACGTATCGTTGGTGATCGTCGCGTTGCCGGCGCTGGTGTTGGCGTTGAACAGCGTACGACCCTGATGGTTGGTGATCACGGCGTTCCCCGCCGTGGCCGTGTCGGTGCCGCCGGCGACGCCGAACGCGGTCGTGGCGATCGACTGGTTCACGATCGTCATCGCACCGGCGGAGTTCGCGCCGAGGAAGTTGGTGGTGCCGCCGTCATTGGTGAGCGAGGTGATGCCGGAGGTGTCGGCCCTGACGATGTTGAAGATGCCGAAATTCGACACGTCACCGATGATGCGGGCGGTGTGGGTGGCGTCGCCGAGCTGCAGCGTCGCGACGCTGCCGATGAAGGTGCCGCCGGAATAGGAGTTGGTGCCGAGCAGGATGGTGGTGCTGTTGCCGAGCAGCTCGGCGCGCACGCCGGCAACGGTCTCGCCGAGATTGTTGCCGATCGTGATCGTCTGGCCGGAATTGGCGTTGTTGATGAAGCCCCAGCCGGAGCCGGCGACGCCGAAATTCACGTCGGCGCCGCCAATCGAATAGGACTGGGCGTTGCTGAGGAAGATCCAGGAATCCGGATTGATCGGCGCGGTGACCGTGATGGTCGATGCGCCGGTGGCGCCGAACAGCGCCTCCTGGCCGCTCGATGCCGGCGGCGCGCCGGCCGGCGGGCTCTCCCAGTTGGTCGAGAGATTGTAGTCGGAGGTCGCAGTGGACGAGCCGGTGCCGCCCCAGGTGTAGTCGGTCTGGGCCTGCGCCGACGTCGTCAGCCCGAGCCCACAGAGCCCGAGCATGAGTCCCAGCGCGCCCCACACGGCCCGCGCCGTCCGACACACCGCCGTTTCGACCCGCCTCCGCACGCAATCCCCCGATCTTGCTCTGCACCCCGTGATGCAATCCAAGACCTAGCAGGCGCACGGCGCCCGCCGAGATCGACGGCGTTACTGTTTCTTATTTGAAATCAGCACGTTACGCGTTTGATCGTAGGTGTAGCGGACACGCAACGCATCCACCCAAAAAGTCGCTCCCCCGTAATGGCCTGGGGGCGTGCGACCGATGGCTCAAGGATTCGGCGAGCTCTCGCCGGCGACCTGGAGCAGTTGCGAGCGGCGGACGCGCTCGCGATGGGCGGTGTAGAGGCCGCTGGAGACGATAAAGGCGGCGCCGACGATGGTCCAGACGTCCGGTACCTCGCCGAACACCAGGAAGCCGAGGATGCTGACCCACAGGAGCTGGGTGTAGGAGAACGGCGCCAGCACCGAGGCGTCGGCATAGCGGAATGCCAGCACCACGATCCACTGCCCCATGGTCGAGGCGACGCCGACCAGCACGCCGAAGCCGATGTCCTGCCAGGACGGCGTGGTCCATACGAACGGCACGATTGCCGTGAGCACGCAGACGCCGGCAATCGAGGAATAGGTCATGATGGTGATGGCATGCTCGCGGCCGCTCATCATCCGCGTCATGATCAGCGTGCAGGCCCAGGCGAACGCCGAGACGATCGGGAACAGCGCGGCAAGATGGAACGCGCCGGTGCCAGGGCGGAGGATGATCAGCACGCCGCACAGCCCGACCGCGGTTGCGACCCAGCGGCGCAGGCCGACCTTCTCGCTGAGGAAGATGATTGACAGCGCGGTGACGAACAGCGGCGCGACGAAGCCGGTCGCGGAGGCCTCGGCGATCGGCAGATAGCGTAAACCGGTGATGAACATCAGCGACGAGCCGAGCAGCGCAACGCCGCGCAGCAGCTGGAACTTGAGCTGCTCGGTGCGCATCGCGAACAGCGGCGAGCCCGGGATCATCGCCGGCACCATGATCGCTGCGAATACCACGAAGCGGATCCAGGTGATCTCGATCGAGGGCAGCGTCTTCGACAGATACTTCGCGGTGACGTCCGAGGTGCCGAGGAACACGGTCGACAGCAGGATCAGCGCGATGCCGCGGAACGGCCGGTCGGCCCGCGCGGGCGCGCGCTTGCGCGTGGCCTGCGGCTTCTCCTGCACGGATGTCGGCACATCGTCGAGGCGCGCGGCGGCGGCCGCACTCGGTGGCGGGGTCACGGTCGAACTCGGACGTTTGGAGACAGGACGATTCGGTGAGTGGCGACAAAACGCCAATCGCGACGCCGCGACAACCCATCGAAGCGGGCAGCACTTATGCGTTGCTACGCGCCGGGGTAGCAAACATCCGTAATTTTCCGTGATGCTGCATTACAGCATGGGCAGCCCACGCGGCTTCGGCCCGCGCGGAAAGGCGCGATCGATCGCGGCGATCTCGGCCGCGGTGAGCTCGATGTCGCCGGCCGCCGCATTCTGCTCGGCATGCTCGGGCCGCGACGCCTTGGGGATCGCGAACAGCGACGACGCCCGCGTCAGGAAGGCGAGCGCGACCTGGCGCGGCGTTGCGCCATGCTGCTCCGCGATCCGCTGCAGCACCTCGCCGCCGGCGCTGCGGCGTTCCGGAAAGTCGTCATGGCCGAACGGCGAGTAGGCGACCACGGCAACACCATGCTGGCCGCACCACGGGATGACGGCATGCTCGATGGCGCGCTCCTGCAGATGATAGAGCACCTGGTTGCAGGCGATCTTGCCCTCGCCTGCGACCTCCAGCAGTTCGTCGAGATCGTCGACGTCGAAATTGCTGACGCCCCAGGACGCGATCTTGCCGGCCGCCTTGAGCTCCTCGAACGCCGCCACCGTCTCCGCGAGTGGATAGGAGCCCGGCCAGTGCAGGAGATAGCAGTCGAGCCGGTCGGTCTTCAGCCGCTGCAGCGAGCGCTCGCAGGCGGTGACGGTGCCCTTGCGCGAGGCGTTGCTCGGCAGCACCTTCGACACCAGGAACACCTCGTCGCGTCGGCCGGCGATGGCCTCGGCGATGACGAGCTCGGCATCGCCATACATCTCGGCGGTATCGATGTGGCTCATGCCGAGATCGAGGCCGCGCCGCAACGTGGCAATAGCGCGGCTGCGATCGGCGTGGTCGAGATACCAGGTGCCCTGCCCGATGACGGAGACGCCGCCGCCGCCGGTTCCGAATGTCTTGTGCTTCATGCGCGGGAGCATAGTGGATGAGGCGCACGGCGTCGATTGGGTGCCCTCCCTGCTCAAGGCATCTGACACGCTTCCACACCCACGTCATTCCGGGGCGACGCGTCAGCGTCGAACCCGGAATCCCAAGCTTGTCTTGCTGTTTCATTTCCACCATGTCGAGATTCCAGGTTCGAGGCCGTTGGCCTCGCCCCGGAACGACAGTGTTCTCGGCTAGCTCGCCGCCGCGATCGGCGGGGCGTCCGTGGCCGTCTGCGCGATCAGCCGCTTCATCTCCGGAACGCACGAGCCGCAATTGGTGCCGGCCTTGAGCTGCGCACCGATGGCGGCGGGCGTGCGCGCGCCGCCGGCGATGGCGTCGCAGATGGTGTCGCGGCCGACGCCGAAGCAGGCGCAGACGATCGGGCCGCCGCCGACGCCGTCGGGCGCGCGGCCGGACAGCAGCGTGCGACGCTGGTCGTCGTCGAGACGGTCGGCGGCGAACATCGTCTTCACGACGTTCCAGTCGCCAGCATCATGGCCGGGGCCGACGAACAAACAGGTTTCGATGCGATCGTCGGCGAACGACGCGGCGCGATAGATGCCGCCGCCGACATCCATGTAATCGGTGACGTCGTCGGTGGCGCGCGCCTTGAACCAGGCCGGCCAGCGCGACAGATCGCCGTTGTCGGCGAACAGATAGCCGAAGCCGCCCGAGACCGTCGCGCGCGCCCACCACAGATTGGGCGGCAGCGTGAGCTCGGTACGCGACAGGATGAAGCCGCGGAATACATACTCATAGGGACTGATCGCGGCCGGCGTCGCCTTGGCCTCGGGCTGGCCGGAGAACGGATCGGTGTGGGAGGCGACCAGCGCGCCGACGCGGCCATGCGATGAGTTGGTGGCGTTCCAATGGATCGGCGCGAACAGCATGCCGCGCTGCTGGCGCTCGCTGACGACGACCTTGAGGATGCACTGGCCGTGCTCGGTCGTGACCTTGGCGAAACCGTCATGCATCAGGCCATAGCGCAGCGCGTCATCCGGGTGCACCTCGACGAACGGCTCCGGCAGATGCGCTGATAGCCGCGGGCTCAAGCCGGTGCGCGTCATCGTGTGCCACTGGTCGCGGATGCGGCCGGTGTTCAGGCGCAGCGGGCGGGCGGCGGTGGTCTCGCCGCGCAACGCCGGCACCTCCGGCGCGACGAAGCGCGCTTTGCTGTCGTTGGTGAAGAAGGCGCCGTCGGCGAAAAAGCGCGGCTCGGGCGGCTTGCCCGCGCGCGCCGGCCATTGCACCGGCGCCATCGCGTCGTATTCGTCGTCGGTGAGCGTCGCCAGCGCGCCGATGTCGAAGTCGCGCGTGCCGTCGTTCTCGAAGGCCGACAACGCCGCGTGCTCGCGGAACACGTCTGCCGCAGAGTTGTAATTGAAGGCGCCCGCGTGGCCGAGCCGTTTGCCGACCTCGCTCAGGATCCACCAGTCCGGCATGGCCTCGCCGGCCGGCGCAAGGAAGGCGCGCTGGCGCGAGATGCGGCGCTCGGAGTTGGTGACCGTACCCGATTTCTCACCCCAGGCCTGCGCCGGCAGCAGCACGTGGACGCCAGCATCGACGGTGTCGTTGGAGCGGACGTTCTCGGACACGACGAGCAGCTCGAGCTTCTTGAGCGCGGCGCGGACCAGATCGGCGTCCGGCAGCGACACCGCGGGGTTGGTGCCGATCACCCACAGCGCCTTGATCTCGCCGCGCGCGATCGCCTCGAACATCTGCACCGCCTTGAGACCCTCATGGGTGGCGATGTCCTTGGCCTTCCAGAAGCGGCGGACGCGGTCGATGTCCGGCGGCGTGAAGCCCATGTGGGCCGCGAGCTGGTTGGCGAGCCCGCCGACCTCGCGGCCGCCCATCGCATTGGGTTGGCCGGTCAGCGAGAACGGCCCCATGCCCGGCTTGCCGATGCGCGCGGTCGCAAGATGGCAGTTGAGGATCGCGTTGACCTTGTCGGTGCCCTGCGCCGACTGGTTGACGCCCTGCGAATAGAGGGTGACGACCTTGGGAGTATCGCGGAACAGCTTGAAGAAGGCGGCGACGTCGACCTCGGACAGGCCGGTGGCGAGCGCGGTCGCCGCGGCGCTGCCGGCGAGGCTCCGGGCGCGGGCCAGGGTCTCGTCGAAGCCGCCGGTGTGAGCGTTGATGTAGTCGTGATCGAGCGCACCGCTGTCGGCGAGATGCACCAGCAGGCCGGCGAACAGCGCCGCATCCGCGCCGGGCTTCAATCCCAGGAACAGATCGGCTTCGCTCGACGTGTCGGTGCGACGCGGATCGATGACCACGAACCTGGCGCCGCGCGCCTGCTTGTTGGCCAGCATGCGCTGGTACAGCACCGGGTGGCACCAGGCGGCGTTGCTGCCGACGAAGACCAGCAGATCGGCCTGATCGAGATCCTCATAGGTGCCGGGCACGGTGTCGGCGCCGAAGGCACGGCGGTGGCCGGCGACCGACGAGGCCATGCACAGCCGCGAATTGGTGTCGACATTGGCCGAGCCGAGAAAGCCCTTCATCAGCTTGTTGGCGACGTAGTAGTCCTCGGTCAGCATCTGGCCGGAAAGATAGAACGCCACAGCGTCTTCGCCGTCGCGGGCGACGATGTGCTTCAGCCGGGTCGCGACGTGATCGAGCGCATCGCTCCAGGCCACCCGCTGCATGCCGCCCTTGCAGCGGATCATCGGGTACAGCAGGCGGCTCTCCAGCCCGAGCGTCTCGCCGAGCGCCGAGCCCTTGGAGCAGAGCCGGCCGAGATTGGCCGGATGCGAAGGATCCCCGGAGATCGCCGCGCCGCCGCGACCGTCGGGCGTGGCGAGCACGCCGCAACCGACGCCACAATAGGGACAGGCGGTGCGCACCATCGGCAGCTTCGGATCGAGCGTCGTCATCGTCGTGCGTGGCCCCTTCTCACGCTGCCTGCGGCCGCGCCCCCGCGCGGCCGAACATCATCGCTGTCCGGATCGCTGCGACCGGTTCGCGGCTCCGGATCAGGTCGCGATACCACAACGCGTCCTGAGTCTCACCGATCAGCACGGCGCCGGTGAGGCGTCCTTCGGCGATGACGAGCTTCTTGTAGATGCCGCGCCTGGCGTCGTTGAGCACGATCGCCTCGCTGCCCTCGGCGCCCATGAAGTCGCCGGCCGAGAACACCGACACACCCGACACCTTCAGATTGGTCGAGACGACACTGCCGCCATAGGCCGCCTGGCGGCCGGCGAGATGCCGCGCCAGCACCCGCGCCTGCTCATAAGCAGGTTCGACCAGCCCATAACAGGTGCCGCGGTGCTCGGCGCATTCGCCGAGCGCGAAGATGCCGGGCGCCGAGGTCTGCATCGCGTCGTCGACGACGATGCCGCGATTGACCGCGAGCCCCGCCTCCTTCGCCAGTGTCACATTCGGCCGGATGCCGGCCGCGAAGACCACGGCGTCGGTGGCAAGGCGCCGCCCATCGGCCAGCTCGACTCCCTCGACGCGACCATCGCCATGGATGGCCGCGGTGCTGGCATTGAGCAAAACCTCGATGCCCTTGCGCGCCACCAGCGACTTGAGCAACGCGGCGGCCGGCGCATCGAGCTGCCGCTCCATCAGCCGGTCCATCAGATGCAACAGCGTCACCCTGGCGCCGGCACGCGCCAGGCCATAGGCCGCTTCCAGCCCGAGCAGCCCGCCGCCGACGACCACCACGCGCCCCTTCTTCGCCGCCAGCGCCAGAAGCACATCCGTGTCCCGGCTGTCGCGGAATGTGTGCACACCCGGCAGATCGGCGCCCGGCACCGGCAGCCGCAGCGGCAGCGAGCCGGTGGCGAGGACCAGGCGCGAGAACGCCACGTTCTCGTCGTTCTCGATCTGCAGCTCGCGACGGCCGACATCGATGGCGGTGACGCGCGCACCGTATTTCAACGTCACCCCGCGCTCGCGCCACCAGGCGGCCGGCTTGAGCTCGATCTCGTGGGACGCGGCCTCGCCGGCCAGCACCGACGACAGCAGCACGCGGTTGTAGGCGAGCCGCGGCTCCTCGCCGATGACGGCGATCGCGTAGCGGCCGAGCGCAGTCTGCGACAATTCCTCGACCAGCTTTGCGGCAGCCATGCCGTTGCCGACGATGACGAGCGGTTCACTCAAAGCGCCTACTCCGCCGCCTGCGCCTTGCCATGGGCTTCCGCGATCATGTAGCCGGACAGCGTGCCGTAGGCCGCGGTCCAGGCATCGGCGACATCGGGTGTCCAGCCGTCGCCAAGTCCCTTCTCGAGGGTCCACAGCAGCGCGGCGCCGACCACCGGATAGTGCTCCGGCTTGGCGCCGTAATCGACGTGGCGCTTGGCGAGCGCGCTTGCCGCCGGCAGGATCGCGGGCAGATTCGTCAATCCATTGACGACGACCGCCAAGGTCGCCATCAGCTTCTTGCGCTGCTCGGTGAGATCGTCGGGAAACATCGCGCGCACCTGCGGCGCGACCTCGAACAGCCGATCGTAGAAGATGGTCGCGGCCTGATCGGAGATCGGCGCGACCCTGGCAAAGCTATCCTGAACCAATGCGATCTGAGACGGCGTCATGGGAAATCCTTATGATGGAAACGAGAACCCGTTAGTCGCCCGACGCGGAGAGCGGTTCGATGCGCTCTCCGCTTTCCAATCGTCACGCCGCCTCGACGTAGCGATGCCGCTCATACAGGAACTCCAGCACGCGCTGGCGACACTTGACGTAGGTGGCGTTGGTCGCCAGCTCGAGCCGCTTGCGCGGCCGCGGCAGGGCGACCTCGAGCACCTCGCCGATATGCGTGCTCGGGCCGTTGGTCATCATCACGATGCGGTCGGACAGCAGCACCGCCTCGTCGACATCGTGCGTGATCATCAGGATGGTGTTGCCGAGCTTCTGGTGCAGCGCCATCACCGAGTCCTGCAGATGCGCCCGCGTCAGCGCGTCGAGCGCGCCGAACGGCTCGTCGAGCAGCAGCACTTTCGGCTCCATGGCGAGCGCGCGGGCAATGCCGACGCGCTGCTTCATGCCGCCGGAGACCTCGTTGGGCCGCTTGTCCTTGGCATGGGCCATCTGCACCAGGTTCAGATTGTGCATGGTCCAGGCGTCGCGCTCGGCGCGGGTCTTGGTCTTGGCGAACACCTTGTCGACGCCGAGCCGCACGTTCTCGTAGACCGTGAGCCAGGGCAGCAGGCTGTGGTTCTGGAACACCACGGCGCGGTCGGGTCCCGGCGAATTGACTTCGCGCTCCTCCAGCAGCACGCCGCCGGTCGTGGCCGTGGTGAGCCCCGCCACGATGTTGAGCATCGTCGACTTGCCGCAGCCGGAATGGCCGATGATCGAGACGTATTCGCCCTTGTTGATCGAGAGGTTGATGTCCTTCAGCACTTCGGTGGTGGCGGTGCCGCGGGTGAAGGTCTTGTCGACGTGGTCGAGCTTCAGATAGGCCATGATCTCTACCTCTCAATTCGTCGCGGTGCCGCGGGTGACGATCTTGCCGACGACCGCAATCAGGCGGTCGAGCACGAAGCCGATGATGCCGACATAGAACAGCGCCAGGATGATCTCGCTGATATGCGAGGAATTCCACGCGTCCCAGATGAAGAAGCCGAT
>BFBZ01000495.1_pt1 | contig 37174 bp, 30 predicted proteins | sample 1888401 | NCBI WGS metagenome assembly BFBZ01 (sample SAMD00112614, study PRJDB3348) | symbiont metagenome | host: Chara braunii | reverse complement strand
CCCCGCCAATCCGATCCATCTGCAGACGGTTCGGGGCATTGGCTACCGGTTGATCGCGGCGCCCTGAGCATCGGCGCGAAACATCCGGGAGGCGAGGTGCCGTCCCACTGAAACAGTGGCGTGCGACATCACGCCGCTGCTTTCAGAGGGGATCTCCATGAGCATGGATTCGGACAATGACTGGTCGTCCACCGCGTCCACCGCGGCGGATGCGAACGATCCGGGCTCACCGGATGGCGACAGCACCAGCGAAAACATCGGATTCTTTCAGCGGCTGATGCAGTCGCTGGTTGGTATCCTCATTGGCCTCGCGCTGATCGGCGCGACCATCTGGGGCGTGTTCTGGAACGAGGGGCGGGCGATCGGCACCGCCCGTGCGCTGAACGAGGGCGCCGCCGCCGCGATCAGCGTCCCGGCTGCCCGCGTCGATCAGGCCAACGAGGGCCGGCTGGTCCACCTGACCGGCGACCTGCGCGCCGGCGCGCCGCTGGCCGACGAGGAGTTCCAGGTCAGGACCCAGGCGATACGGCTGGAACGCCGGGTCGAGATGTATCAATGGAAAGAGGATCAGAAGACCGAGAGCCGTAGCAATACCGGCGGCTCGCAGACCCGCACCACGACCTATTCCTATGAGCAGGTCTGGTCGGACCGGGCGATCGATTCCTCCAGGTTCCGCCAGCGCGACACTCATTCGAACCCGCGCATGCCGATCGCCGGCCGCACCCAGGTGGCGCCCAACGCGACGCTCGGGGCATTTCGCGCCGACGACCGCGTCATCGGCCTGTTCGGCAAGAGCGCCGAACGGAGCTTCGCCCTGACCGCCGATGCGCTACAGCCTTTCGCCACGCGTTTCGGCAATCGCACGCGCCTGTCCGACGGCTCGGTCTATGTCGGCGACGATCCGTCGAACCCGCGCATCGGCGATATCCGCATCAGCTATTCCATCCTGCCGGAAGGCGCGGTCAGCATCGTCGGCCGCCAGATCGGCAATGGCCTGACCGCCTATGTCGCAGGCAATGGCCGGGAAGTCTTTCTGGGCGAGACCGGGACCAAGAGCTCGGCCGAGATGTTCACCCATGCCCAGGAGGCGAACAGCACGATCACCTGGATCCTGCGCGCCGTGGCGCTGCTGGTGATGTGGATCGGCTGGTTCCTGGTGTTCCGCCCCTTCGTCATTCTCGCCGACATCATTCCGATCCTCGGCAGCGCCATGGCGGCCGGCGCCGGGCTGGTGGCACTGGCCCTGACGCTGGTCGTCTATCTGCCGATGATCGCGCTGGCCTGGTTCTGGCATCGTCCGGTCATGTCGCTCGGGCTGATCGCCGCGGGTCTTGCCGGCGCCTATGGTCTGCGCATGCTCGGGCAGAGCCGGCGCGCCGCCAAGGCCGCGGCGGCGCCGCAGGGCGGCTTCGCCGCTCAGCCCTATCCGGGACAGGGTTATCCGGCGCAGGGCTATGCGACGCAGGGTTATCCGGCGAACGATCCGATGCCGGCGACAGCCTATCCTGGACAACAGCCTGCTTACCCGCCGCAGCCAGGCTACCCGCAGCCTCAGGCCTATCCGGCGTCGCCCCAGACGGCGCCCGCGTCCTTCCTCGACGTGCCGCCGTCGCTCGGCGGTCGCAGCGGCCAGCGCTGAACGCCAACGCAAGACGCCCCGCCGGTCGGCGGGGCGTCGCTTGCGTCTGGTGTCGTTCTCAGGGGATGAGGATCATCGAGCCGGTGGTTTTGCGGCCGGTCAGGTCGGCATGGGCGTGGGCCACATGCTTCAGCCCGTATTCCCTGGGTTTCTGGATCTTCACCGTGCCGTTCTTGACGACCTCGAAGACGTCCTTGGCATTGGCCAGGAGGTCCTTGCGCGTCGTCACATAGTGGAACAGCGTCGGGCGGGTCAGCGACGCCGACTTGGCGGCAAGCGCACCGGGGGCAATCGGATCCGGCGCTCCGGATGCCGCGCCGAACAAGACGAGATGGCCACGCAGCGCCAAGCATTCGAGCGACTTCAGGAAGGTGTCCTTGCCGACGCCGTCATAAACCACCTGGACGCCCTTGCCGCCTGTGATCTCCTTCACCCGGGCGACGAAATCCTCCTTGGTGTAGAGGATCGGATATTGGCAGCCGTTCTTCTTGGCGAGCTTGGCCTTCTCCTCGGTCGAGGTCGTGCCGATGACGATGGCGCCCAGCGCCTTGGCCCATTGGCAAAGCCACAGGCCCATGCCGCCGGCGGCCGCATGGACCAGCACGTAGTCGCCCTTCTTGACGTGATAGGTCTGCTTCAGGAGATAGCGCGCGGTCATGCCCTGCAGCATGATCGCGGCGGCCGTCTTGTCGTCGATCGCCTTCGGCAGCTTGACCAGGGTTGCCGCCGGAATGAGCCGTTTTTCGGCATAGGCGCCCGGCGGCCCGCCGGCATAGGCAACCCGGTCGCCGACCGTCACCTCGGTCACGCCCTGGCCGATCGCCTCGACCACGCCGGCTGCCTCCATGCCGATGCCGTGCGGAAGGCTCGGCATCGCATAGACCCCGGTGCGCTGGTAGATGTCGATATAGTTCACTCCGATGGCGGTCTGGCGGACATAGGCCTCGCCCGGCCCCGGCGGCTTGAGTGATATGTCCTCATAGACCATGGCATCCGGACCGCCGGGCTTATGGATACGGATCGACTTCACCATGTCTGGTCCCTCGCTGTCGGCTGCTGCTTCGGTCTGAACGCCTGATATCCGCGTCGACCGAAGAAATCGATTTCATCGGTTCGTTGTAATGCGATTTCAGGCGCGGCGTCGATATGCCGCATCGTTCGCAGCCCGGTCAAACCGGCCGGTTTCGGGTCGGCGACGGCGGCCGCGGCGACTTTCGCCGGTCATCTTCGGTTCAGCATGCCAAGGCTATCGCACCGACGCGCGGCCTCCGGCCTTGCCGGCCAACCGGGGCAGGCATAGCCCTTGCGTAGCGAGGGTCGAGGTATCCATGCTGTCCCGACGAGAGACCCTTTTGACGGCCCTGAAGGCCGCTTGCGGAATTTCCGTGAGCGGGGAGTCTCCATTGGGGACGCTGCTGGCGACGCCGGCGGCCGCCCAGGCGCCGCTGCGGCCGCCGTCCCAATGGCTGTTTCCTTTCGGCGCCGCCCTGCGCGACGGGCCGCTTGCCGGCGAGCCGGACTATCGGGCCGCCATTGTCAGGCATTGCCGCCAGGTGGTGGGCGAGGGCGGATTGAAATGGTTCGATCTGCGTCCGTCGCGCGACCGTTTCGTCTTCGACCAGGCCGACAAGCAACTGGCCTTCGCGGCCGAGAACGGCATGGACCTGCGCGGTCATACACTGGTCTGGTACGGCGCCATGCCGGACTGGACGAAGACGATCGCCAGTGCGGCGGAGGCCGAGCGCGAGCTGGTGCGCCATATCGAAACGGTCGTGGGCCGCTATCGCGGCCGGATCAAAAGCTGGGACGTGGTCAACGAACCGATCCCCGACGATCCGTCCAGCCGGTCCGACATCCGCCCGTCGATCTGGCAACAGCGGCTCGGCGAAAGCCATGTCGCGTTGGCGCTCCGCACGGCCGCCAGGGCCGATCCCGAAGCCAGGTTGGTGATCAACGAATATGACATCGAATTCGTCGGCGAGCGGTTTCGCCGCAAGCGCGACGCCCTGGTCCGGCTGGTCCGCGACCTGAAGCTGCGCAACGTGCCGCTTCACGCCATTGGCCTGCAGGGTCATCTGCGCGGCGACCTCGCCATCGATCAGGACGGGCTGTCGGCTTTCGTTGCGGAAATGCGCGCCCTGGGGCTCGACGTGCTGGTGACCGAACTGGATGTGGTCGACGACAAGCTGCCGGGGCAGCCGGAGCTGCGCGACATGCTGGTCGCCGCGCGTGCCTATGACTTTCTGCGGGCGATCCATGCGGCGGCGCGGCCGGCCGCCGTGCTCACCTGGGGCATCACCGACAAGTACACCTGGGTGCCGATCTGGTTCAAACGCAGCGACGGCCTGGCCAACCGGCCGTTGCCGCTGGACGACGGCTACCGGCCGAAACCGCTGATGCGGGTCCTCGAACATTTCGGCCAGGGCCTGCACTGATGCTGATCCGCCAGACTTCCACCTATATGGTCGCTCACGGCACGTCGGCGGCTCTCGGCTTTCTGTCGGTCGTCCTGTTCACCCGGCTCCTGACCCCGACGGAATACGGCTTCTATGTCGTCGGCATGGGGATCGCCGGCATCGTTTCGGCGCTGCTGTTCACCTGGGTCAGGCTGTCGGTCCTGCGCTTCCAGTCGGAGGGGGATCAGGTCGATATCCGGCTGACCGCGCTGATCGCCTATGGCATCTCGGTGGCGTCGACGCCGGTGGTCTTCGCGGTGACGGCTTATGCGGTCGGCGTGCCGATCGAACGGGCGGCGGCGGCGATCATGCTGGCGCTGGCGCTCGGGCTGTTCGAACTCGGCCAGGAGATCCTGCGCGCCAGGCTTCAATCGGGCGCCTATATGCGGGCCGCGATCGTCCGCGCGGTGATCGCCATCTGCCTGTCGCTGACGCTGGTCCATCTCGGTTATGGCGGTTTCGGCCTGGTGGCGGGTGTCGCCGGCGCCTATCTCGCCACCGCCCTGGGTTTCTCCGGGGCGATCTGGCGCGCCCCGCTGAAGCCGTTCAACCGCGCGGTGTTTGCCGAGATGCTGCGCTTCGGCGTGCCGATGGCCTTGTCCGGCGGTGTCTTCGCGCTGCATTCGGCGCTGGACCGGCTATTGGTCGCCTATCTGCTCGGCGATCATGCCGCCGGCATCTATGGCGCGGCGGCCGACCTGACCCGCCAGATCATCCTGTTCCCAGCCCTGTCGGTGGCCTCCGCCGTCGTGCCCCTGGCCATCCGCTCGCTGGCGGAAGACGGCCCGGCGGCGGTCGATGCCCATCTCACCCGCAGCGGCGAATTGCTGCTCGCCGTGGTCATGCCGGCGGTCGTCGGCCTCGCCATTGTCGCGCCGCATCTGGCCGCGCTGATCCTCGGGCCGGAATTTCGCGCCACGGCGGCAAGCCTGATCCCGATCCTGGTTTTCGCCTGGCTGTTTCAGACCATTTCCCAGCAATTCGTCCAGGTCAGTTTTCACCTCGCCAAGAAGCCGAAACTGATGGTGGTGCACGGCACGGCGATCCTGATCGTCAATGTCGGGGCCATGATGCTGCTGGTCGGCCCCTTCGGCCTAAAGGGCGCGGCCTTCTCGCTGGTGCTCGCGGAAGCGGCCGGCGTGGTCGTCGGTTATCTCCTGTCGCGCCAGGCTCATCCGCTGCCATTCGCCTGGCGTCCGATCGTCAAGGTGGTCGCGGCGGTGGTGGTCATGGCGGTGCCGACGGCGCTGATCGAATGGAGCGACGCGGAGAACAGCATTCTCGGCCTCGCCGCGAGCATCGCGACCGGCGTCGGGCTCTATGCCGGCGTGGCGCTGCTGATCGACCTGGCCGGCGTGCGCAGCGCGCTGGCCGGCCGGCTGACCTATCTCAGGCAGCGCCGGGGCGAGGTCTGAGGTTCGGGCAAGCGGCTTTCGCGCGGGACCGGATCGCTCCGGCCGAGGCGACGCGGATCAGCGGTCCCAGCGGACGCGGGCGACGTGATCGGCGAGCAGCCGGTCCTCTTCATGCCGTGCCGGGTCGAAGGCCTCCCGGCCGGTGCGGGCATATTTCCAGCTGTCGCTGATCTCGCGGAAGTGCCGGTAGGAGAACCGGTCGGTCATCAGGCGCGAGGCCGGATGCCCGCCAATGGCATGGATCCGCCATTGCGCGTCCGGCGGGCATTTCGACGGCACGATGGTCCATTTCGGCGGGCAGCGATCGGCATCGATGGAGATCAGCCCGAAACGCTTCACGGGGCGCTCGCGTCGCACGACATGGTAGTCGCGGTGGCGCTTGTCGGCTTTGTCCGGCGCCGGCTCGCGGCCCTCGATGCCCATCACCCAGCGGCCGTAATAGCGGCAGACACCGAAGCGCTGGTTCTCAGCCGCCTCGAAGATGCTGCTGCCATCACGCGACAGGATCAATTCGTCGACGTCGGAACATTGCACGCTCGCGGCGGCGGTCAGGAAGCGCCGGCGGCCGTGCTCCCAGACGCCGTGCTGGCCGTAGTCGGAATCCCAGAAGCGCTTGGCGTCGAAGCCCTGGGGGCCGAACTTGTAGGGCCAGGACACGACGCGTGCGACGGCAATGCCGTCGAGGGCGCCAAGGGCTTCGGCGAGATCGGCGACGGAATAGGCCGTCGAGCCGTTGTCGTAGATCAAGACCGCGTCGGCGCCGTGGACGTCGCGCGAAAACCGCACCCAGTCCTGGATCCAGCCGAGGTGATTGTTCTTCGACTGGGTGAACATGACGCGCCGGCCGGCGAACAGATCGACTTCGCTCGGATTGATAGGGATTTCAGTGGTGCCGAAGGCGGCGCTGAGTGTCAGGCTCGTCGTGCCGTCGGGCGCGCTCACATGGATCTGGCCGTGGCGATCCAGCTCGCGGATCTGGAAAGAGCAGGCGGCGCCCGATGGCCGCGCCGTCAGGGTCATCCGCTCGAGGGCGGGCTTGAGATTCAGGAACGGTGGGCCGACCAGCACGATGCGCCGATCGGAATCGGGAAACGCGTCGTAGAACAGGGTGTCGGCATCATATTTCGCATCGAAATCGGCATCGCGATGCTCCGCCGGCCGTGTCGGCTCGCGCCGCGCGTCGGAGAAGGCCGACAACATCACCGGCGAGGGCACGACGATGCCGATCCGGTGGGGCATTTCTGGATGCATCGTGGCCTGGCCGCTCTCGCAATTCTCAGCTTCGACCATTGGTGGAGCGTCCCGGCCCTGTCAAACGGCTTGTGCCGGCCCGTGCGTCCCGTCGGTTCAGGCCGAGCGGGTCGCCATCAGATAGATCGCCCTGGGATTGGTGACCGCGTAGCGCCAGAACAGCCGGCGCGGCTCCAGCCAGACCCGATAGGCCCATTCGAGGGATGCCGCCTGCATCCAGCCGGGCGCGCGGCGATTGGTGCCCGACAGGAAATTGAACAGCCCGCCCGAGGTCTTGATCAGGCCGACCTGGCCGAGCTCGCCGGCATGGTCTCGGACGAAGCGCTGTTCGTGTGGAACGCCCATGGCAAGCCAGAGAATATCCGGCGCCAGCCGGTTGATCTCGGCGAGCTTGGCGTCGAGTGCGGCACCCTTCAGAAAACCGTGGCAATGGCCGACGATGTCGAGGCCGGGATAGAGACGGCGAGCGGCGGCGACCGCCTTGGCATTCTCCTCCTCGGTGGCACCCAGCATGTAGAACGTGACGCCGGTCTTGACCGCGCGCCTGGCGACGTCATGGAACAGGTCGGTGGTTCCGACGCGCTCGGGCAAGGGCTGGCTGCACAGGAACCGCGAGGCGGTCACCATGGGCTGGCCGTCGGCGACGATCTGGTCGGCCGCCAGCATCAGGGCGGCAATATCCGGGTCGGCGGCCGCGCGTGCGATGACTTCGCCATTGGCCGAGGTCAGGTAGAGCGGCCGGCCGCCGCGAGGATGTTCGCGCGCGGCACGGATCATCCAGTCGGCGGTCTCATCGCGGTCGAGCACCGTGATCGGCAATCCGCCGACCGTCACGGTCGGCAAGGCGCGGAATGCATGATCGAAACCGTTGGGCATGACGATGGCAACCGTTACCTAGTGAACCAGCCGTGCGACCGGCGGAGGCTGGACGCTCGTCCGGCGTGCTGGCGGCGGGGGCACCGATCCGGGAAACACGAGGGCGAGCAGCAGGGCGAGCGCGGCTCCACTGCCGATGCCGCCGATGAAACCGGCAGCCGCGACGACCACGCCGCGCGGCGGGAAAGTGCGATTGCGGGGCGGCTGGGCCACCGTGATGATGCGGGCATTGTTGGTATCGATCCGCTCGAGCTCGCTGGTCTCGCGCGAGCGGCTGAGGAATGAATTCAGCAGGTTGCGGTTGACGTCGACTTCGCGCTGCATTTCACGCAGCTGGACAAAGGCCTGGCCGGCGTCGGAGGCCTGGTTGCTCAGTTGATCGACGATACGGCGCTGGGCGGCCTCGGCCGCCTTGGCGCGCTCGAGATCGGCGCGCGCCGACTGGGCGATGCGGCCGAGCTCCTCGGTGATGCCGCGCTCGAGATCGGCGACCTGGGCCTGGGCGTTGCGCACGCTCGGATGGCGCGGGCCGAATTCGGTCGAGGCATCGGCGAGCCGGCGGCGGGCTTCGGCCTGCTGGCCGCGCAGCGCGGCGATCGTCGGCGACACCACGGCCTCCGGCAGCGCGCTGGCCTGGCCGACATTGCGCAGCGCCTGACGGATCTGGTCGTTGCGTGCCTGGGCTTCGCCGACGCGGGCCTGGGCCTGGCTCAGCGCGGTGTTGGTATCGGTCAACTGCTGTTCGCTGACGAGCTGGGTGCGGGTTCCGACCAGGCCGTTGCGGCGGCGGAAATCCTCGACCTTCTCTTCGGCGACGCGAACGCGGTCGCGCAATTCGTCGAGCCGGTTGGTCAGCGACAAGGTGGCGCGGCGAGCTGCCTCGGAACGGGCCGCCGTCTGGGAATCGATATAGGCATGAGCCACGGCATTGGCGATCTGGGCGGCCTTCTCACCTGACGCCGCGCGCGCGGTGACCTCGATCACGAAGGTGCGCTCGGGGCGACGCACCACGACGCGGTCATAGAGGGCGGCGAGCGCGGATTGCTCGCGCACCTCCAGGCTTTCCTGAACCTCGCGCCGCAGGCCGAGGCTTTTCAGCAAGGCGACAGCCCAAGGCGCGCCGCCGGCGCCACCGCCGCCGAATTCGGGATCGTCGGCCAGGCGCTCGCCGTCGACGACCCGGGCCAGCACGCTCTGCGAGGTGATGATACGGACCTGGCTCTCGACGAAATTGATCGCGGTGTTGGAGTCCTGCTGGCGCGAGTTCGGATCGCTGTCGAGCACCTGCAGACCACGCGGATCGATATAGATCTGGGCGGTGGCCAGGAAGCGTGGCGTCGCGAACTGGGAGGCCACGAAGGCACCGACGGCAAACAGCGGGCCGAGGACGGCGATCAGGATCCAGTAGCGGCGAAGCGCACCGATAATATCCAGGCCCCCCAGGGCCTTGCCGTTCTGCTGCGGCGCTGGACGCGGTGCGATGGGCTCGGCCCGATCGTCGTCGTACATGACTTGCCTTTCCTGCCGACCCGGAGCGAAGCGTTCAAGCAACGTCCCGAATTGGAACACACCCGAGAAACTGTGTTCTGTCTGCGCAAGGAAGAGGCCAGCATGATCTGTGCGGAGTCGGAGCACGTCCGGATCGAGATGAGAGCCGAGCCGGCGTGATCAGGCCGCGCCGATGCGATCCAGGGCGTCGCGCATCGGCAAGATGTCGATACGGCGCCGGCGGGCGCCTTCGAGGGCCGCCAGGACGAGGCCGGGCGAGGCGCCGAACCGGGTCGGCTCGGCGGCAATATCGTGGGTCAGGAAGACCAGCCAGCCGCGGCGCGCCACCACCTCGTCGAGCAGCCGCTCGAGCGCGGTTGGCGTCAGGCCGCAATCGATCAATTCGACCGCCTTGACGAAATCGAGATCCAGCCTGCCGGCATTGATGCCCGGCTGGACCGAGCGGCTGGCACGGGCGAGCCGGCTCAACTGACGCTTGCGCGCATAGCCGGCGAAACCATAGGGATAGGCGAAGGTCTCGCGCGTGAGGCCGGGAATGAGCCGGCGCAGGGCCGCCCGGTTGGCAGCGATATCGGCCTCGAATTCACGGCGGGCCATGTTGAATACGGCGCGGTGCGAATGGGTATGCAGCCCGATCTCGTGGCCGCGGGCATGGAGATCGACGACCGCTTCGGGACCGGCGACGGTCCAGAGCGGATTGGCTTCGCCGAGCAGTCCGGTGGCGGCGAAATAAGTGCCGCGCGCGTCATGGCTTTCGAGCAGGCGGGCACCGACCTCATGGGCGGAAGCTGGGAAGTCGTCGAAGGTGAACGATACGATAGGCTGCTCATTGCCGAGCAATATCGACCTGACCGGCAGGCGCTTGGCGAGGGCATGGCCAAGATGCGCGCCGAGCCGATCGATGATCGCGTCGCCATTGCTGTTGGCGGCTTGCTTGGCCGGCAGCCGGCCAAAGCGGGTCGCCGGATCAGGAATCGGTTCCAGCGAACCGCCATGACCGTCGCTCATCGACGTCTCCTTGATCGCATGCCCCGCCTCGCACTGCGCTGGCCCGATACGCGATTGGCCGCGCCATGCTATGCGTGCCACCTTGGGATGGATTCCCTAATATTCGGACCCGTTATCTAATTGTAAGCAAGCAAAGGGCCACGGCCGGCGTCTTGCTCTCGTCATGTCCAGCCGGCCGCCAGGCCGCATTGTTGATCCAGAGCGAGACCCCGACCATGGATTTGTCCCCGGGCGAGACGATGCTTAAGCCTATAGTTGCATCGAATCGAGAACTCGCGTCGAGCCGAGATTTGAACAGATCGGCAATGCGCGCGGTCGTCGTCGTGCCGACGTTCCGCCGGCCGGAGATGCTGGCGGCGACCCTTGCCTCGCTCAACCTGCAGACGAGCACGGTGGGTTTCGCGGTGGTGGTGGTGGAGAACGATGCGGCGGGCGCCGCCGGTGTCGCGGTCGCGCGTGCGGCGCTCGACGCCGGCGAACTCGCTGGGCTGTGTATCGTGGAGGCCGCGCAAGGCAATGTCCATGCGATCAATGCCGGCTTTGCAACCGCGCTCGAGGCCTTTCCGCAGGCCGAATATTTCCTGATGATCGACGACGACGAGGTCGCCTCGCCCGGCTGGCTCGACGCCATGATCGCGGCGGCGGAGCGCGAGAATGCCGACGTCGTGGGCGGCCCGGTCGTGCCGCGCTTCGCGGATGGTGCGCCGTCCCTGATGCTGCGTCACCCGGTGTTCTGGCCGGCTTACGCGACCAGCGGGCCGGTCGAGATGATCTATGGCAGCGGCAATTGCCTGATGCGCCGGCGCGTGTTCGACCGGCTCGGTCCGCCGGCCTTCGATCCGCGCTTCAATTTCCTGGGCGGCGGCGACATGGATTTCTTCACGCGCTGCCGCCGCGCCGGATTGAAGTCCTATTGGGTGGCCGAGGCGGTCATCACCGAGACGGTGCCGGCGGCACGGGCCAAGGTCGGCTGGATCGTCAAGCGCGGCCTGAGGATCGGTGCGATCAACCGCGCGGTGGAGCGTAAGAACGCGCCGGGCGCGCGCGGCCTGTTGCGCGTCCTGGCGAAGGATCTCGCGATCCTGCCCCTGTCGGTCGGAAGGGCTGTCGGCCAATTGGTCAAAACCCGCAATCCGCTGATCGCAGCGCATCCCCTGGCAGTCGCCGCCGGGCGCATCGGCGGCATTTTCGGCCGGGAGCCGCAGCCCTATCGCGCGGCGAGCATGCCTTCGTCGAGCCTGCCCTCGCCATGAGCCTTGCAGCCGCCTTGCCCCTGCCCGCAGCCACGGCGCGGATGCTGGTCATGATATCCGACAGCACGACACCCTGCGGTGTCGAGGCTTTCGCCCGCCGGCTGGCGTCGACCGCAGGGTCGCGGGCAAGGAGCGCGGTGCTGGATCGCGATCTCGGCGGTCTTCGCGGCGCGCTCGAAAACGTCGACGCGCTGGTGCTCAACCTGCCCGTGGTGGCCTGGAAGTCCAGGCTGGCGGAACCGGTGCTGGCCGCCACGCTTGCGCGCGCGCGGCGCCGGGACGTCGTGGTGATCCTGCACGAATGGGCCGACCTCGACTGGAAGCGGCGCGCGAGCTACGCACCGCTCCTGCCGCTTGCCACGACAGTGCTGTTTTCGTCGCCCGAGGTGAGCAGGCAATTCGCGGCCAGCCCGATGTCGCGCGTCACGACCGGCCGGCGCGGCATCGTGCCGATCCCACCCAATCTGACACGCCCCGCCAAGACGTCGCCGTCACGCGCCACCACGACGCTTGCGCGCGAGCGGGCGGCGGGGCGCCTGATCCTTGGCCATTTCGGCTCGATCTATCCCAAGAAGCAATCGACCCTGGTGCTCGACGTCGCTGCCGCGCTGCGGGCCCGCGGCGAGGACCCGTTCGTCGCCTTCATCGGCTCTTTCGTGAAGGGCAGCGATCGTGTCGAGGAAGAGTTCCAGGCGCGGGCCGCCGCGCTCGACCTCACCGACCGGGTGCTCGTCACCGGCTACGTCGCTGATGACGCCGAGGTGTTCGGCCTGTTCGATCAGGTCGACGTCTTCCTCTATGCCTTTGCCGAAGGATTGACGTCGCGGCGCGGCAGCGTGCTGGCGGCATGCGCCTCGGGCCGGCCGCTGGTGGTCAATGCACCTCGCGAGGCCGACGCGTTCGACCATCATCCGACCTATCTGCGGCTGCTGCGCGAGGGGCGCCTCCGCCTGGTGCCGACCGAGGCCGCCGTCGAGGACTTGGCCGCGGCCGTCGTGGCGGCGCGCGACGCTGGCCTGCCGACCGGATCGATCGACGAGCAGTCGGCCTGGCGCGATGCGCTCGCCGCCGTCGACACCGGGCTGCGGCCGGCGGAACGCCAGAAGCCGGCCGGTCCGGATCGAGCCGCCTGGCGCTAGGATCCGCCGGTTTTCGGCGCCAGCAGGGCGCGAGCCCATTTGGCGAAATCGGACCGGCGCCATGTGGCAAAGGTCCGCCGCGTGCTCTTGAGCGCGAAATAGAGTGGGCCACGCCAGGTCACCCGGGCCGAGTGATCCAGCAAGGGCACCGGTCGCGTCGACCAGAGTTCCTGGTAGGCCGGATTGTCCGCGCCCAGATCGAAGTTGCCGTGACCCAGAGCGAATGATCGCCGGATCAGTCCGACCAGGAGCCGCGCGCTGCTGGAGAAGCGCCCATAGGTTTCGGTCTCGTGGGCGGTCAGGGCGAACCAGAAGCGATCGGGCTCGATGAAACCGACAAGGGTGGCCGTCACGGTATCGCCGCAGCGCTCCGCGGCGATTTCGGCAAGCTTGCCGAGCCGTCCCTCCGCCAGGGCGCCGCGATAGAAGGCTAGCTGGCCGGTCGCCTCGAACCGGTCATGGCCGTGGCGCTGAAGCCATTGCCGCCGCCTGAGCGCGATCAGGGTTTCGAACAGGGCGGCGGCCTCGCCGGTCGAACCGGCGACCGTGAAGGAGACCGGGCCGAGGCGCGCCATTTGCCGGCGCCGGCTCTCGATCTTGCCGATCTCGGCGCGCCGTGCCTTGGTCGCCGCATAATCGTCGAAGGACTGTCCGGCGATGTCGATGAGGCCGCCGCGCGTGCCGCCATCGACGGGGGCGAGATCGACGAGCGGATTGCGCCGATCCTTGACCTGGCCGGGAATCCTGCCGAGATCGACGGCGTCGACCGGGGGCAGGGAACGCAGGATGAGCGGCCACAGCGCGAGCAGCGCGCCGGGCGCCAGATCCATGTCGCCCGCCAGGATCGGCGCATTCACGGCAGCCACGCCGCCATCCATGAAGCGCAGCACGGTAAGACCGAGCCGTGTTTCGACGGCGAGCGGCAAATAGAGCAGTGGTGTGTCGTCGGCCAGCGTGACGATGACGCCGAAGCCGCGGGCGCCGCGTCTCGGGCCGATCGTCTCGCACCACAGCGTGACGAATTCGAGCGACTGGAAGACGTAGCCGGTGGTCTCGGCCGACCGGTTGGTCGGCCAGCCGACGAATGGCAGATCGGCCGCGGGCACGACGCTGATACGACAGGCCGATGCCTCGACCGACGGGGCGGTCGAGGCAGGGGCGAAAGTGGGCAGGTGCAGGCGCATCACGCTCGGCATGTTCTCAGAAGGCGTTGTCATAAGCCTTCCGGGAGAAGACGGTGCGGGCCATGATTTCGAGGTCGAGCAGCACCGACCAATGGTCGATGTAGTAGAGGTCGTGCTCGACCCTGGCCTGCATCTTCTCGACGGTGTCGGTCTCGCCCCGCAGCCCGTGAACCTGCGCCCAGCCGGTAATGCCCGGCTTGACGTTGTGGCGACGGGCATAGAGCGCGATGTGGTTGTCGTAGTGGCGGTCGTGGGCGATGGCATGCGGGCGCGGGCCGACAAGCGACATCTGACCGGACAGGACGTTGATCAGCTGCGGCAGTTCGTCGAGATTCCAGCGCCGGAGGAATCGGCCGATCCGGGTGATCCGCTGGTCGTCGCGGGTGGCCTGGCGCACCGTGTCGCCATCGTCGGCGACCGTCATGGTGCGGAACTTGACGATCGAGAAGGCGCGCTGGTTGAAGCCGAGCCGGCGCTGCCGGAACAGGGCCGGGCCGGGGCTGTCGATCTTGATGGCGAGCGCGATCAGCAGCAGCACCGGTGTGAACAGGAACAGGGCGAAGGAGGCAAGGCCGATATCCAGCATGCGCTTGGCCATGATCTCGCCGGCGGACAGCGGCGGACGGCCGAGCTGCAGGCTGGCGATGCCGCCGGTCTTGGCGATCCTGATGTCGTCGAAGCGGTCGAAGATGCGCTCGGGCCCGAGATGGATCGCCACGGGAATACGCATGAAGGCGTCGATCAGGCCGTCGATCGTCTCGGTTTGGGACCAGGGCACGATGATCAGTACGTCATCGAGAGACATTTCGCGGGCCTGGGCAACGATGCGCGCGATATCGCCTCGGCCGGGCTCGGTGGTCGCGTCGGCCGCCAGGAGACCCGTGCCGGCGATATGCATGCCGGCATTCCACGGCTGGTAGCGCATGGCGAAGGCGGTGACGTCTACCTCGCGGCCGACCAGCATGACGCGCCGGGCCGGGATCATGCCGATTTTCGAGCCGATGGTCATCAGCCGGCCGGCGACGTGCCGGGTGAGCAGAACCAGCGGAAAGCCGGTGACGAAGGTGGCGATGACAGCGACGCGGGAGAAACCGTCGCTGGTCTTGGTGGCGAAGGCGAAGGCCATCAAGGTGATGAAAGTGGCGCCCCAGAGCGTCAGCGGCGTGCCGATCGAGCGCTCCGGCGCGACATAATGGGCGATCTGATACTGGCCGCGGACCACGTTCAGCATGACGAACAGGCTTGACACCAGCAAGGCCAGGTCGATCTGAGCCTTGACCGTCCACCAGTCGCCGCTGCTCAGGCGATTATAGACCAGGGACACCATGTAGGAGGTGGCGGCGATGACTATCCAGTCGGCGGCGGCGGTCGCCACCATCAGCGTCAGGCGGGTCCAGGCATAGCCGCCACGCCCACGTCGGGCGATGACGCCGACGGGCAGATCCAGATCCTTCAATGTCATGGTCCAGGTTCTCGCGCGTTCGTCGGCCGTCCCGATCCGGCGACGGTGCGTTGGACACCGTCCCGGACTGGGACGCTCGGTTAGATTGACGTAACGCTAAGCAGGAGCCGTGCCGCCCTCGGCCATGCCGAGGGATGTCGCCGCCATCGGCGCTTTCCAGGTGCCGGCGGCAGCCAGGGTATGGGCGAAAAGAGCGTCCCTGGCCGCGGTGGGGGTCAAGTCGTGATCGGTCTTGGCGATGAAGTTCAGCCGGACCTCGGGCATGCGGCTGAGCCACCGGCCGCGCGCGCCGAAATGGCGCGCCAGCTCTTCCAGGCCGGCGTCGTCCTCGCTGAACACGATGTCGACCGGTACACGGCGCCGGTGGAGCTTCGCCATCAGCTCCCGGGCCGCGCGGGTTTCCGCTGACGGGATGAAGCCGCGCGCGCGGGCTGCCAGCCGCTTGGTCAGCTCGATCGCCAGCGGCAGCAGCGGGCGCTCGCCGGTCAGCATCTTGGTCCAGGCGCGGCGATCCCAGAGCTTGGCGACATAGCTGGAGGCGATCGCATAGCTGGAGGCTATCGCCTGCTCGACCGTTTCACCTTCGCGCCAGACGAAACGCTGGATGTTGACCAGCACCACGCCGCCGATGCGGTCGTCGGCGGCGGCGGTGTGAAGCGCGAGATGGGCGCCGCTGCAGCCACCCATCACGGCAATCGACCGGTAGCCGCCAGCGTCGAGCAGGTCGACGGCGGCACCGACTTCGGGGGCGAGCGCGGGATTGTAGAGAACCGCGTCGATGGTGTCGGGCGCATCGGGCCGGTCGACGCCGTCGCCGACACCGCCGAGATCCATGCGGAACGAGGCGATGCCCTGGGCCGCCAGGCGGCGTGCGAGGCTGACGCCGCCGCGCGCCCAGCCGACATGCGAGTTGCGGCCGGCATTGACGATGAGCAGAACCGGGCCGGAGGTCCCGGCCGCCATGGGCCGGCACATGACGCCGAACAGCCGGCCACCCGGGCCGAAGGTCGAGGCCTCCTCGACGAAATCGCGACCCACCAGCGTCGCGGGCGCCGGCGCGCCGGCCGACATCGTGCAGCGATCGGACAGCGTCCCGGTCCAGGCGACGACGCGATCGAATGCGGCGCGCGGCGTCACCGCCATGGTGGGGCTGAGGGCGATGCCGTCGAAGCCGGCGGCTTCTTCCACGGTGACCGGGGCCGCCGTCCAGGCCGTGGCGAGCGCGGCTGCGTCCTGGGCGCCCTTGCGGCGCAGCACCAATGTCGGCACCGCCGGCGCGGGCATCTTGCCGATGTCGAGCGCGCGCAGGGCCTCCAGCGTCGCCGTGCTGGTCAGAAGACCACCGATCAGGAGGCCCTCGGGCGTCGATGTCGCGTCGGGATCGAGGCGGGCACCCTCCGCCACGGCACGGGCCGTCACGGTGAGCTCGCGGGCATAACCGCGGCCACGGATCACCGGGTCGAGCAGCACGAGGCCGGCGAGATTGTCGATGTCCGGTGCGGCGCGCGCCGCCAGCAAGGCGCCGAAGCGGAGCCCGACAATGATCGTTCCTGTTACCCCGGTCTGGGCCGACAGGACCTTCGAGGCGGCGGCGATGCTGCGGGTCCAGGCCTCGATGCGATCGGGATCGGCATCGGTGCCGAGCGAGTCGCCGGTGCCGGGCAAATCGAAGCGCAGGCAAGCATGACCGGAAGCGGCGATCGTCTCGGCAAGCAGGCGCAGGCTCTTGGTCGCGGCGAGCGCTTCCAGGCCGTGCGGTGGCACGATCACGACGCCGAGCCCCGAGACCGACGCGCCGCGCGCAGAGTGGATCTTGGCCATCACGCCGTCGAAACTCACGGGGATCATGAAGCGTCCCCATAGGCGACGGAATGACTGTTGAGGGCGCGAACCCGCCCTCGTGGCGCAGCCTCTACGCGGCCAGCGGCCAGTTGGATCAGTCGGCTTTCGCCGGGAACCAGGCAAAAGCCCTGGTCGGCGGCCTGCAAACGGTCGTCGTCGATGGTGACGAAGCGGGCGAAGCGATCGGTCGAAAGCCTGAGCGCCGGGCCATCCGGCTGCATGGCGATCTCGGCCTTGAGGCCGATGTCGCGTGGCGTCACGGCCCGGCCGGGCAGCACGTGGACGGCTTCCGCGACCATCGTGCCGGCCGCATCGAACAGGCGCGCGACCGTCGCGTCATGGGCCGGCGGACCGAAGCGGTAGGCGTGGGTGATGTCGAAGAAGCGGCCGATCAGCGCATCGCTGGACAGGCTGGTCGCGGCGCGCGGACCAAGGGTCAGCGCCAGTTCGGTCTTGACGAGGGGGTGGACGGCTTCGCCATAGCAGGCGAGCCGGAGCGTCAGGTCCCGTGTGGCCGTCGTCTCATTGACCAGGTGTATAGCGAAGCCGTTGAGGCCCTCGTCGGTCAAGCCGACATGAACCGGACGGAACGCCCGTTTCAGCGCGAAATAGGTCGATTTCGGTTCGCCGGCGGCATCGATCACGCCCCAGCCCGCGCCCGGTGCGAGATCGTTGAGGAACCAGACGAGCCCGCCGGCGCAATTCGAACCCGGCCGCCGCCATTCGGCGAAGACCGCCTCCATGACTTCGGCGGGCGCCGCGCGTCCGAGGTCGAGGTAGCGCGCGGGATCGCTTGCCCGCAGCACCGCCGGATCGAGACCCGAGAGGATGCCGACATAGTGGTCGCGGGTATCTTCGAAGTCCCAGTCGGCGCCGCCGTCGCGCGGCACGCCGGCCTTCCAGCCGGTGTCGTTGGGATGCTTGACTGCCGAGGCCCTGAGCCGCGCCGGGCTCGGCAGATTGGCGAAGGCGAGGCACTCGGAGGCAAACCGCACCGCGGCGCGGCGGGCGTCCTCGATCGGCCGGCAATAGGCGCCGACGCCGAAATAATGGGTCACCCCTTCATTGGCCGTGAACGGCAGTGGGCCGCCCCAGGGCGTGTGCGGCACGTAGATGGCCTGGCCGGCGAGTTCGGCGGTGAGCCTGGGGAACAGTTCGTCGAACAGCGGACTGGCCGCCTGCGCCGGGGTGAGCCCGAGCATGACCGCCTGCTGGGCGATTTCGCTGCCGCCGCAAATGACGGCCGTCGAAGGCGCGGCCTGCAGCCTGTCGAGCAACTGGCGCGCCTCGGCTTCGACCAGGCGGACGAAATCCGGATCGGCGGCCGGATAGTCGAAATTGGCGAAAGGCAGATCGTGCCAGACCAGGATGCCGAGCGCGTCGCAGGCGTCGACAAAGGCCTGCGACGCCGGCACGGTCGTGCCGGATATGCGCAGCATGTTCATCCCGGCGTCGCGTGCGAGCGTCAAAAGCGGCAAGGGATCGCCGGTGCCGGGCGTGACCGGATCGGGCGGCATCCACGAGGCGCCGCGGCAGAACACCGGCTCGCCATTGACGACCAGAGCGAAGCCGCGACCGTCTGGGCCGCGATCGAGTTCGAGCGAGCGGAAGCCGATGCGACCGAGAGCGACGTCGGTATCGCCGACGCGGATGGCGGCATCGTGCAAAGCCGGCGCCCCATGGGTATGAGGCCACCAGGGCGCGATGCCGTCGAGCAGCAGGCGGCCGGAGAAGCGGTCGGCTGCCACGCGGTCGAGCACGATGACGCTACCGGCGCAGGTCAGTTCGACCGGCGTGTCGACGGCGCGGTCGAAGCCAATGGTCGCGTCGAGAATACCGCGTGTGCCTTCCAGCCGCGGCACGAGGTCGAGCGAAGTGATCCGGAACGGTGCGCGGCGCGCGACGCAAGTGACGGCCCGCCAGGGGCCGATGGTGGCGACCGGCGGCGCCCAGCCGGGCATATGCCCGAGCGCGGTGGTCCGGATCAGGCGCAGGGTTCCGGGCGTGATCATCATTGGCCGCCAGCGCGGGCGGGGGCCCTTGGCCGCGGCCAGCGCCGGGTTGAGCGCCTTGAAACGGATCGCCAGGTCGTGCCGGCCGGCGCCGGCAAGATCGATCTCCTGGCGGAGAAACATCGATCCCGAAGTCACTACGCTGCGGCCGTCGAGAAACACCTCGGCGAGCGTCGCGAGGCCTTCGAGGCGCAGGGTTTGCGGGCCGTGCGCGACAAAGGAGGTGCGGTACCAGACGTCCTGATCGTCGAGGGCGCCAGGTTCGTCGATTGACCAGCGGCCCGCCGCGCGCAGGGCTTCGGCCACCGTGCCCGGCGCGATCGCCGGCAGCCAGCCGGCCAGGGCCTCGGCTTCGTCGGGCGTCGTCGCCATATCGGGCGCGCTGAGCGCCATCGTCCAGCCAGTCTCCAGCGCGACGACCTCGTCGCCGGATATGCCGCGAACAATAGCCATGCCGCGCCTAGGATGCCGCTCGAACCGGTGCCCGGGTTTCGGGGGATGAACCGAAGCGGAAGACCCCGGAGATTTCGTCGATCAACCGGTCGTGGTCGCGGGCAAGCGCCTCGAGCGCCGGATCGAGCCCGTCGAAGCGCTTGCGGGCCAGCGCCCGCGCCAGCAGGAACTGGAAGGTCTTGGCGGCCGTGGTCATGCGGTCGCACAGGCCGATCGCCTCGCCGAGGCCGGCAATGCCGGTGCCGGCGAGCCAGCTGAGATGGGCGCCGGCCAACGCGATATTGGCGCCGAACTGGCGGGCCGTGTTGAAGGCATAGGGGTGGAACGAGCAGGGCGGTTCGGTTGCCAGCCGCTCGAGATCCCGCGGCAGTGCCGCGCGATAGGCATCGATCGGATTGGTCGCCGGCCGCCGGGCCCAATGGCCGGCAAGCCGCTGGACGGCGGCGTCGCGCAAGGCTGCGCCGGTCAGGCCCGGTCCGATCACCTTGACGAATTCGACATAGGGCGGGAGCACCGGCTGGGGCACCGACCCGAAGCCCAGCATGGCCTCGACATCGGCGCCTTCGGCTTCGAAATAGCCGGCATTGTGGAAATAGCCGAGGCGCACCGGCGTCCGCTCGAACCGGTTCACCGCGATGGTGGTCTTGGAATGGTCGGTCTTGTAGGTGACGCCACGCGTGTCGGGCAGGTAGTGGGCGTCGACCTCGATCAGCACAAGCCGGCCCCGGGCCAGTTGCTCGTCGACATGATCGACCAGCGGCCGATAGATCGACAGTTCCTGGACGTCGAGGCCGAACAGGGTTTCGAGATCGGCGGCCGCCATCTTGAAGAAGGTGAACTGGTCGCCCTCGAAGTCCTGCGCGAGGGTCATGCCGAGGCCGGCGAGCGGTTCTCGGCCGAGCGTGTGCAGGATCTCGACGAACAGGTCGGTATGGCAATTGGTCTCCGGCCAGTGATTGGCCGGATCGTGCAGCGAATGCCGCGCGTAAGTCTGAGGCTCGAGCGACGGAAAGACCGGAGCCATGGTCAGCCCCAGAGCGCTTTGCGTACACCCGCCGGCCAGGCTTTGACGTCGGTGCCGTGATGCTTCAGCAGCGCCAGGATGACCCGTTCGTGGCCGAAGCCGACGCAGGCCGTGTGGGCGGTCTCGGGGCCCTCCGTTTCCAGCCCGAAAGTCTTGCCGAAATGGTCCTGGTGATAGTTGAAGCTGAGGCAGGCGGTCGGGTTGGCCTCGCTCTCGATCGGGATCAGGAGCTCGAATTTCAGCCGCTGGTCGCGCTGGTTGACCGCCAGCATCTTGCCGGTGCGGCCGAAGAACGGATCATTGGCGACATCGACCGCGAAGGGCAGGCCGATTTCGGCGATCAGTTTCTGGCCGCGATCCAGCCAGTCGGCGCGGAAGGCGGTGACCTGGTCCGGGGTGCCCATGCGGACGAATTCGCGCATGCGGAACATCTGCTGGCGCGCCGGGTCGCGCGACGGCTCGTGGCGGAAGCAATAGGACATGAGGTCGAAGAGACGGCCCTCGGCCGGCAGCGTGCCGCGCTTGGCGGCGGTCGGGTAAAGCGGATAGCAGGCGGCCGGCGTCAGCACGACCTCGCTCGCCGTCTGGCCCTTGGTCCAGTCGCCCTTGGCCTCGATGGTCTGCATGAGATCGAGATGGGCGGCGCCGTCGCCGTGGAAGCAATGGATGGTGCCGGCGAGCTGCGGGAAGCTCTTCATGTAGCCGGACCGCTCGAACACCGCCCGGCTCATGGCGGGCGGAAAGCGGACGACCTCGGCATTGTCGGTGCCGGCATAACGGGTGACCAGGTTCTGGAACCCGTCACCGATCTCCTCGAACAGGCCGGAGCGGCCGTAAATGCCGTCGACGCCGGTTTCGATCAGCAGGCCCTTGTCGAAGAGTTCGTCGAGAAATCCGGTCGCGGCCAGCATTTTCAGCCCTCCAGGTCGGCATCGAGCCGAGACATCAGCAACATGGTCGAGGTGTTCGCCATGATGCGGTCATTGGCGATCATCAGCGGCGCGGACAGGATGTCGCGCAAATGGCGGCCGACCGCGAAAGGCGTGTCGTTCTTGTAGCCCTGGATGCCGATAATGGTCAGGGCCTGCTGGACGATGCCGACCGCCTTCTCCGAGGCCTGCACCTTGACCGCATTCATCGCGATGGCGAAGGCCATGGAATTCAATTCGTCGTCGTGGTGGCGCGCCCGTTCGAACCGGGCGATGCCGTCGCGCACCAGCGCCTTCAGGCTCGCCAGTTCGGCGGCCGCGGCGGCAAGCCTGACGGCGCCGGGCGGGGCCACCGTCGGGGCCTTGCGGGCCGCGGCGCGAACGAAGGCCTGGGCCTTGGACAAAGCGCCGGCGGCGATACCGAACCAGAGGCCGGACCAGAACAGGTGCGAACTCGCCAGCATGCTCTGCGCGGCGATCTCGGCGAAGGGTTTTGGGAAAACCTGCGCGGCCGGCACCCGCGCCTTCAGCTTGAAGCCATGCGAGGTGGTGCCGCGCATGCCGAGCGTGTCCCAGGTCGAGGTCTGCTGCAGGTCGGCCTGGGCCCGCTCGATGACCAGCAGGACCTGGTCGGATGAGGCGGCCTCGGGCGCGCGCCGGGCGGTGGCGAGAATGGCGTCGGCATCGAGCGCATAGGAGATGACGATCGCGTCCTTCTCCAGCGTGACGTGATCGCCGTCGGGCACCACCGCGCAGACCGAGTTGCGCAGGTCGCCGCCGATGCCGGCTTCCGAGGTGGAGGAGGCCAGGAGCAGCTGGTCGCGCGCCAAGCGTGTCATGAAGTCGCGATGCCAGGCGCTGGCGCCGCCGTGATGGACGAGGCTCGCGGTCTTGATCTGGTGCATGGCGAAGACCATGCCGGCGGCCGAGCAGGCGGCGCCGAGAAGAGTGCAGAGCTCGGCGATCTCGCCGAAATCGGCGCCTTCGCCGCCGCAGTCGCGCGGCACCATGATGCCGAGCAGGCGCTGCGCGCGCATCGCCTCGACCGCCTCGCGGGGGAAGCGCGCGTCGCGGTCGACCTGGTCGGCAGCCTCCGCGGCGATCGCCGCGACGGTCTTCATGCGGGCAGCGAGCGTCGTCGCGCTGCGAACGCCCTCGGAACCGGCCGCGTCGAGCATGGTCAATTCTCCGCCCGTTCGGCGACAAGCTCTTTCAAGGCGGCACTGATGGACGAAACGGAAGAGAACAACTTGCGGTTCAGCATCCGCTCGGGAAATTCGATGTCGAAAGCTTCCTCAAGTGCCAGCATGAGCTGTACGGAGCCAAACGACGTCATGCCGGCCTCGTAGAGGTCGGAAGTATCGGTCAGGCTGTCGATGCCGGCAGGCAATTCGACGGTCCTGGCGATGATGCTGCGAATCTCTGTCGTCATGTCGGACGGTCCCCTTCGAGCCCATCCCCGTTCCTGAGGGGATGAATAGGCGCAATTTTAGCAATTAAGCAATTGCCGATTGCCGGTATGGTTATCTCGCTGACCCACAGGCAGCCTGAGAGTCCGCCTCGATCCGCTCAAGCATGCCGGTGATCGCGGTCGAATAACGACTTTACCGGGAAATATATACTCGTTCGTTTACCGCGTTAACGTCGGCGGGTTTGACGGCGCCTGCGGCGCGCAGATCAGAACGACCGTGGAGGCGGCAAAGGCCTTGAGCTCGTCGATGCCGGCGCCGATGCGCGCCCTGACGGCAAGGGTGTCGAAAATGGCGCCGCCCAGCCGGGCGCGGATCGCAGGCGACGGCTCGGCCGTCAGTTCTCCTGCCGCCACCGCCCTGGCAAAAGCCCGTTCCAGCGCCTTCTCATTGCCCGCGATGAAGGCCGCGGCAGCCCTGGCGATATCGGGATGGGTCGGCGCCTCCACCGAGGCGGTTCCGACGATCATGCAGCCCTGGGCGCGCGGTGGCGCGGTATAGAGGCCGATCGCCGCCCGATAGAGCCGGTTCAGCCGCTGTTCGATCGGGTCGTCTCCAGCCATGATCGCATCGATGCCGGCGACGCTCTGCGCGCCGTATTGGGCGAGCACGGCGAGATAGAGCTGCTCCTTGTTGCCGAAGGCGGCATAGAGGCTCGGGCGGTTGAGGCCGGCGGCCCTGGCGAGGTCGTCGACCGAGGCCGCCGAGAAACCCTTTTCCAGGAATACCATCCGGACGCGCGCCAGCACATCGGCCTCCGAAAAGGAGCGCGGTCGTCCGGGGGGGCGTTTCATTTGTTTTGTACCGTCTTGCATAAAACAGGTTGACGTCACCGCGAGAGGTCATTCTAGTTATGTACCGTATCGCATAGAACCTTGGGAGGTCACCATGCACCTTTACGCTTCACCCATGGCCTGCTCGCTGGCCTCGCATATCACCATCCTTGAAGCCGGCTTGCCGGTGACCGTGCATTATGTCGACACCCGGGCCAAGCTGACCGCTGACGGCGAGGACTATTGGGCCATTGCGCCCAATGGCTATGTGCCGGCGCTGCGGCTGGCCTCCGGCGAGGTGCTGAACGAGGGGCCGTCGGTCCTGCAATATCTGGCCGATCAGAAACCCGAGGCGAAGCTTGCGCCAGCCTGGGGCACGACCGAGCGCTATCAGTTGATCGACGTGCTGAACTATCTGTCGACCGAGGTGCACAAGCGCGTCTTCAGCCCGCTTCTGTCGGCCAAATCGCCCGAGGAGGCGAAGGAGCGCGCGAAGGCGCTGCTGGCGCCGACGCTGGATGCCATCGCCCGCCGGCTCGGCGAGCGCGACTACCTGATCGGCGACAGCTTCACCGTCGCCGACGCCTATCTGGTGGTGCTGCTCAACTGGTTCCGCCATGTCGGCACGGACCTGAGGCAATGGCCGGCGGTCGCGGCCTATCACAAGCGGCAACTGGCCCGGCCGACGGTCGCCGCGGCGGTGGCGCAGGAATGGGCGGAGCATCAACGCCGCGCGGCGTGAGGTTCGACTGATTTTCCGGTGTAAGGGGCCGCTCCCGATTGGGCGGCCCTTTAGCTTTTCTGATACCACGCGCCTGCAGGCTTCTGGCCCGGACCTGGGTTGGTAGCGGGAGGCAGAGTCGAACTGCCGACCTCAGGGTTATGAATCCTGCGCTCTCACCAACTGAGCTACCCCGCCCCAAAGAGGCTTTCCGACCGCCGAAGCAGATCGGAGAGCGCGGATATAGTGCCCCACGTGAAGGGGTGTCAAGGCGAACCGCCGGTCGTCAGCGCGCTATTCTGCCGAGGCTGCGGTCGATCGCCACCAGCGCGAGGCCGAGGCCGAGAAAGGCGAGGGTCAGGATCACCGCGTTGATCATGACGCCCTGGTAGCCGAGCGCATCGGCATTGAGGAAGGGATAGGCCCACCAGCCGGCGCTGGCGCCCCGGGCCAGCGCGAAGATGAAATAGCCGAGCGGAAAGATGAGCCAGCGCAGCGCATCGCGCCAGGCAAGCCGTCCCTTGGGCACAAAACCAAGCCAGAAGGCGACCGCCAGGAGCGGCGTCACGTCGTGCAGCGCCACGTCGGCGACCTTCTGCCAGCCCTGTGGGTTCCAGGTGGCGCGCAGCAGCAGCGAATAGACGGCGCCGACGATGATGATGAAAAGCGTGGCCGCGCCGATCAGCGAGGCGCCGACGGATCGGCCGAGCGCCAGCGCGGTCAGCACCGCGGCCAGCAGCAGATTGGTCAGGATGGTGAAATAGCTGGCGAAGATGAAGACGCCGCCAGCGACCGAGCCGCCATTGCGCTGGGTGAGGGCGATGCTCAGCCAGAGCTGCAGGGCAAGGCCCGACCAGGTGATGATCGCGAGGACGGCGGCGGCCGCGCGGCCGGTCGGGCCGATGTCGTTCCGGCCTGCGGCAGCAACCTCGCTCATTCGCCGAGCTCCCCAGCGTGTCCTAGGCGGCGACCGTCGCGACGGTCGCTGTGCTGTCCGCCTTGCTGAAGCGGACCAGCGTGAACAGGCCGCCGAAGCCCGCCGCGCGCTTTTCGACGACGGTCAGCTCCGGTTCGCCGGTGACCCGGGAGAACGGAAAGTCGGGGTGCCAGCCGAGCTTGTCGCCGAAAGGCGCCGCGGCCTTCTCGATCAGCGCGCGGAACCCCCGCTCGGCGGCGAAATGGTTGACCAGGATGACCTCGCCGCCGGGTTTGCAGACGCGGTTCAGTTCGCGCATCACGCCTTCCGGGTCGGGCACCACGGTGATCAGGAACATGGCGACGACACAGTCGAAAGAGGCGTCGGCGAATGCCAGGCGCCCGGCATCCATCTGCAGGATGCCCTCGACATGCGGCAAGCCGTCGTCGACGCGTTTGCGCGCGATCTTCAGCATGTCGAAGGACAGGTCGAAGCCGATGACGCGGCAGTTCCGGCCATAGTCGGGCAGCGCGATGCCGGTGCCGACGCCGACCTCCAGGATGCGGCCGCCGACCTTGGTGGCGGCGGCGACCGCGGCCCGGCGTCCGGTCGTGGTGATCGAGCCGAACAGCGTGTCATAGATCGGCGCCCAGCGGGCATAGGCCTTCTGGATCGAATGGGTATCGAGTTCGGCTGCTGCCATGCAGGCTCCGATCAGAGCGCGGCGTGAAGAGGGGCGGGGATCACGGCCCGGGCTTGAGCCTCGGGCCGCTTGATGAAGCCGCCGCCGAGCACGCGGGACGGCCCGTCGGCGGCATCATAGAGCACGCAGGCCTGGCCGGGGGCCACGCCTTCCTCGCCGTCGAGCAGCTCGATTTCCATGCCGGCCTCGGTGGCGCGCAGGATGGCGGCCTTGGGCGGCCGGGTCGAGCGCACCTTGGCGAAGCAGTCCATGGTCTCGCCGGCCTGCAGCGGCCGGTCGCCCAGCCAGTTGACGTCGCGCAGGCCGATGGCGCGGGTGGCGAGGGCCTCCTTGGGGCCGACCAGGACGCGCCGGCCGGCAGCGTCGAGGCCGACCACGTAGAGCGGTTCGCGGGCGGCGATGCCGAGACCGCGGCGCTGGCCGACGGTAAAGCGCATGATGCCCTCATGGCGGCCGAGCACCCGGCCGTCGATGTGGACGATATCGCCGGGCTCGGCAGCCTCGGGCTTCAGACGCTCGACGATGGCGGTGTATTTGCCCGACGGCACGAAGCAGATGTCCTGGCTGTCGGCCTTGTCGGCGACCGACAGGCCGAAGCGGCGGGCATGCTCGCGGGTTTCCGGCTTGGTCATGGTGCCGAGCGGAAAGCGCAGGAGGTCGAGCTGGGTCGGCGTCGTGGCGAACAGGAAATAGCTCTGGTCGCGGTCGGCATCGACGGGCCGATAGAGACCGCGCCGGCCGTCGGCCAACGGCCGGCTGGAGACATAGTGGCCGGTCGCCAGGGCATCGGCGCCGAGGTCGCGGGCGGTGTCGAGAAGATCGGTGAATTTGACGTGGCGATTGCAGTCGACGCAGGGGATCGGCGTCTCGCCGGCCGCGTAGGACTGGGCAAAACGATCGATCACCGCCGCCTTGAAGCGCTCCTCGTAGTCGAGCACATAGTGCGGAATTCCGAGCCGCTCGGCCACCCGGCGGGCATCATTGATGTCCTGGCCGGCGCAGCAGGCGCCCTTGCGATGGATGGCGGCGCCGTGATCGTAGAGCTGCAGCGTCACGCCGACCACGTCATAGCCCTGTTCGGCCATCAGCGCCGCGACCACGGACGAGTCCACGCCGCCGGACATGGCGACGACCACGCGGGTCGCGTGCGGGGGCTTGTCGATGTCGAGGCTGTTGAGCATGGGCGCCGGGTTCGGAACGATTGGACCGCTATATAGGGCCGAGCGGCCATCGGCGCAAAGTCTTCATCGCATCATGAAACAAGCGCCGCCCTGTCCGGCACGCAGCGGAAACAACCGGCCGGCAGAAGCAGCCGGCATAACGGTGCAGGGAAGGTTGTTCGATGGCTGCGACATGGATGCCGGCTCTGGCCCTGGTTTTCGGCCTCGTGGGGCTGGCGCCCGGCGCGCGGGCGCAGGACTGTCCGGCAAGCCAGCCGGCCACCGAGCGGGCGGCCTGTCTGGTTCAGGCGATGGCGGAAGCCGAAGCCGCGCTCGAGGTTGCCCGCGTCGATGCGACCAAGGCCATTGCCGGATGGCACGGCGAAATCAGCGAAACGGACCGCGCGCAATGGCGCGGGGAGTTCGACCGGGGCTTCGCGCTCTGGGTCACCTTCCGGGACAAGGTCTGCGCCGCGCCGTTGCTGGCCCGCGAGCAGAGCCTCGACGCCGCGCGGGCCGAAAACGCCAGCCTCGCCTGCCGGATCGGCATCAGCCAGGTGATTGCGGGCGATCTGACCAATCGCTTCGGCGAGGCGGTCCCCGACAAGGCGCGCGGCCATCTCGCCGGTTTCCAGCGCGGCCCGAACCGCCGCCAGCTGATCGGCGCCGAGGGACGCCAGCCGCTCTGCCGCCATCCCGGCCGGGGCGGCGACTATGCCCCGCTGACCGCCTGCTACGAGCGTCAGGTCGCGCGGGTCGACGCCGAACTCAACGCGGTCTGGGCCAGGGCCCTGGCGGCGATCCGTGCCCGCGACGACCTGTCGGCCGCGGATCGCGCCGGCTGGGTCGAGTTGCTGCGCGCGGCGCAACGCCCCTGGGCGGAGCTGCGCGATCTCGCCTGCCGGCTGGAGACCTATGAGACGCCGAACCGCTTCGCCAATTCGATCTATTCCGGGCTGGTCGGCCCCTGCCTGATCGTCGAGACCGAAGCGCGCATCAGAAGCCTGAAGACAGGCTACGGCCTGCGTTGACGTGGACCCTGAGCCGACAACGGAGGTCTTGAGCCTGTCATCGCGGCCGGCTAAGGGCTCGGGCCATGACCATACGCTACGCCATCTATGCCGCGCCGCCGCCCGACGATCCGCTATGGGCATTCGGTTCCGCCGTGATCGGTTATGACGCCGCGACTGCCCGCGACCTGCCATTTCCCGCCGAGCCGCCGAGCAATGCCGCCGACTGGCCCGAACTGACCGACGACCCGCGCCGCTACGGTTTCCATGGCACGCTGAAGGCGCCGTTCGAACTGGCCGGCGGGGCGAGCGAAGCCGACCTGCTGGAAGCGGTCATGGTGTTCGCCGACCGCCGCCCGGCGGTGACCGTGCCGGCATTGACGGTGGCGACGCTGGGGTCCTTCGTGGCGCTGGTTCCCGCACAGCCTTGCGAGGACGTGCTGGCGCTGGCCGCCGATTGCGTACGGGTCTTCGACCCGTTCCGGGCGCCGATGAGCCCCGACGACCGGGCGCGCCGGCTGAAAAGCCCCCTGACCGAACGGCAGGTCGGGCACCTCGACGATTGGGGTTACCCTTATGTCTTCGAGGACTTCCGCTATCACATGACTTTGACCGGCGCGCTGCCGGAGGCACGGCGCGAACCGGTCCGTTCCGCCCTGGCGGAGCGTTATCGGGCGGTCGCCGAGCCGTTCCGGCTCGACGCCCTGGTGGTGTTCAGGCAGGCGCGGCGCGACCAGCGTTTCACCATTCTCGGCCGTTTCGCGTGCGAAGGCTGAAGCGGCCGCCCCGGCGGACGCGTGGCCGCGGTCAGGTCGGCTGGCCGACGTCGATGCGGTTGCCGTCCGGGTCCTCGAAGACGAAGGCCCTCAGGCCATAGTCCTTGTCGCGCAGCCCCTTGACGATCCTGAGCCCGTGGCGCTGGCAGACCGCATGCAGGCCGTCGACATCCTCGACCATCAGGTGGATGACGTTATAGGGCGGGGCCCGATAGGTCGGGTCGAGCGTCAGGTGCAGTTCGGCCTTGTCGCGCTTCAGGATCATGAAGCCGACGGGGTAGCCGTTTTCGAAGGTCTTGGTGAAGCCGAGGACATCGGCATAGAAGGCATGGGCCTTGGTGATGTCGCGCACCGGCAACATCGCGGCGATCCGCCCGAAACGGATCCCGTGGCCTGCATTTTCAGTCATGGCATGAACTCGATTGGGTGGCGGCTGGCCGGGCCGGACGGTGCCGGAAAGAACGCCAGTGCCCCTGGTTTCGGTCATGAGACGGTGCCCACGAGGGGCTCCATAGCATCGCCGGCGGATGCCGCCAATGGCCGCGGATAGGCCGGCCGGGCGCAGGGCGCCCTGGCTTTTCGCCGATCTGATCCTGTCGATGAGGCCCCACCCCTTATCGGCGCGGCCATGTCCGCTATAATCAACCGCGAGCCCGGCCCCGACCGGCCCAAGGACATCACGGAAAAACATTCCAGGGAGGAGAACCAATGCCGATCATTCTCAACCGCCGCGGAGCGCTGCTGGCCGGCGCCGGCGGCGCATTGGCGCTCGGCGCGCCTGCGCTCGCCCAGTCTCGCCAAAGGCTGACGGTCGCCACCGGCGGCACCGGCGGCGTCTATTTCGTCTATGGCGGCGGCCTGGCGCGCGTGTTGTCGGAGAAAGTGCCGAATACCCATGTGACGGCGCAAGTCACCGGCGGCTCGGTCGACAACATCAACCTGGTATCGACCGGCGACGCCGATGTCGGCTTCTCGACGCTCGATTCGGTGGTCGACGCCCTCGCCGGCACCGCCGCCTATGCCCAGGGCGGCAAGCGCGAGGTCAGCGTGCTCGCCGTGCTCTACGACAATGTCCTGCACGTCGTTACCAATCCGTCCTTGAACTCGATCGCCGACATGAAGGGCAAGCGCATCGGCGTCGGCTCGGCCGGGTCGTCGACCGAGGGATGGGCGGATCGCACCCTGGAAGCCGCCGGTCTCAATCCGCGTACCGACGTCACGCGTGACAATCTCGGCGTGGCGGAATCGGCCAATGCCCTGGCCGACGGCAAGATCGCCGGCTTTTTCTGGGGCGGCGGCGTGCCGACCGCCGCGGTGCGCGACCTCGCGCAGGGCGGCCGGACGCCGATGAAGATCCTCGACTCGTCGAAGGAGCTTGTCGCCATCGACAAGAAATATCCCGGCCTCTACCGGCTCTACACGATGCAGCCGAATTCCTATGGCGGCCAGACGACGGCTGTCCCTTGCATCGGCGTCGCCAACGTCCTGGTGGTCAACTCCAAGGCGCCGAACGCCCTGGTGAACACCATTCTGGAGGGCATGTTCAACAATCTGACCGATGTCGCGGCGATTCATCCCGAAGCCCGTCGCCTCACCTTGCAGAGTGCCGCAACCAAGACCGCCGTCGCGTTTCATCCGGCGGCCGAGGCCTTCTACAAGTCGAAGGGCGTCGCGATGTAGGCTGAAGCCGGCCGGCGCAATGCGCAGGCGGGCTTTGTGAAAAACAGCCGGGATGGCGGGGCCATCCCGGCTTTTTTTGTGCCGACAACCGGCTATGGTCGCCGCGACCATGGGACAGGGCCGCATTGAACGGGCCGTCCCGGGCATGCGAGGGGACGGCGAATGACGGCAAGCATGGCGGCGGCACCAGGGGCGGTTCAGGCCGAGGAACGGCAACTGAGCGCCGAGGAGATCGAAGCTCTCTCCTCCGATTCGGAGGGCGGTCCGGCGCGGCGCGTGTCCGGATGGCTCGGCTGGCTGACCGGAGGAACCTGTTTCCTGATCGGCGCCTACGCACTCTACTGGACCCAGTTCTCGATCAACACGACGATCTATCGCTCGTCCTTTCTGGTCATGTGCCTGGCCCTGACCTTCATCCTCTATCCCTTGACCAAGACCGGCGCGGACGGCCTGCCGAAGACCCGCAGGCCAGGCGTCGAGGAAATGCTCTACGCGCTGACCTCGGTCGCGCTGATGGTCTACCTGCTGCACAACCCCAATCCGATGTTTGCGGTGTTCGGCCGCTCGAACTTCGCCTATGGCCTCGGCGTCGTCGTGGCGCTGTGTTTCCTGAGCTATCCGCTGCTGGTCAGCAATCAGACACTGGCGCGCTATCAGCCGGTCGACTGGATCTTCGCCGCCATCGGCATCTATGCGGCGGTCTATCTGGCGTTCAACATCGAGCAATATAAAGTCCGTTCGATGCGTCCCTCGGCCGATGAAATGGTGTTGGGGCTGACGCTGATCCTTTTGATCCTGGAGGCGACCCGGCGCACCGTCGGCTGGATCTTGCCGGCGATCGCCATGGTGTTCCTGATCTATTGTTATGCCGGCTCGGGCTGGTTGATCCCCGACGTGTTCGAGCATCGCGGCTTCACGCTGAACCGAATCATCGGGCAGAACTACCTGACGCTCGAAGGCATCTTCACCACGCCGCTCGACGTCGCGGCGACCTTCATCATCCTTTTCACCATCTATGGCGCGGTGCTCGATCGTGGCGGCGCCGGCAAATTCTTCATCGAATGGGCCTTCGCGCTGTTCGGCAAGAAAGCCTCGCCTTCGGCGCCGGGCCGCGCGGTGGTCGCCTCGGGTTTCCTGCTCGGCACCGTCTCCGGCTCGGGCGTCGCGACCACGGTGACCGTCTCGTCGCTCGCCTGGCCGATGCTCAAGCGCTCCGGCTACACGCCCGAGGTCGCCGGCGGCATGCTGTCGGCGGCCGGTATCGGTGCGACGCTGTCGCCGCCGACGCTGGGCGCCGCGGCCTTCATTATCGCCGAGTTCCTCGACGTCGATTACCTGCAGATCCTGATCTACGCGACGATCCCGACCATCCTTTATTACGTCTCGTGCTGGCTGATGACCGAAGCCGACAGCCGGCGGCTCAACGTACGCTCGGTCCGTACGTCGGATGCCTCGCTCTGGGAGCTGACCAAGGCCGGCGGCTATCACTTCCTGTCGCTCGGCGCGATCGCGGTGTTCCTGGTGCTGGGCTATTCCAGCTTCATGTCGGTCTACTGGTCGATCGTCGTGGCTTTCGTGCTGTCGATGCTCCGGCCGGAAAGCCAGCTCGTGACGCGCACGGCCTTTGCCGTCGGTTGCGTCGCGGCGATCGCGGCCTTTCTGTTCGGCAGTTCGGCATGGCCACGCGCCGTCGGCCTGCATGAATTGTTCGACGCGCGCGTTTCGGTGGCAAGCTTCTGGGGCATCGCCGCGGCGATCGTGGTCTCGGGCGCGCAAAGCCTCATCGCCGGGCGGGCGGGCCGGCCGATGCCTGACGGTGGCACCGGCATGATCGACGCGCTGATCGACGGCACGCGTTCGACGCTCGGCATCGTGGCGACCTGCGCCTGCGCCGGCATCATCGTCTCGGTGGTCAATCTCACCGGCCTCGGCCTGACCATATCGGGCATCATCATCTCGGCCGGTGGATCCAACGTCTTCCTGATCCTGTTGATGGCGGCGCTCGCCATGTGGGTGCTCGGCCTGTCGGTGCCGGTGACCGCGAGCTACATCATCGCGGCCGTCATGCTGGTGCCGGCGCTGATCAAGGTCGGCGTGGCGCCGGCCGCCGCCCACATGTTCATGTTCTATTATGCCGTGCTCGCCGACGTCTCGCCGCCGACGGCCCTGGCGCCCTTCGCGGCTTCGGCGATCACCGGCGGCGATCCGTTCCGCACCACCATGCAGGCCTGGAAATACACCCTGCCGGCCTTCATCGTGCCGTTCATGTTCTGCCTGACCCCGGAAGGTGCGCAGTTGCTGATGCTGGTGCCGTCGGGCGTGAACGCCGGGGGCGCCACCATCTATGCCGCGCCGAGCGGCCTCGTCGCCTGGATCTCGGTGATCTGGGCGACGCTCACCGGCTGCCTGGCGCTGGTCGGCCTCTGCGTCATGTTCACCGGCTACGCGCTCGACCAGGCGAATTGGCCCGAGCGGCTGCTCTGCCTCGTCGGCGGTGCGCTTCTGCTCACCACCAATACCTATGCGGACTTCGCCGGTCTCGTCTTCCTCGGTGCGGGCTTGGCCTTGCACTGGGCGCGGGTGAAGAATGCCAAGCCTCTTCCGACCTGACAGGACAGACCATGACGCATCGCCTCGACGCTGGCGCCGACACCGCCCACTGGGGCTATTTCGAAGCGGCGCTCGCGCCGAAGCTGACCATCGGGTCGGGCGAGCGGGTGACCATTTCGACGGTGTCGGGCGGCGCCGATGTGCTGCCGGATCCAAGCTGGGGCATTCCGCCCGGGCTGACCGCGATCCAGCAACGCTTCGGCGGCCCAGCCTTGCCCGGCCATATCTGCACCGGTCCGGTGGCGGTGGCCGGCGCCAGGCCCGGTCATGTGCTGCAGGTCGATATCGAGGCGATCGAGCTGCATTACGACTGGGGCTATACCTTCGTCGCGCCGCTGGTCGGGGCATTGCCTGACGACGTCAAGGCGCGCCGGCTGTTCCATTCGCGCATCGACCGGCAGGCCAAGCTCGCCCGCATGCCCTGGGGCCACGACATCCCGCTCGACCGGCCATTCTTCGGCGTCATGGCGGTGGCGCCGCCGGCCGAATGGGGCCGGATCAACACGCTGCCGCCGCGGCGCAACGGCGGCAATCTCGACAACAAGGAACTGGTGGCCGGCACCACGCTCTATCTGCCGGTTCATGTCGCCGGCGCCAATTTCTCGGTCGGCGACGGCCATGGCGCGCAGGGCGACGGCGAGGTCTGCATCACCGCCATCGAGACCGGGCTGATCGGCAGGTTCAAGCTTACCGTGCGCGACGACATGAGCCTGACCTGGCCGATGGCGGAGACGCCGACCCACGCCATCACCATGGCCTTCGACCCGGACCTCGATGCGGCCGTTCAGATCGCCTTGCGCGGCATGATCGACCTCGTCACCGCGCGTTCAGGCCTCGATCGCGACGAGGCCTTCGCATTGCTGTCGCTGGTCGCCGATGTGCGGGTGACCCAGGTTGTCAACGGCAACAAGGGCATTCACGTGATGATCGACAAGACGTGGCTGGCGAAGGTGAGGTGAGGTGAGGGAGGGGGCCGCGGGGCCGCCCGGCGGCCGAAAAATGCGCTACGTCATCCCCGGCCGAGCGCAGCGAGGGGAAGGGGATCCAGGGGTTGCCGAGCTGAAACACTGCCTCCGCGAAATCGCCTCATCTTATTGGCTTCTCTACGAATTCATGCGCTCGAAACGCGGCCTGACGGCTCCTGGATCCCCTTCCCTCGCTTCGCTCGCCGGGGATGACGTAAGGCGTTTTTTGTCAACCGATCAGCGCTCTCATCGGCTTGGTGTGCGCCGCGCTCACTCCCACGGCAGGCCCTTGACGATCACCTCGGCGAGCGCCGCCACAGCGACGGCCTGCAGTTTCTCGCCCTTGGCGCGCGAGGCCTTGCGGGCGTCGCCGATCACGCCCGAGGGCGCGAAACTCTTGATCGCGCGCCAGCGCTGCACCACCGGCAGCAGCACGTCGCGCGAATTGGTGAAATTCGGCCCATGGGCTTCGGCGAACCTCGCCTCGCGCACCGCGTCGGGGGCGGCCACCATCATCATCGAGGTCTCGACCTCGCAGGCATGGAGCACGCTGTCCTGGTCTTCGAGCAGTGGCGCGAAAGCCGGCTGGGCCAGTTCGAAATAGGTGGTCGCCGCGACCTCGACGCCGGTCTCCCTGGTCATGTCGGGCAGGAAGGCATTGAGCGCCGAGACATTGCCGCCATGGCCGTTGACGATCAGCACGCGCTTGAAGCCGTGGCGCTTCAGCGAGGCGACGAGGCAGATCAGCACGGCCCGGTAGGTCGGGATATCCAGGGTGAAAGTGCCGCCGTGTTCCATGTGGTGCTCGGCCATGCCGATCCACAATGTCGGCGCCACGACCACCGGGCGCCGGTCTTGCGCCTGCTCGGCGGCCAGCCGGCAGACCGTGCCGCACAGGATGGTGTCGACGCCGGTGCCGAGATGCGGGCCGTGCTGTTCGGTCGAGGCGACCGGCAGGATGACCAGCGCGCCGGCGGCGGCGAGATCGTTCAGTTCGGGCGCGGTGAGTTTCAACCATTCGACGGAGGGCTGGTTCGGTTTCGCCATAACGGTCTCCCCTGAGGTCCAAGAGATTTCCACGCCGAGGACCAAGGGTCGAGCGGCGTTGTACCGCAGCAGCGCATTCCCCATATTCACCAGAACGAGGTTGTTCTTGGCACGCCGATCGCTAGTGTCCCCGCCATGACAGCTTCCGACATCATTCACTTGGCCACCGACATTGGCGGCACCTTCACCGACATCGTCCTCGAAAAGGGCGGCGAGCGCTTCACCACCAAGGTGCTGACCACGCCGCATGCGCCCGAGGAGGCGGTGGTCGAGGGCACGCGCCTGGTGCTGAAACAGGCGGGCATCGGCTTTGCCGACCTCGGCGTCTTCGTCCATGGCACGACGCTTGCCACCAACGCGGTGATCGAGCGCAAGGGCGCGCGCACCGCGCTGATCGCCACCGACGGCTTCCGCGACGTGATCGAGATCGCCGACGAAGGCCGCTACGACCAATACGACATCTTCATCGACAAGCCGCGCCAGCTGGTGCCGCGCAAGCTTCGCTTTACGGTGCCCGAACGGATCGACGTGATGGGCAAGGTCTGGGTGCCGCTCGACGAGGCGGCGCTGCGCCAGGTGGCGCGGGAGCTGAAAGCGCAGGATGTCCAGGCGGTGGCCGTCGCCTTCATCCATTCCTATGCCAATGGTGCCCACGAAGCCCGTGCCGGCGAGATCCTGGCCGAGGAACTGCCCGGCATCGAAGTGACGCTGTCATCGGAAGTCTGCCCGGAAATGCGCGAATACGAGCGCACCTCCACGGCGATCGCCAATGCCTATGTCCAGCCGCTGATGGCCGGTTATCTCGGCCGGCTGAAGTCGCGCTTCGCCGCGGAAGGTTATCAGCGGCCGATCCATCTGATGACCTCCGGCGGCTCGCTGGCGACGCTCGAGACCGCCGCGCGCTTCCCGATCCGCCTGGTCGAATCAGGCCCGGCCGGCGGCGCGATCCTCGCGGCCCACATCGCCGCCGAACGCGCCGAGGACAAGGTGCTGTCCTTCGACATGGGCGGCACCACCGCCAAGATCTGCCTGATCCACGACGCGACCCCCTATAAGGCGCGTACTTTCGAGGTCGACCGCCAGTCGCGCTTCATGAAGGGTTCGGGCCTGCCGGTGCGCATCCCGGTGATCGAAATGGTCGAGATCGGCGCCGGCGGCGGCTCCATCGCCCGGGTCGATGGCCTGAAGCGGATCACGGTGGGACCGGATTCGGCGGCCTCCGTTCCGGGGCCGGCCTGCTATGGGCGGGGCGGCACCAATCCGACGGTGACCGATGCCGACGTGGCGCTCGGCAAGATCGATCCCGGCCGCTTCGCCGGGGGCGCGATCACGCTTTATCCCGAGCAGTCGGCGGCGGCGCTCGAGGCCGCGGTCGGCAAGCCGCTGTCGCTCGGCATGTCGATGGCGGCGCATGGCGTCGCCGAGATCGTCGACGAGAACATGGCCAATGCCGCCCGCGTTCATTCGGTCGAGCGCGGCGTGGTGGTCGGCGACCACACGATGGTGGCCTTTGGCGGCGCGGCGCCGCTGCATGCGGCGCGGCTTGCCGAAAAGCTCGGCATTTCGCGCATCATCATTCCGGCCGATGCCGGCGTCGGCTCGGCGATCGGCTTCCTGCGCGCGCCGGCGGCTTATGAACTGGTCCATTCCAAGTTCATGCGGCTCGACAGGTTCGATGTCGCCGAGGCGACGGCGCTGCTCAGCCATATGAGCCAGGAGGCGACCGCGCTCGCCAAGGCGGCGGCCGGCGGCCGGGCGCTGCACGAAACCCGCACCGCCTTCATGCGCTATACCGGCCAGGGCCACGAGATCGCCGTGGCGCTGCCGAACCGGGCGCTGACGGAAGCCGACATCGCGATGATGCGCGAGCATTTCGAGACCGGCTATCGGCA